>Ga0209083_1003753_pt1 | contig 12319 bp, 13 predicted proteins | sample AM7aDNAmetaG_FD_184132 | JGI IMG/M metagenome (GOLD analysis project Ga0209083, IMG submission 184132) | Freshwater microbial communities from Finland to study Microbial Dark Matter (Phase II) - AM7a DNA metaG (SPAdes) (version 3) | ecosystem: Environmental > Aquatic > Freshwater > Lake ...
TTCGTGCTCAGGAGGAAAGCCGGCAGAACCATTACCACCCCACTGAGCGTCATCACCAGGCCACACGCTCTGCGCCGAGTTGCGCTATATTGAGTCCCTGCATCATTCCGTCTGGCCGCATCGAGTGGGGCAAGTTGCCAGGCTGCCACAGCGCTCAGCGCCACAGCCGAGGCAAAGGCGAAGGCTTCCATGGTCACGCTGCCATGGAATATCAACGGACCAGCAACGCATGCCAGTAGCGATGCCAATGTGCACCAGGACTGCGTTCGTAAACCCGCGATAGTGTCCTCGATGTACTTGGGATTGTCGCTGCCAGCGGCCGCGACCGATAGGGACTTGCTGATCTCCATCCCGCATTCGGCACATTTCCCGGTGCTATTCCGGCTGCGCAGACTCGAAGCGCAGTGTTCACAGAGCACGTCCTGATCAATCTCTTCCATAGAGCAGGCCCTCAGAATCGACTACCGCAAGTGCACAACCTGCCTTCAGGCTCGCATCAAACAGGCAACGGTATACTACGCACTGGCCCGAACACCGCAATCCACAAATACAGCAGCCTCGCTCCGGCCAATTCCCCAGCCGACGCTTCCCTGGCCAACTTCTCCGCCCGCGCCAGCCACGAGATCGCTCGATGCAATCGCCCAATTCTCGACATTCTCTTCCGGCTCAACCGCCTGGCGAGTCTGCTTGAAGAGGGTTTTGAGTTCCGTGGCGGTCATGCTTCGAGCAGCACCTTGGCCAATTGATGCAACACTCCCTGACCGCATACTCCCGCTCCACGGCCCTAACCCCGGCATCTGTCAGCTCCTGCGTCACGCAAAACCCGGATCGCATGCTCTGCTACCGGCAGACCAATTTCCGAATATCACTTTCGCACACTTCCCTTGCCAATCTGGTTCCCATGGCGCATAATGTAAGCATGGTCACGATGACCACTCTCTCCGGCCATGGGGGCCGACTTCTCGCTGGTTTCTCGCGAGCCAATTTGTATCTGTCATTCAAGGTGCCAATCCACGGCGCGATTCCGCCTCGCTTTCCACTCGATGTTGAGTGCGTTTCAGGCTGTTCCTGACGTTGGCTCTTGGACGCCATCTGAATGCCCTTTGCATTCGGAGAACTCATACATCAAGCCATCCAGTCCCGATTAATTGTTGGCGACCTTGGGGAAGGACGCCAGGCCGAACGGGCAACATGGGCATGACAGGATATGCATGCGGAAGTTGTCTGGACCTTCTCGAAGTTCACTCGTTGCCGCCTTGCGGCTGGGACAGAAGCTCGCACAGCAGGAACGGCGACTTCGTCCGGACCTGCGTGAGGTAACCCATTTTTCATCCTATGACGACTTCCGCCTGGTCCATCGCTTCACGATCGAGAACACCCCCATGTTCTCCGAATGGGAAGAACGCATCCAGAAACTGGCTGAGAGCGAGGGCAATAGGGTCGGCTATGGCTTGGACAAGACCATACAGCTCTGGGACGAGTTCTACACCTGTATCTTCCCCCCCATCAAGCACGCCTTCTGGCTGGGATGGGAAGAATCCTGGCGACTTGAGTCGACCTACAAACAGGTGCACAGCGTTCATCTCCAAGGGAAGAAAGTACTGACAAAGGCGGCCCCTTCCTCTCGTGCCGCAAAAGCGGCGCCGGCGCTGCCGGCCGTCTCGGTCGAAAGAATCAGCGAAGAAGACCGCTGGGAGGCCATTGCCGAGAAGCTCTTTGACGACCTCGAGGGTGACAAAAACGAAACACTCTGGGATATGCCTGACGCCGTGCCAGCCGGCGCAAAGACGAATTTCGGTCAGACGTAGCGCGAGCCAGGCGTGGCAACATTGCAGGCGGCGTTCCCTCGAACGCCACCCCTCCCCAAGTCCGTCGCTCCGAGGCCGAACTCTTCGCCGCCCGTAATCGACATCGTTACGGGGCCATGGCTGCCACGGCCTTGCTTAGTTCGACAACGGCCTGCTGCGCATCCAGCCTTCTTACCTCGGCCAGCACCGCTGCTTCTTTCTGCCGCATCTGCGATGTCCACTGCTCAAGTGTTCCACTAGCCGACCAGAAGAGGCAGCGTGTATGCCCATGCACCGGATGCGGGCCAAACCGTTGCGATCTCAGTGAAGAAGTCGCTGGCATGGGAGGTCCCGACAGCATCCCCGTTGCCGTTGACTGCCACTGCCTCGGACTGGACATATCCCGAGGGAGTAACCAGACCGGTCAGGTTCCCCATCGCGTCCCACCGGGCGGCAGACGTGTTGTACTGCCCAACGATCGTCCCCGCGTTGTTAATGGCCCTGGCGGACGAACCTACCCCAGAGGGAGCATTCGGTGTGAGATCGTGGATGACGCCGTCGGACCAGACGAAGGCGTGGTAACGGAGAACTGATGGACGGTACGCCTCGCCGACGATCACGTCGCTGTCGTTGATGCCGTGCGCAAACGTGTAGCTGCCGTAATCTGGTTCGAGCTGGCCAAGGCCGGTCGATTGTCCATCACGGTAAATGAACCCACGGAGGTCCCCAGATCCGGTGAGGTGGCCAAGATCATTGATGCCAAGGGGCCCGTTGCCGTCGTTTATTCCTCCCGGTGGGCTGAAGACGCCGTTCGTCCAAACGTAGGAGTATGTGCCCAGCGCGACACCGACCTGACCGATGGCGTTGATCGCCTTAGCCCCGTCACCCGTACTGCTGGTGACTCCCAGGTCGGTGACCACATAGGGCGACGATGCAATCGTCAGCAGGATATCCGAGAACAGTGTATTGGGCTTTGATCCTGGGGTCTTGTTGCTGTATCTCCAGTAGCGATTCAAGGACGAGTTGTTCTGGTACTTCATGCTGATGCTGGATGGGCTGCCCAGCCGATCCGGCAGCACGGCCAGACCAAAAGCCCCGGACGTGGCCGCCACATTCTTCAACGCCACCGTGCCAATCGCGCCGGCCGAGACACTGCTGTCGGAGACCGCCGTTGGATAGACTCCCGCAACCTTGGGCAGACCATGGACCGTGAAGCTCTTGAGCTTGACCGGTGTCGGAACAACCCCGGCCAGCAGGAACTCGCTGAAGAATGTCGCCGTATCGGTCACCGAATCAACCACACCCACCAGGATATGGCTACCCAGCATGGCGTCCACGGTCACATCGCCCGTGTTGCCTTGCAATTGCACCAGGCTGCCTATCAATCGTCCTTGAACATCCAGGGTCTTGGTAACCCCCTGGCCATGCAGGGTCAGATTCGTGGCATCGCCCTTGACGGTCATCGTGCCGATGGTGCCGGAATCGAACCGCACGGTCAGCCCGGTGGTCGGACCACCGGCGGACAGTGTACCGATGGCCACGCCATTGCTAGCTCCAGTGGCCTCAATGGTTCCGGCCATGGTTCGGGTGACGCCGACGGTCTTGCTGGTTGTGGTGGTGATAGAGCCGAAGGATCGAGCCGTGAGGTTACCGGTGAACTGGCCGGCCGATATGGTGGTTACATCGCCATCCACTGTTACCAGACCGCTCATCAGGCCACCGGAACTGATTGAACCGGCATTGCCGGTGACCGTGACCGCACCGGCCAGTGAACCACCGATACTGAGTGTTGTTAGGCTGCCGGTAATGTTCATGGTACCGGTCATGGAGTGGATGGTGATCAAACCAACACTGCCGCCGATCTGCACATCTCCGGTAAGGATCACTGCGCTGCCAGCAATCCCTTTAAGCAGCCCATCCGAGGTGATGCCAGAGAGGTCGAACAGGCCATCGCCGCCGACGCCCTTCTTGACGGTGATCGTCAGGACCGATTTGGCCGTGGTGTCAGTGAGGGCAATCGTGTTATCAGGGAGAAGCTCCCCCTCGCCACCGCCACGGATGCCAATTCTGACGGTATCCTTGTCTATGTCGGTAAGCGTCAGAGAATGCTTTGCTCCAAATGCGCCATTTTCATACGCACCCATATCCACCGTGCCACCGATGATGCGTGGTAGACCGGCCAGATCCGTAGTGATACCCACAAGGCCAGGGGCTGCATTGTAGCCGGCGTTAATGCAGGGGCTGTCCAGTTGCAGTCGCAAGTCGCCGTAATCATCATCGGCCGTGCTCCACACACCATCCGCCCCGCATGAGGGGCTGCGGACAAAGAGCGGATCGACGTCTATGTTGCCGATCCCCGTATAACCGCCCTGAATGTCACTGTAGGTAACCACCGGTTTGCTGGAATTGTCATTGTCGATCGGACTACTGCCGTTGTCCCAGAAGATGGTGTTGCTCAGCGTCGAAGACGAGGAGGCGGAGTTATGCATCCCGCCGCCGTCGCCGCTCAAGTCGCCAATACCGCTGGCCGTGTTTCCGCTGAATGTGCAGTTGGTCAGCGTTGGAGTGGAAGAATTGTTGTACATCCCGCCGCCGTCGCCGCTCAAATCGCCGCTGCCGCTGGCCGTGTTTCCGCTGAATGTACAGTTGGCAAGTGTCGGAGAGGAATAGTAATTGTTGTACATCCCGCCGCCGTAGGCGGCCGTGTTCCCGTTGATGGTGCAGTTGGTCAGCGTTGGAGACGAGGAGGAGTAATTGGACATCCCGCCGCCTCTTGCGGCCATGTCTCCGGTGAATGTGCAGTTGGTCAGCGTCGGAGAGGAGGAGTAATCGTTGTACATCCCGCCGCCGTAGCTGCTGGCCGTGTTCCCGCTGAATGTACAGTTGGTCAATATCGGCGAGGAGGAGTAGTCGTACATCCCGCCGCCGTACCCGCTGTTGGGGCTGCTGCCGCTGGCCGTGTTTCCGCTGAATGTACAGTTGGCAAGTGTCGGCGAGGATTCGAGGTTGTACATCCCGCCGCCGTAGCCGCTGATGCCGCTGTCGCCGCTGCTGCCGATGCTACCGCTGGCAGTATTCCCGCTGAATGTGCAGTTGCTCAATGCCGGCGAGGAATCGAGGTTGTACATCCCACCGCCGTAACCGCTGTACTTGCTGCTACCGCTGGCGGCATTCCCGCTGAATGTGCAGTTGGTCAGCGTTGGAGAGGACACGTTGTAGTTGTACATCCCACCGCCCCAGCCGCTGTCGTTGCTACTGCCGCTGGCCGTGTTTCCGCTGAATATGCAGTTCGTCAGCGTTGGAGAGGAAGCATTGCTGTACATTCCACCGCCGTAGCTGTCGACCGAGATTCCATCGGCATAGCCGGCGGTAATGGTAATACCGTCAAGAACCGTGGCGGAAGAGATGCCACTACCGGCGATGACGTGGTAACTGTTATCCGTGTTGTCACCAACCGTGCCGATGTCCCCGGAAAAGATGGTAGGGTACAGACCGATGTCATGAGCATCGGGGTCGGCCGCACCGTACCCGGCATATCCGCCCAGAAGGCTCACGCCATCCTTAAGCTGAAACGAAATCGTTCGATCCGTCGTGCTGGTTGGCTTATAGGTTCCGGCGGCAATATGGATTTCATCGCCGGAACCCACCTGGGTCAGGGCCGCTTGCAGATCGGTGAAGGCATTATCCCAGCTTGACCCATCCCCGCTCCCCGCCGCCGAGTCATCCACGAACAGCACAGCACTCAGAAGGCATCTTGCCTGCAGCCTTTCAATCACCGCCCCGGCCGCCCGGCCAACCGCATAGCCCGACGTGCCAACCCGATGCCCAACGTCCTTCCACTGTGCCATAGCCTGCTCCTCGCAAATCCCATTTACCCGCTCAGAATCAGACTCGCATATCCTGCTCGACAAAGCACCAAGCCGCAATCCCTCCACACGCAGTTCTTCCCAGATTGCTTCACTGAATTCCGTACCCGACTGGCACGATACCGTCCACCCGCGGCAAATTCGTAGACGATATCCTTGGCGGACCGACCAGATGCTTGCGACGTTCGCAACACCGTTTTACTTGCCTCAGGGCTTCTTGAGGCAGAGAATGTCGTACATGTCCTCTGCACTCTCCGATGGTCCCATCATCACCCGTGAAGGCGATCGGTTGATAGCCGTCTCCTCCCTGTGGACACAGGTCTTGGCATTGGGATCGTGGGGTCGGCGTGTTTCGGTGGATCCCCACCAGCAGACGATTGAGATTGAGGATCGGACGTTCTGGGCCTCCCGGTCGAGTCGCACCATTCTCTTCCGCGACGTTACTGCAATCGGCTACGGATACAGAGATACCAATGACCTGGGGGCACTATCGCTGGTTCTCAATGAAGGACGGCCTCGCCGAGTCGAGGACCGCTTCAGCGTGGGCCTGAAACTGGCACCGAATGGGCAGTACACGGAGCTCTTCGCTTTCGCCGGATCGGGCGGGCGTTCCTACGACTTTTCTCTTCTTGACGATTGGGATTGGCCTGGTCGCAATGGTTGGTTTGCCGGTGACCAAGATGAACGCTCCCGCCAGTTCGCCAATCTCCTCGCAAGCATCATTGGGCGGAAGGTCGTTCCGGCATGATTCTCACCGAGATCAACGGGGGTGAGGGGTTTATCCCGCCTCGTATGGGCGCAAGTCATCGGCCGGTTCCCACTCAAGCGGATCCTTGGTAGAAGATGGTTTTCTGGCAAACCCCAAGGCCACCCAGGCTGGCAAATAACGATAGTCGTCCCAAACGAGTGTTTTCATGTTGATGATGCCGGCCTTGATCTGGGCCAGAAGCTCGTTGCGAGTCAAGCGGGCCGTCCATTCGCCCTTGTCGGTGACGTAGAGAAACCGTTCGCGTTCATCCGGCGCCTGATGATTTACGTCCATGTGTCCGCCTCCGCATTCGTGAACCTGTGCAACGGGCCATCACCCCCGATCATCCGTGGCAGCATTGTAAGCCCATGCCCACAAATAGGAATGCCCTATGGACTGCTCTGTCGGTTACAATCGCAAGCCAAAGCATGAGACGCCGACTCTTCAACATCCTCTCGGCACTGTCAGTGGCGATGAAACGCCTGCCTTGGATACTTGCCTCAGCGAACGCCGTCGTAAACCTGACGTTTCTGGGCTGGGCGTGGTGCCACGACGAACAAGGGCAAGGGGACGTGCTTGTGCCCCTCATTCTGGCTCTCATCAATCTCCCCGCCTCGCTCCTAGCTTTCCCACTCGCTGGGGTTGTTGGGATACTTGGTCTACTTGCCCATGTGTCTATGCACGATCATCCTTACGTGTTTTATTTTCTCACCTTCGTGCCAATCGGGTTTGCCCAATACTATCTGGTAGGTGTCGCAATTAGGAAATCGGCAAATTGGTGGTTGTGTCGTCGCCGCCGTCTCACTTCTGGTCTCTGCCCCAAGTGCGGCCACGATTTGCGATCCAGCAAAGACAGATGCCCAGAATGTGGAACACCTATTCCCGCTTAGGAGGCAACGGCATGAAGCGCCGCTGGTTCAACATCCTCTCAGCAATGTCGCTGCTGCTGTGTGTGGCGACGATCGTGTTGGGGATACTCGGCATATGGGTGGTGACAGCGTGGGGCCATTGGGGGGGTGAGCGTGGGGACCCCTCCTTCGCTGTCGAGTCCGCCGATGGATGCATTCAGGTGGTATATGAGTCGCAATACTTCGGCGGCGGGACTCGTGTGATTGGATTCGAGGCGTTTCCCAACGACGAGTCTAGCATTTTCCGTTGGAATCACCTCGGGTTTTCTCTGCAAATCATCGACCCATCGGGAGAAGGATGGAAAGAGCTTATCATACCTGATTGGTTCATCTGCACTGTCACCGCCGTTCTTCCATACTTGTGGTATCGGTCATATCGCCGTAATCGCCTTGCCGCACGCAAGGGTCTCTGCCCCAAGTGCGGCTACGATCTGCGAGCCAGCATAGACCGTTGTCCGGAGTGCGGGACACCAATAATCGTGACCGGGGGAAAGGCATGAAACGCCACCTCTTCAACATTCTCTCGGCACTGTCGCTGCTGCTGTGCGTGGCAATGGTGGTTTTTCTGCCGGTACTTTACTGCTCCGTCATCCTGCTGCTAACGGCGATTCTGCCTTGTTGTTGGCTGTGGCTCTATCGCCGCCAAACGAAAGACCGCATGTTCAACATTCTCTCGGCATTGTCGCTGCTGCTGTGTGTGGCGACGATGGTGTGGTGGATATTCTGCATATCTGCGGCGGTGATGTGGACCGCTGAGTTCCGCTGGGTTTACCTTGGTTATGGGATGGACCTTCCCATTGAATATCCGTCAAGGATTACCATACCTGACTGGTTCATCTTTTCTATCACCGCTGTTCTTCCATTCCTTTGGTATCGCTCATATCGCCGACGCCGCCTTGCCGAACGCAAGGGTCTCTGCCCCACCTGCGGCTACGACCTTCGTGCCAGCAAAGAGCGTTGCCCTGAATGTGGAACCGCCATTCCGGTTGCCCAAGAGGCAAAGGCATGAAACGCCGTCTCCTCAACATTCTCTCGGCACTGTCGCTGCTGCTGTGCGTGGGAACAGTGGCACTGTGGGTGCGGAGCTATTGGGTCTCCGACACTCTGACGAGTTACAGCAATCTTCGGCTGATTGGTGCAGGCTCAGTTCAAGGCAGGTTGGCCTTTGTGACGGTCTATTTTGACAAGCCGCCAGCTCCCCGAACGGTTCACAATGGCTGGGCTTCTCTCCCGGTCGGGAATGCATTCACTGGTATACCGGGTTGGCGACACGCAGGGTTTGGCGTTGAGAGCAATGACCGTTTTACTGCCGTTTATGTCCCTCTTTGGTTCACCCTCGGCCTGTCAGCGATTCTGCTGCCTATGCGTTGGCTCTGGCTTTATCGTCAACGTCGCATTGCCGAACGCAAGGGTCTCTGCCCCAAGTGTGGCTACGACCTGCGAGCCACCCCAGACCGTTGTCCAGAATGCGGAACAGCAGTGATCGTGACTGAGGCAAGAGCATGAAACGTCGCTTCTTCAACATCCTCTCGGCACTGTCGCTGCTGCTGTGTCTAGCGACGATGGTGTTGGGGATACTCAGCATATGGGTGGTGACGACGGGGAGCTATTTCGGTGAGGGTGGGCCATCTTTCGTCGTCTGGTCCAACGGTGGATGCATTGAAGTGGAATATGATACGGGACTATCCCCGGTCACGAGGCCTTTCACTGGATTCCGTGCGTCTCCCGCCCACTCTATCCATGATTCACGCTGGAATCACCTCGGGTTCTTCGTCCTCAAAAATCCCCCCCCATCGATGTCATTCTTTATCATACCTGATTGGTTTATCTGTTCTGTCACCGCCGTTCTTCCATGCCTGTGGTATCGGTCATATCGCCGACATCAGCTCCGCAAACTCAAAGGGTTGTGCCTCACCTGCGGCTATGACCTACGAGCCACCCCAGACCGTTGCCCAGAATGTGGAACGCCAGTAATCGCTCAAGAGGCCAAGGCATGAGACGCCGATTGTTCAACATCCTCTCGGCCCTGTCGCTGCTGCTGTGCATCTTCGTTGTCGTCGTGTGGATGTACGGCTTCTTCTTGTTGGAACGTTTTGCGCAACGAAACGGCCGAAGCTCGATCACGATTGAACCTAACTGGATATGCTGTACGGCAGAAGCCGACAAAGGAACACTGCCGGTCCCTGATCTCCGGCCATGGGCTTGGACGTGGACCAACCACACCCGGATGCCGCCTGAGCGATCGACTTGGAAGTTCGACCCTCCCTTCGCACCCGACACCATGGATGTTCTTGAGGACAATGGTCGGGTCGTGACCAGGCACATGTTCTACCTGCCGTACTGGTTGCCTGCACTGATGGCAGGATTGATGCCGGGAATCTGGCTGTGGAGACGATGGACGATCAGGCTTCGTCGCAAGCACGGTCTCTGCCTCAAGTGTGGCTATGACCTCAGAGCCAGCAAGGAACGTTGCCCAGAATGTGGAACAGCAGTAATCGTGACTACGGCAGGTGAGCCAAAGCAGGCATAGGCGGGTTCGTCTGTTTGGGCCTGCTTTGGCAGGGAGAAATTGGCCGGGCCAAATGGAGGCGATCCAGACCGCCTTGGTAAAAATGCCGTTCTGGCCGTTCTAGCACAGCGGTGGTTACTGGGCAAAAAAAACGGCTGACGCTATTCACGTCAGCCGCGGGCTATGGGAACCGACCCGGGATTCCCGGAAGGGAATGGGGCCGGTATGCGCGGGCTACTTAATGTGAGGTCACGGTCGTTTTAGTTACCCCGCGTTGTCCTCACGGGATTAGTATAGGCAAAGCCCGAGCCAGAAAATCAAGTCGACCAAAATTTCTCGAATCTGGCCTGCAAGACGCGACTTCTGCCCGATCTTCGCTCAGAAGGTTTGTTGGCCACCTCCATCCCCTCCCGGCTGTCGTAGACGGCGTGCGGGAAATACTCAGCGGCCGCCAGGTAGCAGGCGGCTTTGTATGGCACGGAAACCGTCAGCCCATAAGCCCAAGCTTCCAGCTCCAATTCTCGGTCGTAGACCGAGAGCCGAGGAGTGACCCAGCGGTCATCATCCAATGGCTGGCGGCTCAGGCTGCGTTCGGTGAGCGGCTGATCCTGCACAGCCGGTGGCGCGCTAGATTTGTAGACCTGTGGCGTGGCCGCATACCCGGTGAGTACGTGATTCCCGACTCTGTGATCGCCTGGGATAAGGTCGGATACTTTGAACTGCCCAAGATGCGAATAAGCCGCGATCAACAGGCGGATCACCCGGCATCTCAGTGCTTGTCGGCTTTCTTGGTCGCTGCCACTTCCTTGGCAATCTTGTCCACGTTCTGGGCTACATCAAATGCCTTAGCGATAGCATTTTGAGTTCCGCTATTCTCGGTCTCCTTGGCAAGATGCCAAAGCGTATTCGTCCTGAGTTCTGAAGGCCCATGAAGGTGCAGATGACCTATTTGGCCCTAGGGGCCGGGAAGTACTCCGTATGGATCGCCCGACAAGCTTCGGCAACAAACTGAGGATTGCGTTGAACATAGTTATCCATGGCACCAGGCAGACGATGGCCGGCAAGGATCCGGGCTTTGTCCTGCGAGGCTGTCCGGCAAGCCTGCGTATAACTGCCGTCGCGAATTGAAGAGAATTGCACCGCTGCAGGGGTCCCGGCCGCTTCCCGATACTCGTTCCATTTCTTCCATATCATCGTCGCGGTGTAACTCCGCCGTTCCCCCAAAAACAGCGTATCCCGCTGATGCGGCAGGGCTTTGATCGCCCTGACTGTTTCCGGCCACAAAACCGCCACCCGCGGTACGCCCGTCTTGTTGCGGTTCGTGACGAGTTCGCCGCGTTTCAGATCTACTTCATCCCAGCGAACCGCAGCCGCCTCAGATCCGTACATTGCCGCATTGAGTGCCAAGAACATCATGGCGCAGAAGGTGGTATCTCCGGACTTCCTGGCGGCACCGTATACTGCCCAGAAATCTTGCTTGCTGATCGGAGAAGGGGCCAGACGGCTCGTCTTAGGGGTGATCAACATCCCTAGAACGTCCAACGCCCGACGGCACTCCTTTGCATCAGTACCCCTCTTCAGGGCGTAAGCTATTATCGTTTTTATTTTGCTGTAAAAGTGGCTTACTGACTTGGGAGCCAAGCCTTTGGTGGCAAGCTTCTTTTCATACTCTGTAACGGTCGCGTGGGTGATATCCTCCAGGGAGGCAGCTCCTGAGAGTCTTACAAATGTCTCCCCCATAACGCGGCTGCGCGCCTGTTCTTGTCTAGAGAGACCCGGCTTGCTCGAATAGCTTTCGATCAGCTCAGCCAGTTTCGGGGAATCCGCAGGTCGTTTGAGCTCTCCAAGATAGGCAACCTGCTCGATTCCTGTTTTGGCCGCAGAGTATAGCGGCCGCTCGATCAGGTCTTTTCGTACCCTCGACCAATACGCCGATTCTGCCACGGGGGATGAAAATCGGAGTTCCCATCCGTTCTTACGGCGAATGAGAACGAAGCCCCGGGCCCCGAACTGCTCGGCCTGTTTGCGTCCGGCGTCCATGGAGGATACCGTTGTGTTGGTGTCTATGCTGACCGTCGGTATTTGCTGCCCGACTAGAGCCATGAAGCGATCAATGGCTCTCTTCTCGTCCGGTTCCGTGAAAAGCTGTCCAGTAGCGCTGACCCGCCAACGGCCATCCTTCCGGCGAGTTAGCCCGTCGACCCGGATACCGTCTGCTGTACGATGGTACCCTTGGGGCCGCCCCGTTTTGCGCTTTGTGGTTGATATCGCCATTCCCGGCAGCATACCTCGCCCAACTCAGGGAGTACAGAGTTTCTGGCAGAGTTTCTGGCGCGCACCTCACTTATGATTATAAACTTCATCAACTGTATACGGTTCAAATCCCTTCTTCGGCTTTCCACCTTTCTTCAACCCGCTCCCACCCTCCCGGCAAACAGCGTAAACCCCTTCACCTGTCGTTCCAGCATCTCCAGAATCTTCGCATCGGTCAGATTTCCCTC
>Ga0209083_1003755_pt1 | contig 12313 bp, 11 predicted proteins | sample AM7aDNAmetaG_FD_184132 | JGI IMG/M metagenome (GOLD analysis project Ga0209083, IMG submission 184132) | Freshwater microbial communities from Finland to study Microbial Dark Matter (Phase II) - AM7a DNA metaG (SPAdes) (version 3) | ecosystem: Environmental > Aquatic > Freshwater > Lake ...
GTGATAGGCCGGGAAAATGAAATAGAAAGAATAATTCAGATACTTTCCAGGCGGACTAAGAATAACCCCGTGCTTTTGGGCGAAGCAGGTGTCGGCAAGACCGCTATTGTCGAAGGGCTGGCGCAGAAAATAATAGCCGGGACCGTGCCGGAGCTTCTGGTCGGCAAAAGGGTTCTCACTCTGGACCTGGCCGGGATGGTTGCGGGGACCAAGTACAGAGGGGAATTTGAAGAGCGGCTTAAGACGGTTATGAATGAACTCCGCCACAGCGGGAACACTATAATATTTATTGACGAGATTCATACGCTGGTCGGCGCAGGTGCGGCAGAAGGCGCTATCGATGCTTCGAATATGCTCAAGCCGGCGCTTTCCCGGGGGGAAGTACAATGTATCGGCTCCTCTACTTTAAACGAATATAGAAAACACATTGAAAAAGACGGCGCGCTGGAAAGAAGATTTCAGACCATAATAGTAAATCCGCCTTCGGTCGAGGAAACTATACTTATTCTTAAAGGCCTGAGAGACCGGTATGAGGCGCATCACAAAGTCAAGATTACGGATGAAGCGATGCGGGAGGCGGCTTATCTCGCGGACAGGTATATTACGGCCCGCTTTTTGCCGGATAAGGCGATAGATATAATTGATGAAGCTTGCGCCCGGGTCAGGTTACAGAGCGCTGCCAGGCCGGATGAAGTTATCGCCGCTGAAAAAGAATATGAAAAAGCGACAAAAGAAAAAGAAGCCGCCGTGAAAGCGCAGGAATTTGAAAAAGCTGCCAGCATGCGCGACCGCACCAAGGAATTAAAAATAAAAATAGAAAATCTGAAAAAAATGTGGGAGAAGGCCCAGGGCGTTGTCGAAAGGCAGGTTTCTTCCGAAGATATTGCGAAGGTGGTTTCCCAGTGGACGGGCATCCCGGTCTTTAAGCTCGAAGAAAAAGAATCGGTAAAACTCATCAATATGGGTGAAGCCCTGCATAAACGGGTGGTCGGCCAGGAGGAAGCTTTAAAGTCCATAACCAGAGCGATACAGCGGAGCCGCGCGGGCCTGGCGGATCCTAAAAGGCCTATAGGTTCCTTCATTTTTCTCGGCCCGACGGGTGTCGGCAAGACAGAGCTGGCCAGAACGCTGGCGGAGTTTATGTTTGAAGACGAGAATGCGCTTATCAGGATAGATATGTCGGAGTACGCTGAGAAATTTGCGGTCTCGCGTCTTATGGGCGCGCCTCCGGGCTATGTGGGCTATGATGAAGGCGGCCAGTTGACGGAAAAAGTCAGACGGCGTCCTTATGCGGTAATTCTTTTTGACGAAATTGAAAAGGCGCATCCGGATGTCTTCAATATACTGCTTCAGGTGCTTGACGACGGCCGGCTTACCGACTCTTTCGGCCGCATAGTGGATTTTAAAAATACGGTGGTCATCATGACCAGTAACATCGGCGCGCGTTCCATAGACAAAGGCGGTTCGCTGGGTTTTAAAAAACAGGATGATAAGATTTCTTATGACGGTATGAAAGGCAAGGTTGTGGACGAACTTAAAAAGACCTTTAATCCGGAGTTTTTGAACAGGATAGACGAGATTATTGTTTTCCATCAGCTGAGTAAAGAGAATTTGACCGGCATCATCGAGCTGCTGATCAAAAAAGTCGAAGGCCGCTTGAAAGAAAAGAAGATAAATCTAAAACTCGATGCTTCCGCGAAAGATTTTCTTATAGAAAAAGGGTATGACCCCGTGTTTGGCGCCCGGCCTTTAAAGCGCGCCATACAGAAATATATTGAAGACCCGCTTTCCACGGAGATTCTAAATAAACGGATAGAAGAAGGCGCCGTTATAGTCGCCAAGGCGGAGAATGATAAACTGGTCTTCGTCAGGGAATAAAGATGTATAAAAGAATAGTGATAAAAATAGGCACCAGCCTGCTGGCCGATAAGGTGCGCGGTATAAATTTAGACCGGGTCCAGAAGATTGCCGCAGCGGTTGCCGCGCTTTGTGCGGCCGGTAAAGAGGTTTGTCTTGTGACTTCGGGCGCTATCGGTGCGGGTGTAGCCGCGCTTAAACTCAAAGAGCGGCCTGTTTCTATTCCCGAAAAGCAGGCTACTGCCGCCATCGGGCAACCCCTGCTGATGGAAGCTTATGAACACGCATTCAGAAAACAAAATATTTTGATAGGCCAGCTGCTTCTTACAAAAGATGATTTTGTTGACCGGCAAAGGTATCTGAACGCCAAAAATACTTTTGCGGTTCTTTTAAAAAAGGGCGTGGTTCCCATAATAAACGAGAATGATACCGTGGCCGTCGAAGAAATTAAGGTCGGAGATAACGATAATATCTCTGCTATGGTCGCAAATCTCATTGAAGCGGATATTCTGCTCATTCTTTCCAATATAAAAGGCCTCTGTAAAGGTGACCCTTCGCAGGATACTTCTGCCGAGCTTGTACCCGTAGTGGAAAAAATAACTCCCGAAATAGAAAAACTGGTAAAAAACAGCAAGGGCGAGTTGGCCACCGGGGGTATGGCGACAAAAATACAAGCGGCCAAAAAATGCGCTGCGGCCGGCATTACGATGGTTATTGCCGATGGTACGGAGCCTGCGATAATAAACGAAATTATGGCCGGTGAGCCCAGGGGCACCTTGTTTGTACCCTGCGATAGAAAGTTAACGCAGCGGCAGCTCTGGATTGCCTATATAGCCCACGCAAAAGGCAGGCTCAGCCTTGATGCCGGCGCTTTAGAGGCGCTGCTTAAAAAAGGAAAATCTCTTCTACCCTCGGGCCTTAAAGCCGTTTCAGGCAAATTCAACGCCGGGGATGTGGTGGTACTCACAGACAAGGCCGGGAGTGAAATAGCCAAAGGCGTAGTTGAATATTCATCTTTGGATGCGGAAAAAATAAAAGGCAAGAAGAGCTCTGAGCTTCTCCGGACTCTGGGTTTTAAGGGCCGCACCGAGTTAGTCCATCGCGATAACCTGGTAATATTAAAGTAAGAGCCGTGCTAAACTACGAAGCATAAATTTATGGAGCAGGGAAGCTATGAATATTAAAAATATGGTTGAAAACAAAGCAAAGGCCGCTAAAGCTGCCAGCTGGGAATTGTATAAACTTTCCACTGCAAGAAAAAACAGCCTGCTCTTTGGTCTGGCCGCAGAGCTTAAGGCTAATACCGGGAATATTCTTAAGGCAAATGCTTTAGATATGGCAAGCGGCAGGAAAGCGGGCCTCTCTGCTTCTTTACTCGACCGTTTATTACTCAATGAAAAAAGAATAGACCTTATGGCCGCCGGGCTAAAGGATATTATAAAACTAAAAGACCCGGTGGGGACGGTTTTCGGGCAGGAACGCAGGCCTAACGGACTTAAAGTGGCCAGGATGCGGGTACCTCTCGGGGCGATAGGTATTATTTATGAAGCAAGGCCGAATGTAACTATAGATGCGGCTGCCTTGTGTTTGAAATCGGGCAACGCGGTACTGCTTAGGGGTGGTTCGGAGGCACTTAACTCTAACCGGGCGCTGGTGAAAATTTTAAAGCAAGCGGTTAAAAAAGAGGGCTTGCCTCTCTCCTGCGTGGAATTTATTGATACGGTAAAGCGGAGCGCCGTAGAGGTGCTGCTCAAACAGGATAAATATCTTGATGTAATAATCCCCCGCGGCAGCCAGGCCATGATAAAGTTCATAATGGAAAATTCCTCGGTCCCTGTTATAGCCCACGGGGAAGGTAACTGCCATGTTTATGTCGGGCCGGCCGCAGACCTGAAAATGGCTGCAGAAATTGTTTTTAACGCGAAAACTTCCAGGCCTTCGGTTTGCAACGCCATGGAAAAATTGCTGGTGGATAAACGGGTGGCCAAAAAATTTCTCCCGGTTATTTTGGACCGGCTGGCGGCTGCCGGTGTCGAAATCAGGGCTGATAAACTTACGAAGCGCATTTTTAAAAATGCAAAAACGGCAACAGAAGCGGATTGGTACAAAGAATATCATGACCTGGTTATCGGAGTAAAGATAGTGGGTTCGCTGGCAGAAGCCATAAAACATATAAATGCGTACGGATCGCATCACAGCGACGCCATTGTTTCAAGTGATAAAGCCGCCTGTGCCCGGTTTCTCCGTGAGGTGGATTCGGCCGCGGTCTTTACTAATACTTCCACCAGATTTAATGACGGCTTTGAACTCGGCCTCGGAGCCGAGATAGGTATAAGCACCCAAAAACTCCATGCAAGAGGGCCTATGGGACTTACCGAACTTACATCTTCTAAATTTATAGTGACAGGAAAGGGGCAGGTAAGAAAATAAAAAATCGTCTATAAGGTCTGTAAAGGTCCGTAAGGTCCATAAGCAAAGCTTTTCTCGAGAGGAAGGATATATAGATGTCAACTACCGTTGACATAGCGAGATAAAGTCTAAAATCGTTGTAGGATATTTATTATTTTCATTCGTCTATCTGTGTCATCTGGTTTTTATCCATGCCCCCTCCAAACAGACTGGCGCTGTGCCCGCCAGTCTGTTTGGAGGGGAGGGTGTGTATCTGCCTTCAAAAATGTAAATATTATGATATTTGAGCATCCGCCCGGGCGGAAGCTGCGCTTTTAGCAGCATAAGGTCTAAAATCGTTGAGGTAAGCATGATCGTTCCGTACAAAGATAACTGGGATGAGACAGAAGCAAGGATGCGTGCCTGGTGGGTGAAAAAAAACATTAAGCGCGTGCCTATGACTATTCATATAAACAAACCGGGAGCGGTTGCCTATCCCAAAGCGAAGGACCCGGAGACGCTGTATTGTAACTCTACATTTTTAACGGCCGGCTTAAAAAACAGATTTGCCGGTTCCTCCTTTATAGCCGAGACTCTCCCGCAGTATTCTTTTATGCTGGGTTATGCTTTTCCGGGTGTTTTTATGGGGCAAAAGCCGGTTATGGATTATGAGACCGTCTGGTTTAAACATACCCCGGAGGCGCTTGAAAAACTGACTCTGGACTTTGATGCCGGTAACATTTTATGGCAGAATTTACTTCAAGTTGAGAAAGCCTTACTTGAGGTTTCCATGCAGGGCCTCCCGATATTCATTCAGCCTATGGATGCGCTGAGTATGATACTCGGAGCGGAAAAAACCTGTATAGAACTTTTAGAAAGGCCGGAATTAATAAAAAATTGCCGGGACCGGCTGCTTCTTACTTTCAAGAAAATGTATGAAGCCAGTTATACCCTGCTGGGTACAAAGTACCGCGGGTCTACCGCCTGGCTGCCGGTCTGGTCTCCGGGAAAATATTTCCCGGTGCAGTGCGATTTTTCCTGTATGATTTCCGTGGATATGTTTGAGGAGTTTGTAGCCCCGGAACTTGAAGATTTAACCGGCTTTCTTGATAACTCTATCTACCATCTGGACGGCCCCGGCGCTCTTCATCACTTGCCGCGCCTGCTTAAATTCAAGAAAATAGATGCCATACAGTGGGTGCCCGGCGCAGGTAGACCCGAGGGCTTGTACTGGCGGGCTGTTTACAAGCAGATACTTGAAGCGGGGAAGGGAGTGTATGCTTCAATACCCTCCGGAGAAGTAGAAGAGGCCTTAAAAACTCTTCCGCGGGAGGGTCTCTGGATTTCTACGGCGGTTGAAACTCTTGAGGAAGGCAACGAACTGATAAAGATAGCGGAAAAATACAGGTAGAAGGAAGAAAGTAATAACAGTTGGTCCATAAAGGTCCGTAAAAGTCCGTAAAGGTCGATAATAGTCTATAAAGTTTGTAAGGTTTATAAGGTTTGTAAGGTCTAAAATCGTTGTAGGATATTTATTAGGTTAATCCGTGTATCTGTGCCATCTGTTTTTATCCGTGCCATCAGCTGCGCTTTTAGCAGCCTAAAATCGTTGAGGGATATTTATGCAAGTGCAATCCTTGTCCCGTGTACCTTGTGCATTGTCCCTGCTCTTTGTTGTCTTGTACTCTGCGGAATCTTGTAAAAAGGAGAAAAGTAAATGTCGAAGAAAATAGCGTTCATAGGTGCGGGCAGCGTTGGTTTTACGCGGGGGCTGGTTGCGGATATTATTTCCTATCCGGCTTTTGAGGATGTGACAATTGCGCTTATGGATATAAGTAAGGAACGGCTTGAGATGGCAAAAAAGTCGGTAGAAAGAATTGTACAGCATTTCAATAAACCTGTGAAAATAATAGCGACCACCAGCCGTAAAGAGGCGCTGCGGGGCGCTGACGGGGTTTTGATAACGATACTTGCCGGCGGGGTGCAGGTCTGGCGGCACGATATTGAGATACCCAAGAAATACGGGGTGGATATTAATGTCGGCGATACGCGGGGGGTATCGGGGGTCTTCCGGGCGCTCCGGACTATTCCGGTAATGCTGGATATCTGTAAAGATATTGAATGCTATTGCCCGAACGCGATAGTTTTGAATTATACCAATCCTATGGCGATGCTTTGCCGCGCGATGCAGGCGGAGTTTCCGAAACTTAAAATCTCCGGGCTCTGCCACAGCGTCCAGGGAACAGCCCGGGAACTGGCAAAGATGATAAACGCGCCTTTCAATGAAATTACTTATCTCTGTGCGGGTATAAATCATCAGGCCTGGTATTTGAATTATGAATGGAAAGGGAAAGATGCCTATCCGCTGCTCCGTAAAGCCGTAGAGGAAAAAAAGAATTACATGGCCGATGTCGTGAGAATTGAAATGTTCCGGCATCTGGGCTATTATGTGACCGAATCCGCCGGGCATAATTCCGAGTATGTTCCCTGGTTCAGAAAACGCCCTGACCTGATAAAAAAATACTGTGTCGGCACCGGCTGGAATCCCGGCGCCTATGCCATGATACTAAAAATGTATCTGGCCAGGGAAAAAAGAGTGAACGGCATACCTCTTTGGAAAAAGGAGGTAATTGAATGGATAAAAAGCGATAAAGTGGCGAAACTCGGCGGCAGAATGGAGTATGCGGCAAATATTTTCAATGCGGTTTTCGGCGATAATAATATTTTTGAATTCAACGGAAATGTCCGTAACTTTACTCTGATAGATAATTTACCCTACGGCTGCTGCGTAGAGGTACCGGTAGAGGCCTCCAAAAACGGTCTGCGTCCCGTCCATGTCGGTAAGCTTCCGGATCATCTTGCACTCCTCAATAATATAAGTGCCCGCTGTGAGGAACTTGCGGTAGAAGGCGCCATTTCAGGTAATCCCAATATGGTATATCAAGCCGTCTACTTTGACCCGCTGACTTCGGCGGTTTTAAGTCTTAAAGAAATAAACGAGATGGTCTATGATTTGTTCATGGCGTCTAAAGCCTATCTCCCGCAGTTTAAAAAATACAGACTTAAGTACTAAAAAGGTCCGTAAGGTCTGTAAAGGTCCGTAACGGTCTGTAAGGGTCCGTAAAAGTCCGTAAGGTCTATAAGGTCTAAAATCGTTGTAGGATATTTATTTTCGTATGTGTATCCATGCCCGCCGATCTCTTTGGAGGGTGTGTATATGCCTTCAAAAATGTAAATATTATGATATTTGAGCATCCGCCTAGGCGGAAGCTGCGCTTTTAGCAGCATAAGGTCTAAAATCGTTGAGGGATATTGTTTACCAGTTTATAAGGTTTGTAAAGTTTCTAAGGTTTTTAAGGTCAAAAACCGTTGAGGGATATTTATGTGAGTTCTAAGCTTTGAGCTTGCACCTTGTTCTCTTTTTACTGTAATCCATTTCAAAAAGGAGTATTATGCTAAAAGAAACTATGAACTCAAAAGAGCGGTGGACCGCGGTTTTGACCGGGAAAAAACCGGACAGGATTCCGATGGATTACTGGGCCACGCAGGAAGTTAATGAAAAATTGATGAAACACCTCGGGCTTTCTACTATGGAGGAGGTTTTTAAAAAACTTCATATTGACCGGCCTCTGGGCGTAGGGCCTAAATACACCGGACCTACTCCGCCTAAAGATACGGATATTTTCGGGATAAAATACAGGACGGTCGGTTACGGTGCCGGTTCTTACAGTGAGATAGCTTATGCGCCGCTGGCAAAATTCGAGACGGTGGAAGAGATAGAGAAAAATTATAAATGGCCCTCCGCTGATTGGTATGATTATTCCGTAATTCCCGGGCAATTAACGGGAAAAGAAGACCGGCCGGTTGCCGGGGGCGGCAGTGAGCCGTTCTTGACCTATAAGAATCTGCGCGGAGATGAGCAGTCTTTTATTGATATGGCTGCAAATCCCGGGATGGTTCATTACATCCTAGGCAAACTGTACGGAATGGCCTATGAAAACACCCGCAGGATTTATGAAACCATACCCGGCAAGGTATTTTATAGTTATGTTGCTGAGGACATGGGGAGCCAGGAAGATTTGATGTTTTCACCAGAACATATAAGGGAATATTTTCTGCCTTATATGAGGAAGATGATAACCCTGGTTCACGAAGCGAAAGCCTTTGCCTTTCACCATTCAGACGGCGCTATTAGAAAGATAATCCCCGACCTTATAGATATCGGCATTGATATTTTAAATCCGATACAGTGGCGCTGCCGGGGTATGGAAAGAGAGGGTTTAAAAAAAGATTTCGGCGGTAAACTTGTCTTTCACAGCGGCGTGGATAACCAGCAGACTCTGCCTTTCGGTTCCGTTGCTGCGGTAAAGCAGGAAGTTAAAGAAAACATAGAAATTCTCGGCAAAAACGGCGGCTATATCCTGGGGCCGTGTCATAATATTCAGACCGTTTCACCGGTAGAGAATATTCTAGCGCTTTACGAAGCCGGCCTGGAGTACGGGGGGAAGGGATAATAAAACGATTGATGATATAGGAAAGCGCTTTAATGTGTACAGCACTCCAGCTATAGAAAGAAGTCTAGAAAAATTTAGACCTGCGGTTCTGAAATACGGATGGGTAATTGAAAATAATCATGTAGAGCCGGTTAGTATTGTGATAAGGATGAAGAAAAATAAGAGAGGGAATTAAGTATGATTGACAAAAAAGAAGCAATTAGACAATACAAGAATAATTTGCCGGCGATGGGCGTTTATTGCGTAACAAATTTGGCGAGTAAGAAGATATTAATCGGAAGCAGCAAGAACGTTAACGGTATCTTGAACAGAATTACTTTTCAGTTAAATAGAGGTTCGTATGTTAACGAAGAGCTACAGAAGGATTTTACTTTACAGGGAGAAACCAATTTTTCTTTTAAAATTATTGATTATCTTAAGCCGGTAGAAGAGAAGGACTATGATTACACTAAAGATTTACAAGTTCTTGAAGATATGTGGATAGAGAAGTTGCAACTATACGGAGATGTCGGATATAATATTAAAAAAACAAGAAATTGTTAATTGTTCATGTAGTACATTAAATCGGGAAGATTTAAGTAATAATAAGACGATGGATAATAGATAATAGATAATAAGAGAATGGATAATAGATGAGGGATGATAAAGAAGCCAAGGTAAGGCTTTATGATGTTTTGGTTGCATCAGAGTTGACTAATGCCCGGTGTTTTGCTATTATAATGTAGTTGCAAATGAGCGTACATATATTGGGGGCGAAAATGAGCATTGCCGGAGAAATATTGCATGCGGAACATGTCGGAATAAGAGAGATGAAAGTACATCTTTCTATGAAGTTTCTAAAGAAAACAATGATAATAACGGAACATGGAAAACCGGTAAGCGTGAATCTTCCTTATGAAGAATTGATGGAACTTGTCGATATTCTGGATGAGTTGGCTGATCCGAAAACGCTGCAAGCTGTAGCCGACGGAAGACGGGAATATTTAAAAGGTGCTAAAGGTGTCCCTGTTGAAAGACTGCTTTCTAAGTACAGGAAGAAAAAATGAACTTTAGCGTCATTTTTCCTTCAGCTTCATTGGAAAAAAGATTTGCAAAAGAACTTCGAAGCATCTCTGATAAAAATATTAGGCAGAGAATTGCAGAAGCAACTATTTCTCTCGCAGATAATCCGTTTCCTTTTAGGGAATCTAAAGGCAGTTATTTTAAGAAACTGAAACCGCCAATAGAGTTTTATGAACATGCAGCCCAATATAGAATTAGAATCAGTGATTACAGGGTTTTGTACGATGTTGATATCATAAATAAAAAAGTTATTATACTTGCCTTGCGAAAAAGATCTGAAAATACTTACAGGTAAATTACCGGCGGCGTCGAAATATTTACCTTTCAAAATTCGCCTTTAGCCGGAGCTATTTTATTATTACATCAGCCTGCTTATCAAAAGGGTTTCTTCTTAAAGCCAGAGAAAACAAATAAGGGTAGGCTCTCTTAAGATGGGCCATATAGTCCAGCCACTGGAGTATCAGCCGGGTATAAGCCCTGTTTATGTCCCCGAAAAGATGCTTGTAATCACCGGCCGGCAGGCCGTTAAAAGTGCTTCTGTGCTCCAATTCTTCTGTCAGATGAAAAACCGCCCAGAGAAGATCCGTGAATGCTTCATGTTCCAGAAGATTGGGATTTGCAAGCAAAGATAGGAGAAAAGGCCGTCTTTCAACCAGAAAAACTTTAAGTTTTTCCAGACCCTTTTCATTGCATTTTATCTGTATTTCCGGTACGGTTATCATATTCTTCGCAGTCAGGAAATCCTTTTCATTCCAACTGCCGGAAATAATCAGTCCGGAGTAAAGTTCTTTTTTGTTATTTTCGTAACCCGCGCATTGTTTTAAGAGGTCGGTTCCTACTTCGCTGAAAAAGGTTCCGATAACCATATTAAGTTTTTTTAAGAGGGATTGTTTTTCCCTGTACTCTAGAAGGCGGTTTAAAAAGAGCATTACAATCAGACCGCTTAAGAACAGGAAGGCCAGGTCGATGATGCCGTAAAAGATTATGTCTTTTAACTGGCCGAAGAGGATATAGTCCAGCATATAAAAACTGAAAGAAAGGGTGACCAGTATCAGGGCTAGCAAAACCTGCCAGTTGAATATTTTTTTCATATTATTGGGAACTCCTTCCAAAATTTTTGATGAATTTGTGAATGATCCATGCATTAATTAAAGCACACGGGAGAAGCCCCAGCATTGCAAAAGCGATGTAAATAAGCGGGGTGCCGGCGAATTTTTCATACCATGTGATGTAGCCTGATAAAAGATAGAGAGGAACAAGTATAATACTCCAGGGAAGAGTAATAACAATTGCGGGTAACCCGCAAAACGCATCGCGGCTGTTACATGCCGCATAATAAGAAGACAGAAAGAAAAGCCCGAGATATAGAAAAACTAACGCTGGTGCTATTCTTGAGTTGTTTATTTTCATGAGATATCTACCCTCAAACTACATGGCTTTTTCATTCTAAGCATCCTGAAGTTATTTTACAGCCATTTTGTGAGTGTTTTAAGGTCAGGCCTGACTACCGGCCCGTATTTTTCCATGGGTATGCCTATTGCGCAACCCAATAGGGAATACTCCCCCGGTTTTATATCAAGAAGTTTGCAGAGAGCTTTATTTTCCTTCATGGTTTCGAACATAGAGAGCAGTTGGAACCCCAGGCCTTCGGCCGAAGTCGCAAGCCACATATTTTCTGCCGCATGAGCTAATGCCTGCGGCGCCACCGGCGGTATCCCGTTAAGTTCGGCTATTATGATAATGTAGGGCGCATTTGGAAGTTTTGCGTTTTCCAGCCGCTCTATCAGTTTAGCGAGTTTCTTTGTAACTCCCATTATTCTTGCAGGAAGAGAGTTTAACTTCTTGAGTGTTACTTTCAAATGGCTTAGCGCTATAAGTTCAAGTTCTTTCCTTGCAGCGGAATCACTTTTGATGATGAAGAATCTCCTGAAGTCGTTTCTGTCTCCGACTGCCGCGGCCGCAAACGGTGCATTTAACCCTGCAAGAATTATTTTTTCAATCTGAGCGGGTGCGGGCTTTTCGGAAGAAAAATTTCTGACAGACCGGCGGTTTTTCATGATTGTTTCGAGAATTTGAGAATAGGTGTTGTTCTCTGACATTTACGGGCTCCTGTGAGATTATTTATCCTTCCAACATTATTTTAATTTTTCTTCTTCCAGTTGTTGATTTAAAGAATATTTCTTTTTGTTTGGCTTCACCTGAGGTTTTGAAGGTTTCAGTGTATATAATTTTATAAGGACGATATGGGCGTGAAGCTTTAACTTTACCGGCATTGTGCTCAGATAAACGTTTTAAAATATTATCGGTAGATCCGGTATAAGTTCTTGTTTTTGCTTCATTTAGCAGAATATAAACGTAGTACACTGTACATTTTCACCCCAAATGATTTCTCTAAACATATAACCTGCTTAAGTACTACATTAATGTGGCGGATCCCCCATTTTTCTATATTTAAATTTTACATTATTGAAAAAATATAAATCAAAAGAGTA
>Ga0209083_1003756_pt1 | contig 12311 bp, 23 predicted proteins | sample AM7aDNAmetaG_FD_184132 | JGI IMG/M metagenome (GOLD analysis project Ga0209083, IMG submission 184132) | Freshwater microbial communities from Finland to study Microbial Dark Matter (Phase II) - AM7a DNA metaG (SPAdes) (version 3) | ecosystem: Environmental > Aquatic > Freshwater > Lake ...
GGGTAGATGGCTATGATGAAATTAACAATGTTGTTTATGAATATTATGAAAAACGACATTTTATAAAAGGTAAATTAAAAACTAGAGATAAAAAACGAGAAGAAGAAATAAAAAATTATTTAAAATGTGAATTAGTTATATTTAACTATTTCGATAAAAAATTAATAAAATAATTATGGGATTAGCTGTGTGGACTACGTTAACTACTACAATACCATCACCAGAAACTATTAGACGTGAGCAAGAACGTAGTTTAGATCATATTCCGATGAATGTTATTGAATGTTATTTGCGTAAAAAGAAATTAAAACAAATTAATGAAGAAAAAGTTTAAGATTGTAGATCATATGTTTGCTCATGCTATATATAGTACAGATTTTCAAGATTCTAAATATATTGAATGGGATAGAACACCTATTAACTTGAATGATAAGTTAGTTTTCTATACTGATTATAGTTTAGATCAAGTTAGAGGTAATACCTCAGTTAAATATGCGTGGTTATTAGAATCACCAGATATTACAAGCCAATCATACGATTTTATTAGTAAATATAATAGAGGTTTTACTCAAGTTTTAACACATAGTAGAGAATTATTAGAAAGAGGTGAAAATTTTAGATTTTGTCCTACAGGTGGTTGTTGGATTAAGCCAGAGGATCAGAAAATTTATGAAAAGAGTAAATTGGTTTCTATTATTGCATCGGCAAAGAGGATGACACATGGTCATATGTTAAGGCATCAGAGTATTCAAGATTATAAGGGTAAGATTGATGTTTATGGTAGAGGATATAGTCCAATTGATTATAAATTAGATGGATTAAGAGATTATGCATTTTCTTTGACTATTGAGAACACGAATAAGGATTATTATTTTACTGAGAAGTTGATTGATTGTTTTATGAGTGGTACGGTTCCTATTTATTGGGGTTGTCCATCAATAGGTAAGTTTTTTAATACGGATGGTATGATAATATTTGATAATGTTAAAGATTTAGAGAATATTTTAGAAAATCTATCTTTGGAGAAATATGAAAAGATGAAAAATGCTATACAAGATAATTTTGAAAGAGCAAAAGAGTATTTGATTGCTGAAGATTATATTTATAAAAATTATTTAGAAGGAAATGTTTGATATTTTGATGTTATCTGCTGAGAAAGATTTTAATAAGATTAAATTTGTTTATGAGTCTATTCATAAGAACATAGAGAATTTTAATCAGATACATTGTATTTCTAATATTAATGTTAGTGATAATTTAAGGGTATCTGGTATAGAATATCATACTGATGATGAGGTATTAGATTTTGATTATTCAAAGTTTAAGGGTAATGTGTTAAAGCGTAAGGGTTGGTATGTTCAGCAATATATAAAGTTATTTCAGAATGTTACTGATTCTAATTATTTGGTAGTTGATTCTGATATTTTTTTTAATAAGAAAATTGAGATTGATGATAAGAATCCTTCGTTTTTTTTTGGTAGAGATCAGCATCATTTACCATATTTTGATTTTATGAAAAGAATATTGGATTTAGATAGAGAGTTCAATTATTCTTTTATTAATGAGATTATGCTTTTTAAGAGAGAGTATATTAAGAATATGTTAGATAGATTAAATGTTAATTCTAAGGGATTTTTTGATTTATCTGTTAATATCTTGAATGATATTGATCATGATGCTGGTATGTCTGAATATGAGTTATATGGTAATTATGTGACAAAGTATTTTCCAGATTCTTATAGTTACAAACACATAAAGACTTATTTAGGTGGTAAGAATGATGTTTGGGATGATGAAGAGGTTTCTAATTATATGAAAATGTTTGAAAAAAGTGATTTTGATATAATTAGTATGCATACTTGGATATAAAAAATAAATAATATATGATAAATTTAGTAATGTTTCACAGTGGTTTGCTACCAGATTTTATAGAGTATAATTTTAAGCAAATTAGATTTTTTAACCCTGATGTTAGGGTATATTTTTTAACGGATAGTAATTTAGTAGATAATGATATTTTTGGTCGATATGATATTATAGCTTTGAATAAAGATTTGTTTTATTCTGATAAGGTTAAGCAATTTGAGTCGTGTTTTAATTATAGTTCAACTGATTTTTGGACTTTAGCTGCGACTAGGTTAATTTACATTGAAAAGTTTTTAAAAGATTATAATTTAGAGAATGTTTATCATTTTGAGAATGATGTTTTATTGTATTATAATTTAGAAGATCATCATGTAAAGTTTATGAATTTTTATAAGAATATTGCTATAACGACTGGTGGTCCAGATAAGAGTATGACAGGTTTTATGTTTATAAAAGATTATAATTCACTTAGTATGATGACTAATTTCTTTGTTGATACGTTAAAAACTTATGGTGTTCGTGGAACAATGGCTAAATACCCTATGGATATGGTTAATGAGATGTCTTTGATGAAGTTTTATGGGGTTGAGAAGGGTGACGATTTTATTTGTAATTTACCTACTTTGCCTTTTGGTGATTATTCTAAATACTTTAATTCTTTCAATTCAATATTTGATCCAGCATCTTGGGGTCAATTTGTTGGTGGAACGAGAGTTGAAGGACCAGGTGCAAAACCACAAGATCATTATATTGGCGTATTATTAAAAGAGAATCCAAATTGGTTTGTACAATGGAAAAAAGAAGATGATTTGAATGTACCATTTTTCAATAAGGATGGTGAATTAACTAAAATAAACAATTTACATATTCATTCAAAAAACTTAAAAAATTATTTATCAAAATATGAATTATAAAGAGTATTTCACCAATATTTATGATAATAATATATGGGGTGAAGGAAGTGGTGGTGGTTCTAGTATTGAAAGTACAGTATTATATAGGGAATATTTACAAAAATTTCTAAAAGAAAAAAATATAAGTAGTGTTATTGATTATGGCTGTGGAGATTGGCAATCTTCACATTTAATAAATTTTGATGGTATAGAGTATTTAGGTATAGATTGTGTTGATAGTGTTATAGATAACAATACAATAAAATATTCAAAAGATAATATAAAATTTAAAGTTTTATATCAATTAGAAGAATTTTTCGATTATAAAGCAGACTTATTAATTCTTAAAGATATTATACAGCACTGGACTAACCAAGAGGTTGATTATTTTTTACCAAATGTGATTAAAAACTTTAAATATGTATTATTGAATAATTCTTCACATCAATCATTTGATAATCAAGACGATGTTGAAAATAGGGCAAGACCGTTATCTGTTAATTATGAACCATTAAAGAAGTATGGTCCTGAGATTGTTTTAACATATTTTGCTCATAATGAAAAGGAAGTTTCTATAATAGATAATACAAAAAAAAATTAATAATATGGATTTTAGTTTTAATTTTGGTGAAATGACTATATATGAAAGGGAAAAATTATATAATTACGTTATAAAATATAACCCTAATATAGTTTTAGAATGTGGATCTGGTGTTGGCGCATCTACTTATGTTATGGCTAATGCTTTATCTGAAGAATCTCGTATTTATTCATGTGATCCTAGTAGAACACCTATTTTCACATCTGAAAAATTAAATTTCTTTTCAGTACCTTCTGATTTATTGATTACATATTTAGTTGATAATGAAATTTGTCCTAATTTTATATTTTTTGATGGTCCAGAAGATCCTAACGTTGCATTAAATGATTTTATAATTTTGGATAAATTTGTAAAGGTTGGTACAATATTTTCAATGCATGATTGGTGTTTAACGACTAGAAAATTGGACAATGGATTATCTACAAAGTCTGCTTTGCTTAAACCATATATAGAAAATAGTTCTAATTGGGAGTTAATTGAAGAATTATTTGGTGATGATTATAAATTAGGTGAAGAGAGTGTTGGTTTATGTTTTTATAAAAAGATATTGTGATATGGATTTTATAGTTGGTGAAAAGTTTTATGATGTTGCTGATTTTGTTTTTTCTATTGAGAATCCGAATGATTATAATAGATTAGTTAATACATTTGATATTAATAAATTGAGTACTATAAATATTGTATATTTACATACAATGTATAAGGATTATTTCTTTGAAGTTATTAAAGATTTAGATAAAATTTTTATTGTTGTGACGCATAATAGTGATACTAATATTAATAGTGTTGATAATTTACCAAAGAATGTTATAAAATGGTATTCTCAAAATGTTAATGTTAAAGATGATAGATTAGTATCGTTGCCTATTGGATTAGAAAACAGTAGATGGTTTGCTGAAATACAGAAGCAAAAAAAGATAATGGATAAGTTAAATACTGATAAAAAAAATCGTAATCTTGTTTATATGAATCATAATATAAATACAAATATTAAAGAACGTATTATTTCATTTGATTTATTGAAAGATAAGGATTTTGTAACAACTCAGATGTTATCTAATGGTCAGAATTATGATAATTATATTGATAATATTTATAATCATAAATTTGTTATTTGTCCAGAAGGTAATGGTATAGATACACATAGAAAGTGGGAGACTTTATATTTAAAGTCTATTCCTATTGAGAAAAGAAATATAAATAGTTCTTTTTATGAAGATTTACCTATTTGTTTTGTTGATAGTTGGGAAGATATTACTGAAGATTATTTAAACAGAGAGTATAATAGAATTATAAATTCTAATTGGAATCTTAATAAGTTAGATATGTTTTATTGGAAAAATGAAATTATAAAATATGATAAATAACATATACATTGTTCATTGGAAGGAACTTACAGATAGAAAACAATATTTAGATGAACAATTATCAAAATATAGTCCAATTTGGATAGATTTCTTTGATAGAAATACGGTATTGGAAGAAGAAATAAGAAAAATTTATAAAAAAGATAAAAATATTTGGGATAGTAGGGTTATAGGATTATATAATGAACCGCCACAATATAGGGATTTGAGAGTATCAGAAATTTGTAATTCTATGTCTCACATTTACGCTATTAATCATATGATTGAGAACAATAATGAGTGTGGTTTAGTATTAGAGGATGATGTTATATTAACATCTAACTTTTTTCCTTTTTTTGATCATTATTTTGAACAAACTCCAGATGATTTTGATATTATATTTTTAGGTTCGAGTTTTTCAACTGAAATATTAGATAGTGTTGGTTGTGAAAATGATAAACCTAAAATTGAAGTCCAAAATGGTGTTATTGTGTATGAAAAATTTAGAAATCCAAAAACCAGAACAGTTGATGCATATATTTTGACACAATCTGCGTGTCAAAAATTAAAAACGTTAACTGATGAAATATCTTTACCTTACGATTTTGATTTAGCTTATTTTATAAAGGTTTTAGATTTGAAGGTATATTGGTGGGAGCCAGGATTAGTTTTTCAGGGTAGTCAAGCAGGTTATTATAGTAGTTCTATAAGATAAAAAAATTAAAATTAAAAATGATATACTTCTATAATACATTTCATAATGGTGATGTTCATTATTCTAGAACATTTGTTAGAGATATTATGACTAAAATTGGTAATTTAGATTATCGAAATTATTTAGGCGGATATATAAGCGGTAGCGATTATGTTAACGATTATTGTTATTTACATAATAATAACCCTCAAATTCTTAAAGATTTTCCAACATTAAAGCACGATAATTCTTTTTCTCAATTTGATAATTGGCAATTGGTAAGTAAATATCCTATTTCATATTACGATCAAATTATTTATAATAATGATAATTTATATATTAATACTTGGGTTGGACAACAGAATTGGATAACAAGAAATGGTGTGGATAGAAATAGAAATGATAGATATTGTTCATTATATTCACATTATGAGTTATATGAAGATATTTTTTACAAATTAGGAATACCTATAGAGAAAATTGATTATTATTTACCAGTCATTGATTTCAATTTAATTGAAAAAGATAATATTGATAATTTTATATCAAAAAGTAATTTTGATTTGAAAATTTTAATTGTTAATAATTTTCCTCTTACAATGAGGATTCAAATTGATATGAATCATGTTGCTGATTATTTATCAGATAAATATCCAAACATTTTGTTTATTTTGACTAAGAAAAGTGAAATTATTAAAGATAATATTGCTTATACGAATGATATAATTAAATTGGATTGTGATTTAAATGAAATTAGCTATTTATCTACGTTTTGTGATATTATTGTTGGTAGACCGTCTGGACCGTTTACTTTTTGTGTGATAAAAGATAATTTTATTAAAAATAAGACTTTTATTACAATCTCAGATAACACATATGACAGGTTTTATTTTGAATCTGAAGCAGATATGCTATTATTGACTGAACATACACCAAACGCTCTAATAAGTATGTTAGAAAACAAAATTAAAGAATATGATACAAAGAATTTTTCATGAAATAGAAGAAGATTTTTGGTGTGAGACCAAATATTTGAATAATATAGTTGATATATTAACTGATAAACTAACTGATGATTATTCAGTAGTAATTACACCTAATCTTTGGCGATTACCTGATACACAATATCCAAAAATAGTTATTTTAACGGGTGATGAGGTTGGTAATCTTGGTTTAACCCCATATTTGCGTACTGGTAATGATAAAGTTGTAGCAGTTTTTAGAATTTTCAATAAAATTGGTAGATTTGATGATAAATATATATTTCCAATACCTCCTGGTTATAATTGGACTATGCATAGTGATAGAACTAAAAAAATGGTAAAAATGTATCCAGAAAAAAAATTAACTGATAGAAAATATGATATTTCTTTTGCTGGTCAGCAATTACCTTGGAGGCAACCAATGCTAAGTAGATTAAATGATATGTCTAGTAAATTTAATATTTCATATGGTATGAATAATTCATTTAGAACTGGTTTATATATTGATGATTATTATAAATTACTAGGAGAAACAAAAATAGTAGTGTCACCTGATGGTACCACTGAAGATTGTTTTAGATATGTTGAAGCTTTGGGTAGTGGATGTATAGTTATAACAACAAAAAAAGATGATTTGTGGTATTATAGAGATTCACCAGTGATATTTATAAATTCTTGGAATGATTTGGATGAGAATTTGATTAATAATATTTTATCATCTGATATTAATAAGATTTATGATGATAATTTGAAATATTATCAAGATAAATTATCAGAAGAAGCTGTTGCTAATTATATGATTGAAAAACTAAATATTAATATTAATATATAAATTAAAAAATAAATAAAATGAAACACTTAAAAAAATTTAATGAATCAATTCAAAATGAGAGTGATTTTGAAATAGTTGGAAATAATATGGATGAAATTTTAGATGCAATTAATTTCATTAATGATAATTATGGAGAAATAGCTAAATCATTATCAATAGGTTGGAAACCTTTTATTAAAATTACACCTCTTAATAACTCATTATTAGATTCTAATAAAAAATCAATATTTGTTAAATTTGAACCTGAAGGTGAAGAAAAATTACATATTCCTCATATAAATGATATGTTATTAAACAATGATTTTAAATGTAAATTATATAAAGTTAATTGATGATTAATCTTATTTAACAAAAGAGTTGAAATCAAGTATTTTTGACTCTTTTTTTACTTTTTCTGGTAAACCTTTGTGCTTAGTTTCAGCAAAATGTTTCGCGTCTGATGGTTTCATACTTTTTGCAACTTTTTTTATAGTTGAAGATGGATTTTTTAACTCACCTTTCTGATAAGCATGTACCATTCCCATAAATTTTTGCTGTTTTTTAGATTTGCTTGGCATAATTATTTAAAAATTATTTTAATGTGCTAAGTTTAGATAATCCATAATATATATCAACAACCCTTACACGTAAACAACCCATTGTTTGTGAATTAAATACTGAGCTAGATGGTTTCTGGAGTAAACAAGTAATCCAAATTTCTTGCCCACGTTTTACTTGTTTTAATGATAGATCTGTATTAAGAACTGGTCCGCCAGCTATTTCATCTAGTCTTTTTATTTCATCTTCGTCTGTTATAACACCTGTAATTTGAACAATATTAACTGGTCCTTTAATTTTTTGATAATCACCATTGTCTAATTTAGACATAGCAATAATATCATCTGACAGAGGTTGAAATTCACCCTCTTTTTCAAAGTTTTTAACCTTTTTGGTTTTAAAATCGTCAAATTTTTTAGTTATATCAGACATATTATTGTATTTTAATATTCTCCAGCACCTGGTGAGTTTGCTGTAAATTCTCTATTAGCATCATTTAGACCTAAATGCTCTAAAATTTGATCTAATTGATTATTTATATAACCCATTGAACCAGAATATCCCCAATTTCTTGGATCATTTTGATATTCTTCTTTGAAATCTTCTAGTGCAACTTTTATTTGCATTAATTTATTACTTGCTTCGGTGAAACCTTTTTCAAACGCTTCTTGTGCTCCTGCTGCTTCATTTATTAAGTCTTCTTCTAATGTTGTAAATTTTTTCATATTATAAATTATATTTTTTTGCTGCTATATTTGTTATTGGTCTATTTTCCCATTTTTTTATTACACTATTTAATGCATCAACAGAATCTTGAAGTTCTTCATCTAAAGGTCCATAAATTTCCATTTCATTATTAATATTTATTAATCTATCTTTAATTTTTTCTAATTCGGATATATATTTTTCTATTGAAGGATTAATATAGTGAAAATTTGTTAGGTTCTTTTTTTTCAAAAAATAATCTTCAGCTTCATCATCACTATATAATTCACCATTTTGATCATAATAATATTCATATATTTTTAAATGTTTCATCTTATTTTCTTATAATTTTTAAGTAATGATTCTTTATATTTTTCAATTAATTTATCAATAAGAACATCATTTGTGAATTTTTTATTATCAAGATCATAAACTATAATATCATTAATTTTAATTTTAATATTATTTTCATTTTCATCATTAAATACCGATAATGTTGCTTCTATTTTATCTGCGTTAGATAAATTAATATTTAAATATGTTCTATATAATAATTTAAGTTCTCTGAAATCTCTTTTATTAAAATAACCGCTAATATCTTTTAATCTTATTGATTTTGGATTATTTTGTCTTTTATAAGTTATGATTGATAATTCATGTTTTATTTTATCAATTAATTCTTTTTTTTCATTTTCTATCTTAATTATTATATCTTCTAAATTTGTATCTTGTTCAAATAGTTTTTTAAATCTCGTTATCATATTATCTTTCTCCTTTTTCATTTAAGTATATATAAAAAAAGATTATATAAATTATATATTAAAATAAGAATCTAATTTTTCCATTACATCCTCAGTGTATTTTATTCTTAATAGTTTAATATTATTTTCACCACAATAATCATTTTTTATTTTATCTCGTAGTTGAGTTAATTTGAATTCAGTTTCACCTCCAAATCGTTCAATAGGTATAAAATGTTGAATTCCATCGTATTCTATACAACAATTATGATTAGGTAAATAGAAATCAAATGGTAATGGCAGTACATTTCTACAATTTTTGAAAGAATATTGATTTTCAAAATTTATTTCGTAATTTTTTAAATATTTGAAAATTTGTAATTCTCCTTTGGATGATTTACATGTTGGACAACCTCTATTCATTAGTATATGTTTTTGTGGTGTTTGAGTGAATATTCCATGATTTTTACATATAATTTTAACTCTTATATTATTTTTTTTATATTCAACCAATGAATAATCATATTTATCTCCGTGAATTTCTTTTGCGTTTTCTATAAATTCGTCTGTTGTAAGTTTTTTAGTACCACCACAAATTAAACATCCAGATTTATTTGTTTTGTGTGTATGAATTGTAGGAGTTTGTTCAAAAACTCCGTGAATTGAGCAAATGATTTTTACTTTAGTTTTTGCTGATTTATATTCGACTAATGAATAATCATATTTATCTCCGTGTATTTCTTTTGCTTTTTTTATAAATTTTTCGTTATTTAATGTGTGTGTTTTATTTGCTTTTAAACGACCACAATCATAACAATCATACCCTTTTAAATGTGATTTTAATATTTGTTCAAAGATACCATGTATTGGACATATAATTTTCACTTTATTATAAATACCATTAGTTTCTACTAAACTATAATCAAATTTATCATTATGAATTTTTTTTGATCTTTTTATAAATTCTTCAGTTGTTAATCTATTATTCGGCATTATTAAAAACTATTTTTTTGATTTCTTCTTTATATTTATCATTTTTTGATAAGCCTTCAATAATGAACCATTCAATTAATTTTGATTTATTATCAAAATTTTCATCAATTAACTGATATAATTTAGGTTCAATCCTAATTGTTATATTTTTTTTCTTTTTCATTTTAAACTTTTCTTTATTATATATATAAAAATAATAAAGTCAAAAAGTCATTTTTATAGACTTTTTTTGTCTTTTTTAATAAAAAATAAAAATAAAATGGGAAGAAGAAAATTGGATGAAAATAGGAAAAAACAGAAATTATCAACAACTATTAATGATGATTTATGGAAATTATTAGAGCAATATGCTGATGATATAGATCAAACAAGAACCTCTGTTATTGAGAGATGGTTGAAAGATGGTTTAAAAAATCAGGAAATAATTGATAGACTAAAGAAAGAAAATATTATCTTACCTAATAGTAATATGTAAGTTGTTCATTATGAGTTCGGAAGAACCATATCATTCGAAATACCACCAGTATTTCCTCTTGCTGCAGGTGAATAATCTGTTGCTACTGGTTGTTCATCGTTCATATGAGGGTTCATTGGTGTCTCATTCTCAATTTCACCTGTTTTATTAATAACCATACCTTTATCATATGGAATTGGTCTTTGATGTGGGAATGGATTATTTGGTGCACTGAATGAAAATTGATAATGAATACCATCTTCTGATATTATTTTAACAGGTACAATTTCTCTTTTATCTGTTTTTGGAACTTTATATAATATTAATACTACATCTCCAAGGTTGTAACCACCTAATTGTTCGTATAATTTAAATTTTGTTATCATTTATAAGTTATATTTTTTTACTGATTTATTTAATTTTTTCTTTTCTTTATATATATTTATTTCTTTTGAATTTAGTAATCTGACAATTTCATTATCTTTAACTTCATAGCCTTCATCCTTATTACTTGTAGGAAAAACAACATCATATGTAACTTTTCTGTCTGAATTAACATCCTGATATATTATTTGAGCTAAAATATCATCAGGCAAATGTTGAATATTTTCTAATTTTTCTTTTTTTAGATTTTTTTTAATTTTATCTATATCTAATAAAACATAATCTCCCCACTTGTATAATGGAATATTGTTCGTGTAATTTAGAATTTCAAATATTTTAAAATTTATTATCATAGATTATATTTTTCCACATTTATTTTTATTTCATATTCTTCAATTGATTTGGCGGTAGTAAAAATACCGTCAGCATAATTAAATACGGTTATATCATCAAATTCTTCTTTATTCCAAACATTAATATAAACGAATACGCCATTTTTATCTTTTAATCTTGAACCTATATTACTATTATAAATTTTGTAATAGTAACCTTTTGTAAATTTGTAATGATAATCTCGATGCGGTTCTTTAATACATAGTAAGTAATGATTTACTTTTTCAAATAATTTAAAATTTGTTATCATTAGAAATCTTTTTTTAATCCATTATCTTGTATTGGTTCAGTTTCACTTTGTACATTTTGTTCATTTTTTTGAACTATAACTTGAACGAAATTACTATCTGCCCAATCATAAATATCATCCCAAACGGAAGTACTTTCTGTTATTTTATCTTTATTTTCACCCAATTTTGTAATTAATTCTTGTAATTTATTCCAGGCTTCTTCTGATGTTTGTTTAATTATTAAATCCTTTTGTTTATTTAAAAAGTTGATATATTGATCATTAAATGATGTTAAATCATTAACATTTTCATATAATGAATCTTTCCAAATTTTAGAAATGTCTAATGTCAATTTCCAATCTTGTTCTTTTTGTTCAAATAATTTGAATTTTGTAATCATATGACTTATATATAAAAAATATATAATGAAAAAATTAATTTTAAAATTAATATATAAGATAGTTTACAGTTTGAAAAATTAATATATAGAAAAAATAAGTTTTTTTTAATGCCAAATATTATAAGGATTAGAAATTTACAAAATGAGCAAGATTTAAATGGTGTTATTTTTCCTGTTGATAAAGGAAGTTATTATGATAATGCCAAACAAATAAATATTGCTGACTTAAAAGCATATATTCTTTCAGGATTTACTGGAGG
>Ga0209083_1003758_pt1 | contig 12310 bp, 12 predicted proteins | sample AM7aDNAmetaG_FD_184132 | JGI IMG/M metagenome (GOLD analysis project Ga0209083, IMG submission 184132) | Freshwater microbial communities from Finland to study Microbial Dark Matter (Phase II) - AM7a DNA metaG (SPAdes) (version 3) | ecosystem: Environmental > Aquatic > Freshwater > Lake ...
CTTCTTCGGCCTTGGCTGTGCCGCAAATTCTTCCGCCTATTTTGGTACAGAGATAATCAAGGTTTTTCCAGCCCACCGGGTTGTTCAGGGCTTCGGTATACATTTTCCTCAGGACAACCGAATCCTGGTTCTGGGCTCTGGAAACCTGCATGAATACAGGCAGGATAAGAATCAATGCAAATAATTCAGGTTTACGCATGGTGTTTGTTTCTTCAGCAAAAGTATTAATAAAATCACTGCAGGACAGGCTTTTCCGAAATCTCATCCGCAGTAACAAACAATAAAAAACATTAAAAAACATTGACAAACGCTTATAAATATATTATCTTTGTCCGCAAACAAACAAAATCCAGCTATGAAATCTTCAACCGACCTCAGGGAAGTCTTTCAGATCTTCCAGAACAAGGAGTCTTTTTTCGGAGAGATCCAGAAAACAAAATCAAACCGTTTGATACTCACCCAGCTGCTCATCATATGCCTTTTCGCCTTTTTATACGGGGTTGTCATGGGCAGTTATCACAGCTTCACTCAATCGATGGTGGCGGGTGTGAAAGTCATCATTTTATTCCTCTCAACAGTGATACTGTGTTTCCCGTCTTTCTTCATTATCCAACAGGTGCTGGGGTCAAAGATGAGTTTCAGACAGATGATCATGGTAGTGCTCAGCGGGGTAGTACTTACTGCAACGATAGCCCTCTCATTCGCGCCGATCGTAATTGTCTTCCAGGTGACCGGCGGCAATTATCATTTTCTTCAGCTTCTCCACGTGGCGATCTTCATTTTCGCGGGTGTTTTTGGCATGAAGCTGATGGTAGATGCCCTGAAATATGCCTGCGACCAGAAAAACATTTATCCCCAGATCGGTGTCACGGTATTCAGGATCTGGGTGATCATCCTTGCCTTCGTGGGCATTCAGCTTGCCTGGAACCTCCGCCCTTTCCTTTGCGAAAAAAACGAGGAATTCAAATGGTTCAGGAAGTACGAAGGTAATTTTTATACGGCGATAGTATATTCGGTGGAACAACTTGTTTCAACAAAGACCCCGGTTGAAAAACCCCCTCAGCCACCCGACCGGACAAACAACATGACGAAAACCCCTGCCGATACCCTCAAACTCTTACGTCAAACCGGGAAATGATCATGGAAGATATTATGACATTGGAGGAAGTGGCTAAATATCTGAAAGTCAAGCCACAAACGATATATACCTGGGCCCAGGACGGCAAGATCCCTGCAGCGAAGTTGGGAAAGGAATGGAGGTTCAAAAAATCAGTCATCGATCGCTGGTTCAATGAACACGTCGATGAAAAATTTTCAAAGTTTTTTTAGGGGCTGGGGATTAGGGATTAGGGAACTAGCTCCTGACCACCCAACCCCCTACCCCCAATCCCTAGGCCCCGACCCCCGACCCCCAACCCCTACCCCCAATCCCTAGGCCCCGACCCCCAACCCGACAGGGCGGAGATAATGCACTTTTTACCGATAATAGATGTAATATCGTGGATTACAGTTTGCATCCTCGTTTGTTATTTCTAATTTTATCTGCGTAACAAAATTCAAAAAACCAGGGATATGAAAAATCTGCTTGCTTTAATTCTGCTTTGTTTTTGCATGTTTCCGTCAAACCTGAAGGCCCAGGAAAGGACCTTAAATGATGAAGGCATCAAAAAAATAGTTCCCGCCCTGCTGGTGATAGACATTCAGAATGAGTTCCTGCCATTTATGTCTGAAACCGACAGGAAATCCGCGATGGATACCATCAACAAAGCGATAGCGATTTTTCACGAAAAAAAACTGCCGGTGATCAGGGTTTATCATCATGATATTGAGCGCGGACCTCACCCGGGCTCTGAAGGATTTGAATTCCCAAAATCAGTCCAGATCACCGAAAACGACCCCAAAGTCATCAAACATTATGCGAATGCCTTCACGAAAACATGTCTCGACAGCCTGTTAAAAACACTGGGGGTGAATACTGTTTTTCTTTGCGGATTAAGTGCCACAGGTTGTGTACTGGGGACATATTTCGGAGGAATGGATCACGACTATCTTACCCTTATGCTGAAGGACGGGCTCATCAGTCCGAAGACAGAACAAACTGCGATGATCAGGGAGATATGCTCTGGTTTGAATTATAGCGTCGTGAAGACCATGCTTAACAGGAAACCCTGAGCTGAAAGCGGATGCAGCACCAGAAAGGCCATGAAGAAATCGCAAGCGCTGCTATAATCCCATGGCGTCCGCCGAAGGCAGCATTGAATCAATCGCCAGGGCAGCAAACTCATCGATTGGAATTCCGATCTTTTCACATTCAAGGATGTTCTCTCGGCTTACCGATGCGGCGAACATTTTTTCTTTCATTCGTTTGACGACGGATTTCGGTTTAACGCTCGCCAGCTTTTTATCGGGATAAACATAGGTTGTCGCGAAGATGAGCCCTGTGATGGTCTCTCCTGCAGCTAGTGCATGCTGGAATTCGGTGCTTCTTTCTTTCCCCGATGAACATTCATTATGCATCCTGATGGCATCAAGGATATCAGGGTCAATGGTATAATCCTTCAGGAGGACTTCGGTCTGCGTGCCGTGGACCGTGGCTTCAGCGTTTGTGGTTTCAACATCCAGGTCGTGAAGCAGTCCGGCCAATCCCCATTTTTCCTCATCACGGCCCAGTTTCCGGGCAATGCCTTTTAACACGGCTTCCGAAGCCAGGCAATGGGCGATCATTTTTTCATTCTTAACATACTGCTGCAGCAGCCTGAAGGCGATATCACGGTTTATTTCCATGGACTGAAATTTTACTTTCCACAAAAGTAAACATTAATTTTGCCCGTATGGAAGAGAAAAAGAGTGTATGGTCTCGTGATTGTAAATTGTTTTGAGGCTGGAATTTTCCGCGTGAGCGCCTTAGAAAAACTGCGTTAAGAAAGTCGAGGGCTGAGCCGCAGAAATTCATCAGTTTAAGGCCTGAAAGGCCGGTATATGAATTTCAGGCGAAGACCGATGAATTTCAGCAGTTTTTCGTCAGCGCGAAGGCGAAGAAATTCCAGCCCCCAAAACCCAATTCCCTAATCCCTAATCCCCATTCACGAATTCTCATACACATCGCGGAATACCAGGGCAAATTCTTCCGCGGTGGTCGCCGTCGTATTTTCGGCGGTCCGTTGATGTTCCGTGAACACCAGTCCTTCATTCATGGCTTTCGAGAATTCGACCATTCGCTCGGAAGCGCTCAGGCCCATTCCCAGCATAGTCATCGCCCGCTTTGCATCATCATAGGGGAACTGTATATATCTGAGGCTGGAATTGCCGATGGCAGCGCCATAAATGGATGTGATCTCTTCGTAAGTGTAATCACGGGCGCCCAGCACGTAGACAATGCTTTTCCCTGTAAAATCAAGCGCCAGCAGATGTTTCAGCCCCACAGCTGCAATATCCTTCGTGGCCACCATCGGAATCTTGAGGTCGGCTTTTACCGGTGTCCCTAAAATATTCATCATCTTCACCATAGGAGCCATGCCAAGTCCGTTCTCGAGGAAATACCCTGCACGCAGGTAAAGCACATGAACGCCCGGGAGTTCATTAAAGAGCTCTTCCATTTTCTGAAGACCCTGTACTACGCCAGCCCCAGAGCTAAGATGTGCGCCCAGGCTGCTGAGGGCAACCACGTAACTGATCGTTGAACTTTTCAATGCAGCAGCCACAGCCGAAACATGTGACACCTGCGTCTGATAGAAATCAGTGGCCTGGGTATCCATCGGGACAAGGGCGTACAGCGCATCCGCACCGGCAAAGACTTTTTTCAGGAATTCCACATCCCGGCCGTCGCCCTGGAAGAGCAAAGCTCCCTTATCGGTGAGTTCCCTGGTTTTCGCAGTGTTTCTTGCAATGATCCGCACGGTATGGCCTTGTTCAAGCAGTCCGAGGGCGATGGGTTTACCGGTATGGCCGGTGGCGCCCAAAACGACATATGTTTTCATGAGTTACGATTTACAATTTATTCTGATCAGATCTTTAATAATTTAAATGCATGGGCCCATTCGTTTTTTGTGAGGCCCGGGATGCACCAGAGCATGCAAAGAGGTTCGATAGCCCTTGCTGCTTCTGCCATTCCCATATCTTCGACTTCCCAGCCAAAGAGCTCAACAATGCGCTTAACTTCTGTTTTTGCTGCTTCCGAATTTCCGCAGATGAACATACTGGGTTTGCCTCCCGGGAACTGGGGGTTTACCATGAAAGCATTGCCTACGCTGTTAAAGGCTTTAACAAAGTGAACATCCGGGAAGGACTGTTGCAGTCTTTCCATCAGGGATTCATTAAGTTCGGTGAAATACCTGAGCACACCGTTTTCAGGAGCAGCTTCAGCAATAGGGTTTGTAGCATCGATCACGGTCTTGCCGTTTAAATTTGCGACCCCTGCTTTGTTAACGGCTTCGAGAGCCCGATTGCCTTTGACAGCCAGTACGATTAGTTCGCCGAAGGCGGAAGCTTCCGCAAAACTGCCTGTGTGAGCCGAAGCTCCTGCTGTTGATTTCCACTCGGCCAGTTTGCTCACATCGCTGGTCCCAATCATCACTTCATAACCGTATTTCAGAAATCCGCCGGCCAGCGTCTGGCCCACGATTCCTGATCCAAGGATTCCTATTTTTTTCATAGTTTATTGTTTAGTTTGATTTATGTTTTATTTGTTAATTTCCCAACGCTCGCAGCTTCATATCGCCGCTACGGTGTCACTTATCGCTTGCAATATTGCACCGCTGCTACGGTGTCGCTAGGCTCCACCTGAGGCAGCTTGTGCAAATTGCTTCGCTGCGTTTCACCTGATGCGGCTTATGTGAACTGCTTCACTTCAATAACGCCAAACGCCTCAACGCAGAACGCCTCAACGCAGAACGCAGAACGCCACAACGCAGAACGCAGAACGCAAAAACGCCTCAACGCAATAACGCAAAAATTTCAAAATAGTTGTACTTTTACCACTGGATCCTTATAAAACAGGGGAGAATGGGCACAAAGCTGAACCTGATCAGAAAAACAAAATGGAACTTCATCCGGTTCGGGCTGCACCGGATCTTCGGCCCGTTCAGCGGCGCCATGCTCAACCTGGCCTACCTTTCAAAAGTATCCCAATGGATATCAGCCCACAAAAACATTGAATTCAATGACTTTTACTCCCCCAAATGGGATTATACGAAAAGGTACAAGCTGTACGAATATGTCCTGAACAAAAAACAACTCTCCGCTAAAATCCTTTACCTCGAATTCGGGGTATCGGGCGGACATTCCTTCGAATGGTGGGTAAAGCATAACAGCGATCCCGGATCCCGGTTTACAGGTTTTGACACTTTCGAAGGCCTTCCCGAGGACTGGGGCGGGTTCCAGAAAGGGGCCATGACGACGAACTCTCAACTGCCCCGGCTTGACGACAGCAGGGCTGGTTTTGAAAAAGGACTGTTCCAGGAAACCCTTCCGGGCTATGTGAAAAGCATGGATACAACCTGCCGCAAGGTCATCATGATGGATGCCGACCTGTACACATCCACCCTTTACGTATTAACATCACTGGCGCCATACCTTCAGAAAGGCGATATTATTTTCTTCGACCAGTTCAATGTACCCATGCATGAATTCCTGGCCTTCATGAATTTCACAAGCAGTTATTACCTGAAGATGGACCTGGTAGGGGCGGCAAACAATTATTATTTCTGCGCATTCGAACTGGCCTGAGCAGCACGACCTCACAATTCCTACAATTTTTTACCTTTACCTTAGTTAATGGATTATGGGAATGATTAATATATACAGGCATTGCCGTGCAATTCTTATTTTCTACAGGGCTTACTGTATACCTGCTTTTATGATTACGTTGTTTTGCTGCTACGGAGCCAGGATCGCCTCCGTAGCACAGATACAGGACCATAAAGAATTCTATGGCATCATGATGTTCATCGCCCCTTTCTTTTGGATAAAAACGATAACCAATATATTGATGTTGCTTTACCTCATTCAGTTCAAAGCCCATGAAAGATTTTTTTATGCCAATCTTGGAATCCGGAGAGGTGAATTATGGATCATCACCTTTTTAATGGATTACATGGTCTTTTTTATGGCAGTATATCTGACCGGATTAAGTTTAAAACTCACCCTGATCTATCCCTGATGAACAAGCTCGAAATTGACAGTGTTACCCTTGAATTCGGCGGGAAGCGTATTCTGTCAGATATTTACATGCGTTTTGAGTCAGGTAAAGTGACCGGTATTTTAGGCCGGAATGGTTCAGGAAAATCATGTTTGCTAAGGATCATCTTCGGAACCCTTCAGGCCCAATATTCAAATATCAGGTTCAATGGCAGGGCAATTTTCAAGCCATACAGATACCCTGAAAAGATCAGGTATATGCCCCAGGAAAGCTTTATTCCGAAATACCTGAAGCTTAAAACCATTTTTGAGCTTTACGGCTGCAACCTTCAGGTCTTCAAAAATGATTTTCCCGAATATGGGAAGGATCGAAACAAACCTTTCGGCCAATGGTCGTTCGGACAAAAACGGCTGGTCGAAACCTACATCATTCTTAAATCGGCCTCAGAGTTTGTAATGCTGGATGAACCATTCTCATATCTTATGCCGGTTCATGTGGAAAAACTTAAAGAGATAATCAGGATTGAAAAGGCAGGCAAAGGGATTCTCATAACCGATCATCTTTACCACGACTTGCTGGATATTACTGATGAGTTGTATATGATTGCGGATGGCGGATCCCTTCCCATAAGGGATCCCGGCGAACTCACAACCTACGGTTACATTTCTTAATGATTAAAACATGGTGTTATGACAAAACCTGAAATTGCAGTGAATTACTTTAACAATGGGTTCAATTGCTCCCAGGCTGTTTTTGCTTCAACAGCCCGGGATTTCGGCCTATCCGAAGATGATTGTCTGAGGATCGGTGCTGCTTTCGGAGGTGGAATGGCCCGGAGGCAAATGACCTGCGGAGCAGTGACCGGCGCTCTTATGGCAATAGGATTAAAATACGGCAGGGCACTCAATGACGATCCGGGGAAAAAAGCCGAAACCTATGAGAAGACCCTGGAATTTTTCTCCGGGTTCAAAAAGAGGAATGGTTCGGTCAACTGCAGGGAATTGCTTCAGGGCCTTGATATGAACGACCCTGAAGACCAGAAGAAAATCGACGAACTGAAATTGTTTCAGACCTCCTGCAGCAAGTATGTTAAAGATGCTGCTGAACTTGTCCAGGCAATCATCGAAAACAAATAAACCTTAACCCTTAATTCCGTCTGAACGGAGCATTAGGGCCTGAAACCCGGGATTGGTTATGCTGAACTGCAGGGCCTGAAATCCGGGATTGGTTATGCTGAGCAACAGGTCTTGAAATACGTTGCTGGTTCAGCGAATACGGGTGGTCCTCGATTACCGGGATAGGCCTGGGCAGCAATTTATAGATATCCTTCAGGAAGGCTTTTTCATCGGAGTCACAGAATGAAAGGGCAACACCCTCTAATCCGGCCCGGCCTGTGCGGCCGATTCGGTGGATGTATGTTTCCGGGATATTCGGGATCTCAAAGTTGATAACGTGCGAAAGCTGTTCAACATCAATACCCCGGGCTGCGATATCGGTTGCAACCAGCACCCTCGTCGAGCGGTTCTTGAAATTTTTCAGGGCAGTCTGCCTTGCACTCTGGGATTTGTTCCCATGAATGGCAGCAGCCTTAATACCTGCTTTCACAAGCTCCCTGCTTACCTTGTCGGCACCATGCTTCGTGCGGGTGAAAACCAAAGCCGTTTCGATGGACTGATCCTTCAGAAGATGGATCAGCAGAAATTTCTTATCGGTCTTGCTTACATAGAACAAAGACTGTTTGATAAGGTCGGCCGTTGCAACAACGGGGGCAATTTCAACCTTCACCGGGTTTGACAGTATGGATCCTGCTAGTTTCTGGATTTCAGCAGGCATAGTCGCCGAAAAGAACAGTGTTTGCCTTTTTGAAGGCAGCTTCGAGATAATTTTCCGCACATCATGGATAAACCCCATATCGAGCATCCGGTCAGCTTCGTCAAGCACGAAAAACTGTATATGCTGAAGACTGATAAAACCCTGGTTCATAAGGTCGAGCAGCCTTCCGGGTGTGGCAATAAGAATATCCACCCCGTTTTTCAGAATATTTGTCTGTGCGCTTTGTGAAACGCCACCGTATATGACAGTATGTTTAGGTGAGGTATATTTTCCGTAAGCCGAAAAACTTTCGTTGATCTGTATAGCCAGCTCCCGGGTGGGAGTGATGATGAGCGCTTTTACCGGCCGTTTGCCGGAGGAGGAATTTTGGTTAGCATTTAAAAGTTGTAAAATGGGGATGGCAAAAGCCGCTGTTTTACCGGTACCCGTTTGGGCGCATCCCAGCAGGTCTTTCCCTTTAAGTAAAACAGGAATAGCCTTTTCCTGAATAGGAGTAGGCTCAGAGTATCCTTCGGCCTTTACAGCCCTGAGGATAGGTTCAATAAGATTTAAATCTTCAAATAACATAATAGTAAATTTATTAAAGCTGCAAATAATTAATCCGTCCCGCAACAGCAGCCTGTTGATGCGGAATAGAAAATATTCAAAACTGCCTTTTGACACAAAACGACAGTTCCTTAAAAACAAAATTTTTTGGGATTATCCGTGGTCGTTTAAATGGATAAAGGGAGGAATACGATTTGCAAAGATACGCTTTATTTCATTGCCCCGACATTTCGGGATAGGAGCCATTGCCAAACGGGAATTATTTTCATACCAGCATTGTCAGGAATGAATGATTGTTCGATGTTGTAGGTTAACACTACACCCTCCTTTAAATTATGCGTTTGCATAGCTTCCTGCAATCCCTTGAACTCGCGTTTGTGGTTGGATACACTCACCTGGTAAGCTACCTGAATTGCTTCAACAATATGCAAACCCTTCCTGACCACAAAATCACATTCATTTTTACCTGAATGATAATAGACTTCTTTTCCGCGCCTGAGCAACTCCAGATAAACAATATTCTCTAATATACGGCCCTTGTTTTCCGAGAAATTAAAACCTAAGCGGTGGGCAAATGCAGGGTCAATGGTATATACCTTTTTAGGGTTCATGATTTGTTTTTTTACCGAATAGTCAAACTTCTTAAGGTAAAAATAGAGATAGGACTGTTCGTAATAAAATAAATAATCCTTTATTGAACTCAGGCTTTTTACTCCTGAAATTTCCTGCAAGGTTGAATATGAAAACAACTTCCCGATATTTGATGCAAAGTATAAACCGATTTGTTTGATTTCGTTTACCTGAGTCAACCTATAGCGGGAAATAATGTCACGGTATAAAATATCCTGAAAATAGGCGTTAATCAGTTCAGTGTCGTTTTCTTTCACAACAAGTGGGAAACCCCCTGTTTCAATATAGTTATTAAAATCCTTCAGAAGCAGTGATTTTGATTTTTGGGTTAACTGGTCAAGGTCGTATTTATTCCCAATAAACCGCAGATATTCGGAGAAAGAAAATGGGAAAAGTTCAATAAGTTTGTTACGCCCGGTGAGGCTTGTTGAGATTTCGGAACTGAGTAAATGTGCATTTGAACCTGTAACAAAAACTTTTACACCTTGCTCATACATCCGGTTGACAAACTTTTCCCAGTTATCGATATTCTGAATTTCATCGAGAAACAAAACAGGTTCCGTTCCATAAACCTCTATATGAAGACTATAAATATTCTCAAGTATTGAAACATCGGCAGTTATTCGTTCATCATCGAAATTGAAATAACAATATTCCGATTCTTTAAGGTTCATTTTCTCTTTAATAAGGAACAATAAAGATGATTTGCCACACCGCCGGATACCTGAAATAATTACCACCTGGCTGGTTGTTATATATTTTTCCAATTCAATATCACGATGAATCAGATGTTTTCTGCTGTTAAAAACATCTTTCTGGTCGAACATTATTTCTTTTAACCTGTCTTTGATCATTTGGATAGAAGTATAATCATTTGTTAACAACGAACAAATATAAGAATAATTATTCGTTGAGAAAGAACAATTTATTTTTTTGTACAAAACGCCCAGCGCGTTCAGCGTTCTGGTGCTCCCGGAGCTTTTTCTGCTCCGCTGACGTAAATTTGCTGAAAACCTTCGTGTGAAGACTAAAATGCATATTGCAAATAGCCGGCTCTATGCATTTTTTAACGTCTTCACTCTCGGTTTTCTATTCGCAAATTTACTGAGGCGTTCGCAGTTCAAAGCTCCATCCTAACGCCCTAACGCAAAACACTAAAACGCAATAACGCTCTAACGCAATAACGCTCTAACGCAATAACGCCACCTGGGTTGGATCTATTACAAAAAACCGTATGTTTGTGGTTGGATCTATTACAGAACAATGTTTAAACGCCAAATATTAAGCAAGTTACAATCCTGGTCTCAAAAAATTGGAAGAGGCCCTGCGTATTCTTGAAAAATCCATATTGATTAAACAAAAACAAACAGATCATAAAAACATTTCCCCGCACTTGCGTCAATATTATGGATGGTTTACTAAAGCAGAGTGTCAAATGCTTGACCTTCATCCTTATATTTTATCCAATCTCTGAATTTATAATCTTTGGCGGATAATTTTCTAATTTTGCCCCCTCATTTGGAACTCTCAATGCCAAACGCTCGCAGCATCACAATGCCTCTACGGTGTCGCTGTTCATTCGCATCTTTGCACCGCGGCTACGGTGTCGCAGTTCGCTCACAATCTTGCACCGCTGCTACGGTGTCGCTGTCAGGTCGCATCTTTGCGTCGCGGCTACGGTGTCGCTGTCAGGTCGCATCTTTGCGTCGCGGCTACGGGGTCACTGCGTTCCACCTGATGCCGCTTACGCAAAATGCTCCCTTCGCTCCACCTGATGCCGCTTACGCAAAATGCTCCCTTCGCTCCACCTGATGCGGCTTGTGTGAACTGCTTCGCTCCAATAAACGCAATAACGCAGAACGCAAAACGCAATAACGCAGAACGCAATAACGCAGAACGCTAAAACGCAATAACGCAGAACGCTAAAACGCAATAACGCAGAACGCTAAAACGCAATAACGCAGAACGCAAAACGCAATAACGCAGAACGCAATAACGCAGAACGCTAAAACGCAATAACGCAGAACGCTAAAACGCAATAACGCAGAACGCTAAAACGCAATAACGCAGAACGCTAAAACGCAATAACGCAGAACGCTAAAACGCAATAACGCAATAACGCCAATGAAACGCGCCCCCATCCCCTGGTACCGCCAAAGAAAATACATCCTGCTATTGCTGATAGGGATCCCGCTTATCGTCTATATCAAAGTCGCAACCCTCGGTTTTACGATGCTCGATGATTCGATCTTTATCAAAGAAAATCAGGCATTTAACAGCGATATCCATAATGTTTCGGTAGCTTTTCAGAGAGGGGTCTTCAGCAGGGATAATGATTTCTATTACCGCCCGGTCTTCCTCGTTGATTTTATTCTTGAATCAAATGTATTTGGTATCGGCGCAGCCGGATATCATATTACTAACCTCATCTTTCACCTGCTTTGCGTTCTGCTATTATACTTGTTTTTTATTAAACTGAAAATCCCAGAACCCCATGCCCTGCTTCTTGCACTGATCTTTGCAGTGCATCCCGTGCTTAGCCAGGCGGTCGCCTGGATCCCCGGCCGCAACGACATGCTCCTGATGATCTTTTTTGTGTCAGGGCTCATCCTGGCGATAGATTATGTCCAAAAACCGGGCTGGCTTCTGTTTTCCGGACAGCTGGTCCTGTTTCTGCTCGCCTTGTTTACGAAGGAAACTGCCGCGATGATCCCTGTGGTGGCCCTGCCTTTGCTGATCCTCGTTTGCAATGCGAAATCAAAAACCTGGCTCCCCCTTGCCTTAAGCTGGGGAGCAGGCATACTGTTCTGGGTCCTCATCCGTTCGATGGCCCCCCTCGTAAAACTGAACATGACGGTATGGGAACTGTTGCAGAATGGGATACACCGCGCACCGGCAGCGCTACAGTATCTCGGGAAGGTCATTTTCCCTGTTAACCTCGCTGTCTTTCCGTCGATAGACCATATCACCTTGCTCTGGGGGATTCTGGCAGTTATAGTCCTCGCAGGCCTTATCGTAGTTTCAAAAAGCTATTTTAAACCCCTCACGATTATCGGGCTGCTGTGGTTTATCCTCTTCCTTATCCCGGTGCTGGTCGTTCCCCCTTCTCTGAATGACCAGGTTTTTGAACACCGTCTGTACATACCGATGATCGGGATTTTATTG
>Ga0209083_1003759_pt1 | contig 12304 bp, 13 predicted proteins | sample AM7aDNAmetaG_FD_184132 | JGI IMG/M metagenome (GOLD analysis project Ga0209083, IMG submission 184132) | Freshwater microbial communities from Finland to study Microbial Dark Matter (Phase II) - AM7a DNA metaG (SPAdes) (version 3) | ecosystem: Environmental > Aquatic > Freshwater > Lake ...
TTTTTCAAAAACCTTCATGGAATATTGCCCGGAAGCCTTAAAAGGACCGGACAATTTTAAAATGATTTCCGCAAGACCAAACGGAATAACCAGTTGATTATCGCGCAGAAAGGGTTGACCAAAAATGATAGCATAGAGCCAGTCCGCGGAATGCCCGAGAAAGACGCAGGCCACGGCATATTTTCCAAAATCCACATCCGGCGCCGGTTTGGCAAAGGCACGCAGCCAAAGCTCCGACCATTGTTCTTGCGTCTCCACCACTTGAATGAATTCTTCTTTTTGATTAGAGATTGATCCCTTCCACGTCTTGTTTTGAGGCAAAGCAGGTGGCGCGGTCTCTGAGAAGACAACCACCGGCAAAAACATGAACAGCAGCAATAGAAGGTAAATCAAAAAATAATGTTGTTTTCTTTTCATTTATTTCCTCCAGATTTGCGGTTATTGTAGGCCGCGTCGTGTGCCCTGCCTTTTAGGGTAGACCCACGCGGCGTATCAACTGGTAAGGGCTTGCGTTGTTTTTTAGTGGCAATTGCCAAGTTGAAAGATTTGCCCCCCAGTTTTCCTGGATGGCAATAGTTTTTACAATCGTGATTGTTTGAAATTTGTTTGTCATAGAAATAATCAAATGCTTAAATATTCCGTTTATTATTATGGAACTTCTTCAAAGTCTTTATCATCAATGATGTCCTCGTTTATTTTTTTATCTTCAATATTGTTTTTGACTTCACCTCTAATTTTAGCATATATGCTTCCGCCAAGCATTAGCAACATTATAATTCCATACCAAATAATGCCTAACATAAAGAGAACCCCACCAATGCCTATTAGCCAGCCAATGATCGGCAATGCATATACCCATTTTATTGATCTAAAGAGCCACTCATTCATAGGGTTTAGTGCAATAACGGGAAAAAACAAAATTAAAATATAGAGAACAAGCGATCCGAACATAAGAAAAAAGTCGAACCATGCGTTTCTTTCAATCTGTGACATTAGGGAATAGTCCTGACTTATATTCGCTTGTTTTCGCAGTTCATAAGCATTACTTGAAAACCCCATGAACAAAATAAATGCTCCTACAAATGGGAAGAATAACAATTTCCATCCTCCGATTACATCTTGTAGTGCAAGTAATGTTACTAATGCGGTTAAAGAAATTAGGAGATACGCCCCAAATGCTTTTACTAACAACATTGCTCTGTCTATTTTTATGACTGTGAATAAAATTGCACTAGGAAGCACAAAAGCCCATTTCCAGATAAAGCCAAAAATGATATTAATTATTCCGAGAAATATTATAAATGCGAATATGCTCATATTTTCTCCTTCTATTAGTTTTGGGTGCTGAATTATATTTATTAGACTTGCTGCCACAAACCAAGATATACTGCAAATTATAATTGTATAACCCAAAAGAGCGAAGATATTCCGAATGTTTTACCTTTTTGAAAATGCTGCTCGTTTTTTCCTTTTTTCTTCAAGAAAAATATTTATGCTTTTTGAAAAAATCATTAACAAGGAAAATGATAATTTAATGATACCACAAATAATCATTTGAACACCATACAATTTGGCTAAGGAACCTCCTTCAGTAACAAGGGAATTATCATAGTAAACTCTTTCAGTCATATAAAATATATACCCATTGTATAAAAAATGAATTCCAGTAAAAATACAAACTAAGATAAGTGCCCATTTCGCAATTTTGAAACCTTCGGCAATGCAGTAGAACCATGCAATTAATAAACCCACCGTGATAATACTCTTGGGAATATATGATTCAATTTCGTTGAATCTGAGAGCAAATAATATTTCAACTAATTGAACAATAAACATTACAACGAAAGCTATTGATAAATACTTTTTCCCCATCTGGTTATCATATGTATCCATTTTAACCCCTGTATATAGACAATATAAAGAAAAAAATAAGCTGCTGGCGTATGCCTTTTTAGATCTGTGTCAGCTATTTGTTAGGCATCTTACATCACGATAATGTATCGATAGTTTCCTTGATAGCTGTTTCGACAAATTCATCCGTAATTGGAGTCCCGTGTGAATGCTCCAAACCTACGCGATATTTTATATAGTTAGATAGAGTCAGTTTTGACGGTAGGATGCCTGAATCACTGAAGCTTGCCCTATGGCTTTCAATTGCCATAAGACTCTCTGTGTCTGATATTCCCTGTCTTTTTAATTGAAGATAAGTTTCAACAATTGTGACTATTGTCGCTTCTGGCAAGCCCATCAGCATTGTGTCTGATAGTGTATCTATTTTGTCCGTCATAGACATAACTGGATCGGAAGCACCCTCGCGGAATGAACGCAACCGGGAAGGTGCACCTATATTTCCCATCGTAGACATAATTGGATCACTCTGAATGCGCTTTTTGACTAAACTTTTTATAAACGCGATGTTGTTAAAATCAGCAGAGGAAATGCTTAGATCTTCTAATGATTTATCTGGTGTTACAATATTAGAGTCTTTTTTTTCGCTAAATTCAGTGTAGTCCCACTTATCCTCGACTAAGACCCAGCGAACACGTTTTGAATCATAAAAATACACACACCAAATGATTGATGTAATTAGGCCCCATACGGAAAGAATTATGTTTTCAGTAAAATATTTAGCATCAATAAAAAGACTTATTAAGTTAAATACAATAGCAGTAAGCAATATAAAGCGTAGGACATTTACGTTGGAGAGATTCCGTTTTTTCTTGGATAAGAGCTTAGTGGCAAAGATCATCTCTAAGATAAGCACTACATTGGAGGGTATTATACTTGTAAGGTAGAAAAAGTAGACCGTCTTGTCCTCCCAGTTGGATGGACTGAAATTATTAATAAAAGGAATGGATATTATGACGGCGAAAAATATTCCAGCGTATAAGCAGCAATAATAATAGAGCAACCATCCCCCTATTGCCCTTTTGCGGCTTAGATATACAATAGCTAATGTAAACCAAAAGGCCGCACCAACACGAGCGCTCGCAGGCATTGTGTTTTGTCCAGTTCCTGCAGCAATAAGCATTTCGGGCACTACCAAGATCATAGTAATAATAAAAATTAAGATTCCCTTTTTCATCCTTATGCCTCCTGATTAAATGGGTTTATGCGACAACACAGCCTTCGAAGCAACAACCTAACTGACGCGATGATAGAACAGCACACCAACACGTTCGATATGTTCCCGCAGCTTGGCGTGATCCAGATCATTAAAAACGGACAGGTCAATGGTATAGGGCAGAAGAAGATCGTCGAGGGCCGACGCAACAGTCCCGCACAAATCGGACGTTAGCGCATCACCACAGAGCGTTAAATCAATATCAGAGCCAGTCTTGAAGTTTCCCTTGGCGCGAGATCCATACAAAATCGCCTTTTCAATTTCAGGGAAACGCGCAAAAACGGCGCAGATATTTTCGACGGTCGCTTCAGATAACCCATGTTTCATGAGTCGCTGTTCCCCTGATCATTAATTGCAGTGAATTTTTTTGCCATGCTCTCAAAGGCAGGAAAAAACCGCTCCAAAATGTCAATTACAACCGTTTGAGCAATATGGGGATTGTAGGTATGAGAGGTTTTGTTGCGTGTTTCTATCATTTTCATCCAGTTCTCACCTTGCTCAATAAGGCCGTTTTGGAACGCTACACGCGTGGCGTCTTTGGAACCGATCAACCCGGTGATGCCTTTATCCTCAAGATAATCTTTCAGCACATTCCAGGCCAGCTCATGGGTGAACTCAAAACTCTGAATCAAGCCCTGTTGCTCGAGCTTGGATAATTCGCGTGACCTCGCCAGTTCTACTGCCTCCACCAGCGTTGAAAATGCCTTGATGTAGTTATTGAACCGCTGTTGCCACCGAATGTCATCCATAGATTGATCCTCGATGAAAAATTCATGTCAGCAAGGAGGCAGGTTTTAGACCCGCCTCCTCAACTGACGTTACTCAAAAATGATATCAGCTTTAAACTATTTCTTTTTGCCGGCCTTGGGTGGCGCAGTGATCTTGGGCACGGTTGCTCCGCTGGATTGCGCATCGAGCAGATCCACTTCAAAAATAACCGTTGCGCCGCCGGGGATGATCGGGGGCATACCCCTGTCGCCATAAGCGATACTGGAAGGACAAACCAGTTTTGATTTGCCGCCCTGTTTCATCATGCCAATGCCTTCCTGCCAGCAGGGGCTGACTTTATCCAATGGCAATTCCAAAGGCTGACCGCGTTTGATGGTACTGTCAAATTCCTTGCCGTCAATCAACGTGCCTACGTAATGAATTTTGACAAAGTTTGTGGCTTTGGGCTGCGCGCCTGTGCCTGCTTTAATCTCCGTGTAAATCATGCCGGAGGCGGTTCTTTGCGCGCCTTTTTCCTTAGCGGCTTTTTCCAAATACGGCACGGCGAGCTCTTTCTGCTTTTCAATGGTTCGCATCATGCGGGACTGAGCCAATAGGCCAAGTTTCTGCATGTTGGCTTCCGGTTCAGCCGCAAGCTTCTTGCCATTGCTGGCATCGGACATCCCTTGCTGAACATATTTCAGCTCTTCGGGAGACATGTCAAAAACAGAGATCTGCCTGTTCAGATGAACACCTAACGCATAGAAGGCTTTTTCATCTTCTGTTTTTGGTTGCTGGGAGCAGGCCGGTATGGCCAGCAAGGCAGCAAAAACGATAATCAATAATTTACGCATAACAATCCTTTCTTTTCTGGTTTAATTTTAATATTTACATTCGCCTTAAGGCAAAGAATGTATCGAAACGTGGAACATCCGGGCTTTACAATACTTTTTGCCAAGTTGCTATCAAACTGATTTACCTGGCATAATACCAAGTAAGCTTTCAAAAATTTATATTTTATTTGAAAGCAACTTGGTATTAATTTTCCGTTTCTCCGGGTCGGGATTCTGCCGGTAAAAAATAGCGATGTTCCCGATAATGCCGACAAGTTCGCTTTTTGTAGCTTGAGCAATCTCCGCGGATATTTCCTTCTTGCTGTCTTTAAACTCGCCGAATTTTACTTTGATCAGTTCATGATCTTTTAGCGCAAGATCAACTGAACCCATTACCTGTGAATTGATGCCGTTTCTGCCGATCAACACCAGCGGCTTTAAATGATGCGCCTGCGAGCGCAGATATTTTCTTTGTGATCCTTTGAGTTGTTCCATAATATCTACTTGATCTCCGCATGATAGCTCTGCAAAGATTTTGCCCGGCCGTGACCCTCGCGAAACGCGGCAATGCCTTTGACCGCGGCCACCGCCGCGGCAATTGTGGTAATATAAGGTATTTTGTATTTTATCGCGGACTTTCGAATATAGGAATCATCATATTTACTGAGACGGCCTGCCGGTGTGTTGATGACCAGTTGAATCTCGCCGTTTTTGATCGCATCCACAATATTGGGTCTTCCCTCGTGCATTTTGGAAATTTTTTCGGCGGCAATGCCTTTATCGGTTAAGAATTTATGCGTTCCTTCGGAAGCTCTTATTTTGAAGCCAATTTTTGCAAACGCACGGGCTACTTCCAATACTCCATCCTTATCCTTTTGCTCAACGGTAATAAGCACAGTACCTTCAGCCGGAAGCCTCTGCCCTGTTGCTTCCTGAGCCTTGTAATAAGCCAGGCCAAAAGAATCGGCAAGCCCCAGGACTTCACCTGTGGAGCGCATTTCCGGCCCTAAAAGCGGATCAACTTCCGGATACATGTTAAAGGGGAAAACAGCTTCCTTAACACCAAAATGACGGAAGGTTTTGTTCTGCAGCTTTAAGTCTTTTAGTTTTTTGCCAAGCATAACCTGTGTAGCCAGACGCGCCATGGAAATGTTGCATACCTTAGAAACCAGCGGCACCGTGCGCGACGCACGGGGATTAGCCTCCAGGATATAGACTACATCATTGGCGATAGCATATTGAATATTCATCAAGCCGACCACACCAAACTCGACGGCAATTTTTTTTGTGTACTCATTGATTGTATCAAGATGGCGCAGCGGGATGCTGACCGGCGGAATAACGCAGGCCGAATCTCCTGAATGAATGCCGGCAAGCTCAATGTGTTCCATGACCGCCGGGACAAAAGCATCAATACCATCTGAAATCGCGTCTGCCTCGGCTTCGATGGCGTTTTCCAGAAATTTATCGATAAGAATCGGCCGCTCCGGCGTGACACCGACTGCCGCATTGACATAACGCTTGAGCATCTCTTCATCATGAACAACTTCCATGCCGCGTCCGCCCAAGACATAAGAGGGGCGCAGCATCAGCGGATAACCAATACCGCCGGCAACTTTGAGCGCCTGTTCCAGGTTGCTTGCCATGCCGGATTTAGGCATCGGAATGCCGAGCTTGTCCATCATTTTACCGAAACGGTCACGGTCTTCCGCCAGATCAATGGTCTCAGGTGACGTACCGATAATTTTCACACCCGCTTTGGCAAGCTCTGCGGCTATGTTGAGCGGCGTTTGTCCGCCGAACTGGACGATGACGCCTTCAGGTTTTTCTTTTTCGTAAATGCTTAAAACATCTTCCACCGTGAGTGGTTCAAAATATAGCTTATTGGAAGTATCATAATCCGTGGATACCGTTTCAGGATTGCAATTGACCATGATGGATTCGATACCCTCGTCACGCAACGCGAAAGCCGCGTGAACGCAGCAATAGTCAAACTCAATGCCCTGACCGATGCGGTTGGGGCCGCCGCCCAGCACCATGATTTTCCGGTTAGAGCTAACAGCCACCTTATCGGGTGCGTTGTAGGTAGAAAAATAATAAGCCGCATTTTCCACACCACTTACCGGCACTGCCTCCCAGCATTCAGCTATTCCTAATGACAGGCGCTGCTTGCGAATTTCATCTTCCTTTTTCCCCAGAATTTGCGCCAGGTAACGGTCGGCAAAGCCATCTTTTTTGGCCTGGACAAGCATTTCATCAGGCAACTTCTTGTTTTTGTAATTGAGAATCTTTTCTTCGAGATCCACAAGTTCTTTCATTTGCCCGATGAACCATTTTTTAATATATGTTTTGGCCGAAAGGCTATCAACTGTAGCCCCTTTGCGCAGGGCCTCGTACATGATGAATTGCCGCTCGCTCGATGGCTCACTGAGCATTTCCAGAAGTTCACCTAGAGACTTTTCATTAAAATCTTTGACAAAACCCAGCCCGTAGCGCTTCTTCTCAAGCGATCGTATGGCCTTTTGCAGCGCTTCCTTGTAATTTTTGCCGATGCTCATGACTTCACCCACGGCGCGCATCTGCGTGCCCAGTTTATCTATCGCGCCGGGGAACTTTTCAAAATCCCAGCGGGAAAACTTTACAACAACGTAATCGCCCGAAGGTGTATATTTGTCTAATGACCCGTCACGCCAGTAGGGAATTTCATCCATTGTGACGCCGGTGGCAAGGATCGAAGAAATGAGCGCAATGGGGAATCCGGTGGCTTTGGAGGCCAGGGCCGATGAACGCGAAGTGCGCGGGTTAATCTCAATGACAACCACCCGATCGGTTATCGGATCGTGCGCGAATTGGACATTGGTGCCGCCGATGACCTGAATCGCCTCCACGATATCATAAGAATATTTTTGTAAACGCTTTTGTAATTCAGGTGAAATGGTCAGCATGGGCGCGGTGCAATAGGAATCGCCGGTATGGACTCCCATCGCATCAACATTTTCAATAAAGCAAACGGTAATCATCTGGTTTTTGGCATCGCGGACGACTTCCAGCTCCAGTTCTTCCCAGCCAATGACTGACTCTTCAACTAGTATCTGACCGATAAGACTCGCGGAAATGCCACGGCTGGCAATGACGCGTAATTCTTCCAGATTGTAAACTATGCCGCCGCCTGTGCCGCCCATTGTGTATGCCGGACGAATGACAACCGGATAGCCGAGTTTAGCAGCGATTTTCTCCGCTTCTTCCACGGTAACTGCCGGTTCGCTTTTGGGCATATCAATGCCCAGCTTGTTCATGGTTTCTTTAAAGGCGATTCTATCCTCACCGCGCTCGATGGCATCAACCTGAACGCCGATCACCTTTACACCGTGTTTTTGTAAAATCCCTTTACTGTGAAGTTCGGAAGTTAAATTGAGCCCGGTCTGGCCACCAAGATTTGGCAGGATGGCATCCGGTTTTTCGTTTTCAATAATTTCTGTTAAGGTTTGGAAATTAAGAGGTTCAATATAAGTCACATCGGCCATGCCTGGGTCTGTCATGATTGTTGCCGGATTGGAATTAACCAGAACAATTTTATAGCCGAGCTTGCGCAACGCCTTGCATGCCTGCGTTCCCGAATAATCAAATTCACAAGCCTGACCAATGACGATTGGCCCGGAACCAATAATCAAAATATTTTTTATATCATCGCGTTTTCCCATCAGCTAACCTCTTCTTTCCAAATTTATTTTTTATACTCTGCGTCAATGGTAATGCCGATCCCGCCGCGCACGGCAAATTGCGCGCTTACTTTGCAAAATCGTGGTTTCAAGGCAGCCACCAGATCATCCAGAATCAGATTGGTTACATGTTCATGAAAAATGCCTTCATCCCGAAATGACCATAAGTACAGTTTTAATGATTTTGATTCGACAATTTTTTTGTCCGGTATGTATTCGATTCTAATTTTGGCGAAATCCGGCTGGCCAGTCATGGGGCAGACACAGGTAAATTCTTCCGTTTCCAGGGTGACTGTGTAATTGCGGCTGGAGTGATTGGGAAAAGTTTCCAGATGGCGCGACGGCTTTGCAGGTTTGCCCAAAAGGGTTAAGCCGGACAGATCATTATTTTTTTTGCTTTTAACCATGAATTTTCCCCGAATAAAAACAGTATGTTTGTTTACCGAAAGTCCTCAATTATTTCAAGCTATATTCGTTTATCAAAAATAATTCGCATATGCCATTGTTTTTGTGATAAATTTAGAGTGAAATTTAGAGGGGGGAAATTTATCATGACTGAAAATAAGGCAACTATGCCCGAAAACACCTGGAAATGCGGCAATTGCGGCAATACTATTGTGGAAATGAAACCACCGGAAGTTTGTCCGGTCTGCAAGCAAAAATGCGCTTTTCTGAATGTTACCTGCTACGAACCGGATTGCGGATTCACCGGCATGGATAAACGGCTGAAATGATTGAAAGGTGATAATGATCAGTCCGGCAAAAATATTACTTTATCTCATTGAATTTATCAATTGTTACGCCGCCGTCTACTATTCCAATTTCCTCTTTTTTTACCTTAGGAGCACATTCGGCTTCGGTGAGGTGGAAAATCTGCTGACTGCCGCACTTGGTGGCTTTGTTTATATTATTGCCGCCTGGCAGGGCGGCAAATTGGCCCAGCTCTATGGGTGCATCAGGTTGATTTATATTGGGTGCTGCGGCATTATTTTGTCGCTTGCCCTGGGCATGATACTTCCTACCGTGACTGCGCAGATCATGGTGTTTTGTTTGTGGACAGCGGGAGTTTGTTTTATCTGGCCGGCGCTGGAAACGCTGATTAGTGAAAAGTCCGGCGCCACGCTTCCGAAGATGGTCGGCATCTATAATGTCACCTGGGCTGGTGGCTCTGCTGTAGCCTACTTTACGGCGGGTATCCTGATTGAGAAATTGGGCATGCTAAGCCTGTTCTGGCTTCCCCTTGGGCTTACAGCAATTGAGCTTGCCATAGTGCCACTTTCCGCAAGATTGCTGAAAAAAGAAAATGATTGCCAGCATCAAGAGGTGCACCTAACACCGGCGGTTTTCGAAGCTGACAACAAGCGTTTCTTGCGGATGGCCTGGATTGCCAACCCTTTTTCCTATGTGGCAATCAACACGGTCATTCCGCTTATTCCATCCATCGCGGAAAAACTTTCTCTTTCCACCGGCATGGCGGGCATTGTTTGTTCCCTCTGGATGTTTGCCAGGCTTGCTGCTTTTGCGGCCTTTTGGCGCTGGACGGGTTGGCATTACCGTTTTAGCTGGCTTGCGGGGTCATTTCTCGTGATGATTGTCTGCTTTTTCGGATTGCTCATGTCGCCCTCGATTGGGTTGCTTTTGGTTGCGCAAGTCGGTTTCGGCCTGTCGATCGGGCTTATCTATTACTCATCCCTCTACTATTCCATGAACGTGACGGAGAATCATGGCTCCAACGCCGGCCTTCATGAGGCAATGATCGGGGCAGGCCTGTTTATCGGTCCGGCCGTAGGCTTTGCCGCACTCTACCTCGTTCCCACCGCCATCGGCATCGGTGCCTGGTCTGTGGGTGGCCTGCTTTGTGCGGGATTTTCCGGGTTATTATTTTTCAGAAATTACCGGATAAAGTCGTAAGAATTGATGGTTTCATTTAAAATGAACTCGGAAAAAGTCTCCAAGATGCTGCTTAACTATCAGATTTATCCGCTTGACGTTTAACGCGGTGCGTTATATGATATTATCATGATTAAATCTTTCCACTGCAATGATACGCAATCTTTGTTTGAAGGCAAATGTCCTCGAAAACTCAAAGCTATTGCCACCGTAGCGGAGAGGAAACTACAGATGCTGGATAACGCTTGTGCACTAGATGACTTGCGAACACCGCCGGGCAACCGACTTGAAGCTCTGCGCGGTAATCTCAAAGGTTTATGGAGTGTCCGCATCAATGATCAGTGGCGAATATGCTTTCGCTTTGAAAGCGGCAATGCCTTTGATGTAGAAATCATCGATTATCATTGAGGAGGTTATATAGTGACTATAAAAAACAAAATGCGGCCCATTCATCCTGGTGAAATATTGCGGGAGGAGTTTCTTGTACCGCTTGCAATGAGTGCCCACGCGCTAGCGATGGAACTCAAAGTGCCGGCTCCGCGAATCAATGATATTGTTCGTGAACGTCGAGCCATAACGCCCGATACGGCGCTGAGACTGGAACGTTATCTCGGAACAACCGCTCAGTTCTGGCTAAACCTGCAAACCAGTTATGATCTTAAAATAACTGAAAAAGTCATTGGTTCTAAAATTAAAGGTGAAATTCATACGCGCCTTGTTGCTTAGTGGAATAATGGAATTACATAGAATGGATTATCTGTCCTTCTATTGCAAATTCCAGAAATTCATAAATCTTCTTTCGATTTTTTATGTTTTCCTTGCCGCAGACTTCCTTAAGTGAATAGGCATCTGTCAAGAAGTTAAGCACCCTGCTTAAAGTGCGATCTATGATCAGTGTTTTTACAGCGCCGCCGCAATTATAAACAATCAGGTACGATTTCTTCGTAGAATAGCGATCAAGAAACTCTTCAAATGTAAATTCGCCTACGGTCATCAGTTCATCGAAATCATATTTTAAGGAAAGGCAAATAGTGCCGGGTGATAAGCAAAACACGGTTTCATCATTAAATTTACTGCCACTTGCCGCAACGTAAGGCCCGGCATAAAGCGAACGGTTCAGCGCACCGTGAATCTTTATGATATCTTCCATTACGGGGAAGAGATACTTTTTGTTATGCCTGATGAACTGCTCCTGAACAAAAGAGGATTGCATAGCAGTAATTTCCTCTCTGGAGAGCTCCAGCGGCTGTTTACATGATGATAAATGCACGGCAAAATCTGAAAGAAAGTCGGAAGGATTAATATCAAGGGTCTCTAACGCCATAAACATCCAGCCCGCAGCACCTCCACGGTTGTAAAAAATTTCACAGGCTTTTTTCAGGCATTCGGCTTGCGCCAATTCTGCTTTTGAAAAACCTGGTGAGGAGATGAGAGTGTAAGGAGCTTCTGAAAGAGAGTTCAGCAAGAATGATTCTGCATTATCGTAAAGCGCTGTCCCCGGTATAACCGCCAACGGAAAAATATCGAGATGGTTCGGCTGCAAACCCAGAGCATAATTCAGGCTATGTTGAAATCCATCGAGTGTATCGCCGGGGAGCCCGTAGATCAGGTCCAGCCCGAAAATTGCTCCTGCTTTGTTTAGCAGCTCTATTTTTTTTGCGTACTTCACGGTGTCAATTGTTCTTTCGACATTGGCAAGCACTTCGCAATTAGCGCTTTGAAGCCCAATCTGTAGGCTGCAATGGACCCCGGCAAAGAGCTTCGCGATTTCACTGTCGATAAACTCTGCTCTTATTTCAAAAGTAAAATGAATTCGCGGCGCAATTTTAAGAATCATGCGCAGAATTTTTTTTGCGCGCTTAATGTCGCAGTTAAAAGTCGGATCCAGTACAAATACCTGTGTTACTTTTTTTTCTTCGAAAAGTTCCAGTTCTTTCCGGATACGTTCCGTCGATACCTGCCTGACGCCTGCCACACCTCGTGATTCAAAACAGAAACCACATTTAAAGAGACAGCCACGGGAGAGTTCC
>Ga0209083_1003760_pt1 | contig 12299 bp, 9 predicted proteins | sample AM7aDNAmetaG_FD_184132 | JGI IMG/M metagenome (GOLD analysis project Ga0209083, IMG submission 184132) | Freshwater microbial communities from Finland to study Microbial Dark Matter (Phase II) - AM7a DNA metaG (SPAdes) (version 3) | ecosystem: Environmental > Aquatic > Freshwater > Lake ...
GTTCGTTCTGAGCCAGGATCAAACTCTCCGAAAAGAGTATTTGATCCGTGTCTGCTCTAAAGCAGACAGTTGCAAAACTTACGATCCGGCTCCGCACACAAAAATGAGAAAGAACAACCCTTCGAGACAAAAATTCCCTTGAAGAGAAAGCGTCAAGAAAGGAACTGCGAAATATAAAAGAAGTAATTCAGTAGTACTTCAAAACCCCGTTCCCTTGAGGTGCCGAGCATTATATGAAAATCTGAAAATGTGTCAAGCGTTTATAAAAAATATTTTTACCCGCCTGAACACTGCCCAACCTTACCCTATAACCTCTTTTTTGGCAAGAGCACAGCCCTCTTTTTAACTGTTAGGGTCGTTACCCCTAACGTCCGTGATTACCTGGGTTTAGAAAAGCAAGCGAAAAGCTTTTGGCCTGCCCGGCCATGTAAAAAAAGCTTCCTGCCATTAAAACAAGTATTGCCCACAAACTCTTGCCGAAAGAATAGCGCTTTGTCCTAATAAGGCACCTAAAGATTCCAAGCCGCTCCTTTACCCCAAGCTCCTTGTAGCCATTATCCGCCATTTTCACATAGCGATTATATTGACCGTAGTGATAAAGCTTGCCCATCCACGTCCAGACCGATACGATCTCTAGATGATTAATTTCCGTCCGCGGTAAATAAACAATTTCAGATCCTGGATATTTTGAGACAAGCCGCTGGACCATCTCGGAATCACCCATCATCCAGGGCTCTTCCCTAAACCCATCCAAATCCTTAAAAAGATGCGCCTTGAAGGCTATGTTGTCCGCGCAGCCAAAATAATACGCCTTCATAGCGCAGGTCAGCAAATACTCCAACTTGACGTTTTCATAATCCTGGAACACTTTTAAGGCGCTGGAGCTTTGTGCGGGGAAACTCTTCTTTCCCATAGCCGCCGCGGCAGTCGCCCCTCTCAGCCCTTCATAAATCTGCGATAGCCAATCCGGAGAGACTTCACACTCCGCATCGGTAAGCGCGATAATCTCCCCCTTAGCGATAGCGAGCACCTTATTGCGCGCTGCGTATACGTTGGGCTTGGGGGCATCAGCTCGGAGTATTGCCGGACAATTTCCGGCGAATGGTCCGGAGACCCGTTGTCGACAAAGATGAATTCCCTCTCGTCCCTTTTAAAGTCCTGGTTGAGCAAAGCGTTGATACAGCGTTCGATATAGAGTGCTTCATTCAGGAAAGGAACGATCACCGAAAAGATCATGACCGGATTTTTTCGTCTTTGACGTCTTTAAGCATGAAGGCCACGGATCCGCACACAATACCAGTGGCCATAATTAAATGATCCAGAAAAGTCACTAGGATTGCCTTCGCTCCAAAAGCCGGCCCTTTTTCCCGCGCGAGAAATACCAAGAATCCCAGATTAAGCAAAAGCCACAGGAGTGTCCCTGCGAGAGAGAGGAAAGCAGGCGCTTGGCCGCAGGCCGTGATGATAAGAAGCAGCATTAATAAAGGGGCCAAGACAACACTTATCAATTGTTCCTTGGGAGAATGGCAGTAGCCGGTCCCGTTTTTTCCTATCTGCCGCCATCCTTGATAGTGAAGAAAGATCTTTGCCCAGTCAAAAGGGATGTGAAAATCATTCTGGATAAATGAGACGAGAGTAAATTTTTTAAGGTGGGTGACCTGGAGATCCTTTAAAAAAAAGATGGGCTTGCCGGCTGCCGCATAGCTCTGCCCCAACGCAGTGTCATCGGCGACCCTCGCGATGGACAAAAACTCTTTCATTCCGGGAGGAGGATCCTGCCGTTCCGCTCGCAGGGCATGGATAGAACCGTACAAAAAAGCGACGTTCTCCGGCAGCCTCCTGAAGGTGTAATACATGTAGAGATTCTTATATTGAGAGAAAAAATTCTTGTCGGGGGTGTTTTTTTCGAGACATCCTGTCACGGCCTCGATCAGGGGATGTGCTTTGAAAAATTCGGCTATCTTACTAAGCGTGTCCGTTGTCACAAGAACGTCAGAATCTACATTGACGAGAATTTGGCCTTCCGCCACTTTAAGGCCATTCTTTCTAGCCGAGGTTCTCCCTGCGTGAGGCAACAAAACAAGCTTGTCGGCATGCTTCCTGGCAAGATCCGCCGTCCCGTCGCTGCTACCGTCATCGGCCACGATAAGCTCATAATCCTGATAGGCCGATCGCCGTATCGCAAGAAGACAGGCCTCGATCGTGTCCTGGCAATTGAATGCGGGGACCACCACTGAGAGTCGCACAAGCCGACTTTCCTCCGTTGGGTGAACCATTTATTCCGTAGCCTCCCCGGAAACGACGCTTTCGTACTCCGAAATCACGCGCCGCGCTTCTCCGTCCATCCGGATGCTCCCTTTGTCCAGCCAGATTGCCCGTGTGCAGTGTTTTTTCAGGAACTCGCCGTCATGGGAGGCCATAATTGCCGTCTTATGATCCGAGATATGCTCCTTGATAAAGGCATCGCTTTTTCGCGCAAACCCTTTATCCACAAAGGCAAGGCACTCGTCGAAGATCAAGAAGTCGCCGGGGGTATTAAGAAAAATGCTCAAGCTAAGCCTCTGAATCTGCCCGAGGGAAAGTCGCTTGGCCGGAGAATAACCCAAGGTTGATAGCTCCGCCATCTCCAAAATTCTCGGCAGGCTCCGCGCTAAAAGCTTTCGCTCGCCGCCAAAGAGAGCCCCGCACAAATAGACATTATCTATCACGGTCAAGTCCATGTTGAAACCCGTCCAAAAATTAAGCAAAACCTTGGGAGCGATCTCCGTATAGACCTCCCCGCTTGAAGGCTCGTAGATGCCTGCCAGGATCCTCAGCAGGGTCGTCTTTCCGGCTCCGTTCTTACCGACAATCGCAATTTTCTCCCCTCTCTTCATCTCAAAGGAGACGTGGCTCAGCACGTTGAGCTTTTTCATCAAAGGCTCTCTTTTCAAAAAAGCCTTAATAGCCCGAAACGTTGTTCCTCTTTGACTCAGCACATGGAAATGCTTCGAAACATGTTCAGCAATAACGTAAGGATCGCTCATGCCCGCTCCACCGCAGTGTCTTCTAATAAACCAAATGCTCCTAAACCAAGCGCAAAGAAGAATACCCCCCAGAGCAAGCTGTACCCAAAGCTCATTGCATCAAAGCTTCCCATCAGCAGACTTCTTAAAGACACCATGAAGGGCGTCAGAGGGTTGGCGAAATAAACCAGCTTACTGGCCCAAGAAGAAATATCCTTCAGCTCATAGAATACTGGCGTGATAAAAAAGAACACGCGGGAAAGCAGGGTCCATAAATGCTCCACATCCCTGACTAAACAGTTACAGAGCGCCAGCATAGAACTGATCCCCAATATAAAGGCGATAAAAGCCAGGAGAATGGGAATGGCGAGAACGAGCATTTTCAGCGAAAGCTTCCCGTAGAAAAAAGAAATGGCAACGCAAAATAGAAGCTCGAGAAGAAACTTATAGAGCACGATGCCGACATTCGCGATCAGAATGATCTTCCGGGGCGCCGTGGTATTTAACATCAGCGGCATGGCAGCGCAGAAGGACTGCATGACTTGGAGCGTCGCATTCACAAAAAAATTGACCACAACTATTCCGGAAAGCAGGTAGAGCGGATAGGCAGCGATGTTTTTACCGAACCGCACAGAAAAGATCGCATACGTCACCGCAAACATTGCCAGCGGTCCCAGGGAACTCCACAAAAATCCTAAAAGGGAGTTATGGTCAATGAGCTTGAACTGCGCCCGAATTAATTCGACCAACAAATTCCAGTTGGCCCTTGTAAAGAGTTGTTTAGGCCGATTTTTCATCATGACTCCAAATAGCTTGTATCTGCCTGAATGCCCCAAACGTCACAATCCGCTCCCCCGAGAATATTCCGGGCTGTCCAAAGACCACTTAAAAGCGCGTGATCGGCGTTATCATAGCGAAATAATCCTCCCCGGCCAAAGGTCTTTAGATTCTCAAAACGCTCTAAGTAGTTTCGGAGCACTTTGACATTTTCCATGTAGCCCATGGAATAAATAGGATAAGCGTGAGGAATGCGCACCACAAAACCGTTGATCAGATTCTTCCGTGAGGCAATCCCTATCTTTTGCAGCTCCGACATCGCCAAGTCTATAAGATCGACGTCGCTCTTGCTCCAAAAATCATCATCCTCATCACAGAAATACTCAAGCCCGAGCGACGTGCGGGTAAGATCCGGCACCATTGCGGGACTCCAGTTTTTATAATTCTGGATCCGTCCCATCCGGACGTCCGGATCCTGGATGTAGATCCACTGGTCCGGGAATAGTTTTTCGACGTTCAAAACCACATTCACCACAAGAAAACTTCTGAATCTCAATGCCTCCGAAGCCTTCAGGACTTCAGCGGGCGCTTTCGGATCAAGCGCTCTCGCGAGAAGCGGCAGAGGCATCGTCGAGCAGACCTTCTCCACGCGGATCTCTTCAAGGTTGCCGTCACGGAGATCTTGAGCGATGACTGAAATCACTTTTTTTCCGTCCGTTTTTAATTCAACGATCTTTCGCCCCCAGAAGAATCGCCCCCCCCGTCTCTCAATATCAGCCTGGAATCTCTTGAAGAACTCTCCCGGCCCCGTTCTCGGGTAGAGGAATTCCTCCGTCAAGGTCTTGGGCCTTTTCTTCTCGTTAAGTGAGAAAATGCTTCGCAGAAGACTCTTCAGGGATAACCCGCGCAACCGCTGCTCCGCCCAATCCGCTGAAAGGTTTGTACACGGAATGCCCCACACCTTTTCCGTATAGTGTTCAAAGAAGACCTTGTAAAGTTCCCTGCCGAAATTCCGGGTTACCCACCCTTCAAAGGTCTTGAGATCCCCCCTCTTGCGGTATTTACACCACAGAAGACTTGAGATAGCCTTTCCGCTTCCCCAGAGACCCAATTTCAAAAAAGTATCAAAGAACTTGAGCGGATAAGAGAAAAACCTGTACCTATAATAGATCCGGGAGAGTCGTTTGACCCGCAGCAAATCACTTCCCATTATGCCGCGCCAAAGCTCTTGGATCTCCTTGGACTTCGTCAGGAACCTGTGCCCGCCGATATCAAAAAGATATCCCTGATGATCAAGCGTTCGGCAGATGCCTCCGGCCTGCTCCTCGATATCAAGAACTACTGGCTTATGGCCCGCCTTGGCCAGCTCATACGCTGAGGCCATTCCGGCCGGTCCAGCCCCGACGATTAAGTATTTAGTTTCCATCGATTCATTTCCCGTTCGCTGAAAAACGCCCGGATTGTGGCGCCTTCCGAAGTCGCTTTACGTTTTCGTTTGATCCCAATCGATCTCATAGATAAAGATCCCTTTTTCATCATCCGCATAAAAGGGTTTGAAAGATCGCAGCCCTGCCCCTCCCAAGAAGTACAGCTTTACAAACAGGGACGCCGCCAGAGGATCATCCGCGATAAATGCCTGCTCCTTTTTTGGACCCTTGGCCAGCACAATCGTTTTCGAATAATCGCCATAGCGATCAAGAACCTCCCTGGCAACGCCGGCCTCATAAAAGATCACCTTCCGCGGCCTAAAATATTTTCGCTTGTTGGCATCATAAAAAAGCACATCGTTCGAACTGTGGTCATAAACGATGCCGTTATCAAAAAAAGTCAGCGCCCCTTTCTTTTTTCCTCCTGTGGGTCTCAAAGAAAAGCCATAACGGACTGAAAAAAACTCGCTTCGTCCGACACTATTCCCCATCACGGCCGTTGCGTTCGCGATCCGTGCCGCAGTTTCGGCAGTAAGCCCAAAGTTTTTTTCTAGCGCGGAAATAATTGCCTCTCGCGCCTCATGCCGATGTGCGTAAGCATACGCCTTAGAAAAATCCCAGCTTTCGAGAAATGAAATGTTCCCGATTTTATCAATAAGGGACCGGTCCACGATAAAATAGGCAGGAGCCGGTTTAGCGTATAAGTGATCAAGAACCGACTGAGCGGTCTCCGTGGATACCTGTTGCGCTTCTAAAATCTTCGCGCCCGCCTGCCGATCCGTCTCCAGCAGGCGCTGCAGAATCCTCTCGCAACGATACGGCTCCTGGATAGCTTTGTTGAGTTCGTAATAGGTTCTGCCTGAGTTGTTGTTGAGCATGCGCAAGATCGCGAGCGCCCGGCTCTCATCATTCTCCAAAAAAGCTCGTCCCATCCAGTAACCGATCTGTTCGTTCTGGTTATGTGGATCAAAGATCGTTCTTCTTTTTCCGTAATACTGGAACCAGTTGCCGTTGTCCCACCAAGAGTTCAGAATCGCCTCCCGGGGGGTATGCTTTTCTACATAAGTTAAGGCCGTGAACCAACCATCACTCATCTGGGGACGAATCCCGTTCGCCGTCGTAAACCCCGATTTGCCAGCCGTGAAAGTCACAAAAACAAGACCCAGAACAAACAGCATTGTCACGGCAAGACGCTGCCATCCATTCGCCTTCTTTGAGATTATGGCGGGCAGAACATCCCCAAGAAAAACTCCGAGAAAAAATAAAACTGGGACGGACAGAAAGAAAGTAAACCGCTGGCTCTTCATGGAAGCCACCAGAAAAAAGATGAGCCAGCAAAACATCATCCCTATGACTTTCTTGCGGTTGTCATCCCGCTCTTTCCAGACCAAAATGCACAGACCCGCCACCGCCGCCACAAAAAACCATTTGTTATAGAAAAACTCTGCCAACCTCTGAAATTTCAGAGGATTCAACTCTGAGATCGTAAAAAGCAGATTGGGCCAGATGTCCGGAGAAGTCGAAGTCCCCCATCGTGGGAGCAGGTAGCGAGACAAATCGAGGGCCGCTGAAAACATATGAGTGCCAGCAAGCTGATATCCGAAGAAATCAGTGACAACTAAAAAGACTCCCGCGGTAGCTCCATAAAAGAGAATTTTTTTCCAAAGCCGTTCGGGTTCCCGACAATGGTGAAAAATCACACCCAAGGAGCTCAAAAGAAAAAAAGCTGCCAGGATCGGAAGCATGGACCACCAACCCATCCAGCTCGTCATAAAACAAGCTTGAAAAAATGCCGCGAGAAAAACAAAAGAGAACCACTTGAGCTTATAACTGCTCGAACGTAGCGCCTCCAGGAGTAACCCCGTGATCACAAGACCCAAAAACAAGTTCAAGGTGTCATGATCGTACCAGCCCGCGCACGACCGATTGATAAAAACTCCGGACATTCCCGTGAGGAATACTGCAAAAAAAGCCGAAAGGTCTGAAAACGAACGCCTCACAAAGAAAAAAAACGTTAATAAAAAGGCCGCAGCGTAAAACACGGGGATAAAAAACAGAAATCGCTCCAAAGGAATAAACGCAAAAAAGCTGACCCCCCTGTAAAGAAATGCTGACACGTAAAACAGCAGGCTGGCATACTTTGGCGTCGCTCCGCCTAAGGGAGCTAAACTGTAACTGTCGTAGCTGTCTCCACCAACCTTCTTATCCCCCGGATGCCCGTTCGTCAGAACATTCTGTGTATACCGGGCCCATGCGTAGGGATCATTCTCAAGAAAATAAGTCTGCCCGCTCGGGGACTTGAAGGCATCCTTGAGCTTTTCTTCTTCTTTTGTAATCAGCCTGTCCAGAGGGACCTCCTCCCGGCATTCAGCGGTATTGCCTTCGATTTTTTGGGCTGCAAGAGAGTTGGTTTTCTCGCTGCGAAAACGCTGTGTCGCATTCCGTACCGCTTGCGCACGCAGCTGCGGAAAATATGCGGGGATCAAGCGAACATAAATATTGACGCCGAGGCACGCGGATAAAAGAAAAATCAACAGCAAGCACCTGCGACCCGAAAAGGGCCTAGCGAATGTTTTTTCGATCTTTTCTAAAAAAAGCGGCGCGGATATTTTTTTAAAGAAACTTCTCAAGCGTTGCCTCCCCCTGAGGAACATAAGGTGCTAGAAAAACTTGATACAGCAGGCCCCGAGCGGTGGTTAGAAAAAAGAACTCCGCCCGACTTTGACGCGCGTAAACTTTATTACTATCCCCGGAACAAACCCTGACCTTCTCCAGGCTTCGTGGACGGTTGGTCAAGATAGGAACGTCTGTCGTTCGTACTCAAAGGGCCCCGTATCCAGCTCTTTGCCATGCCAGATCTGGACTTCCCCTCGCAAAAGAATCATCTCTTCTGGAATGAATCTCTGCCTAGCCATTTCCCCCCTCTATACTCATAAGTCTAACACAACCCCTGAACCTAGTTTTAGGGGCTCGGTCAACACTAGAAGTATTATCACGGTTTTCCCAAGAGTTCATGAGAGGAAGCGACAACCCTTTGCCTTTGAAGTTTTTCTACCGCAACGGCCCACTTTAATATAGAAAACCCACCCATGAAGAAAGTTATCCGATTGTCGCCCGACCAGATCTCTTTTACGATCTTGTCTTCCGAGCCTATGGGAAAACTTGTTAGGTGGTAAGGGTCTTCGCTTGTATGAGCAATGAATATAACCTTACCAATATTGAATTTTCGAAGTCCCACGATGTTCCCGATTTCTTTATGCGTTGTCGCCGACCCGTAGGCAAAAACATCTTTCACGGACCTCCTGACATATCCGGCTTCATTAAAAACCAAGATCTGCGCCATCAAAATGTCCCCTGCAACGGCAAACCCAGAATAATCTCTTTCGATCTCCTCAGCCGCTCGCATATAGACCTTGAGAACATTCCTGTACCTCAGCGAGATTTCGTTGGCATTGACGGAATCGGTCACTTTCGGGTGCATAAAAATCAAGCCGTGCGAACACGCCAGCGCGAAAAGAATCATGGCCACCATCGAGGCGGTGAAAAGCCTTTCCTTATTCACCGTCCGGGAAAAAAGTAATACGAAGAACAAAAGCATGAAAGGCATCGCCAGAACCGTGTAGCGCGGGATCAAGCAGGGAGCAAGAAATATCGATAAACACCAGGCCGCTACCATGCCAAAAATAGCCGCGCTTTGATAATAACGGTTTACGAGCTCTATGAAACGCCCTCCTTTCTTTTTTTCCACGATGCAACCATGAATAAACGATCCGAAATAGAGGACCGAGAGAAAAAGAAAGAGCCAGGGAATAAAATGGGCCGATAGGGACCTTATTGCTGGGGTAGAATCCCGGCTGACTAAACCCCCTAGTCCCACGACGCTCTGCCTTAGGATCATCAGGTAGTAGACGATAGAACAAGCCCCGAGCACCCATGCAAGATCTGCCGCGAATTTTTTCTTGTTAGATTCGTTGAAGAAAGTGAGCAGACAAACCCCCAAGAGCATCCCGGCAGAGATCCCACCAGATAACTTAATCATCGCGGCAAAGACGGCCATAGCACTGGCCATAAAAAAATTCTTTTTAAGGGCCATAAAAAGTGCCAGCCCCGCAAAGCACGCGCAGACGATCTCCATGTTAAGAAGCTCGACATGGCATTGAAAGATCGGGAGTGCCAAAAACAAAAGCGCTCCCAGCATGGCCCTTTGGGGGCCCACCATTTCCATTAGAATTTCCCGGAGAGTCGCAACAAGAGTGGCTCCTGCCACAAAAACGATCAGATGGTTCATTAAGAGAAAGAACGGTGGCGATGGAGAGAAATGGAGTAAGATCGCTATAAACTGGGGATAAATAGATCCTGGATACTGCAGAACGCCCCCCAGGTAAAAGCTTTTTTGATGAAGGAGGCCAATCCAGTCCAAGTGATGCCTGACAAGCCAGAGGGGTTCCGAGAGAACCGCGAGCAAGGCATCTCCGTAGGGAGGATAGAAAAGGACCTGGGACCTTGAAAGAAGCAGGTAGAGAAATGTCGCGGCCCCGAATTTGAAGACATCGGCACCTTGCAAGAACCAAAGACAAAAGAGCATAAAAAGGCCGCCTGATACAAGGGATGTCAGAGGCCCCAACCACGCATCCTCTATTTTTCCGGTGTAATAATCCAGGGGCCGAATCTCTTTCGCGTCGCTCAAAGCTATTTTCCTTAAAATTCCGCTCTCTCCACGGGAGTACAGCCCCTCCGCCACGGAAGGAAATTGTGTGTTAATCACGACCAGAAGCGATCCCAAAATCAGAAATAGAACCCCAAAGGTCAGAGATCTCTTCTTCTGAACTCTATCGCCGCAGAGGCTGCCCGTCATTTCCATAGGGGTTTCCCTTTCGCAGCAAACAAATCGCAGAAAAATCTAAACACTTGCCCGGCCGCATAAAAAAAACTTCCGCCCATTAAAACGAACGTTGCCCAGAGGCTTTTGAGGAACGAATAATGGTAAGTCCGAACAAGATGCTCGAATACCTCCCGTCGCTCCTTCAACCCCAGTTCTTGATAATAACTTTGAAGTTCTTTTACGTCCCGGTTATGCATGCCATAAATATAAAGCTTTGCCAGCCATGCCCAAACCGATACGATCTCAAGATGCACGATCTTCATGTCGGACAAATAGACTATTTTCGATCTCGGACATTTTAAAACACAGCGCTGGACAAGCTCGGTGTCGGCGTGCCGTTTGAGCTTATCCTCAAAAACTCCGACCTCTTTAAAGCAGTGCGCTGTGACCGCCATATTATTGGTAAAGCCAAAGTAATACTTCGCCATGGACTGCGTCAGAAGATACTCCGATTTGGCGTTTTCATAGTCCTGAAGAATCTGCGCGGTAACGGAACAGCGCGGCGAAAAAAGCCTCTTTCCAAGAACGATCGCAGCTCCCGTTTCTTTGATACCCCAACCGATCTGAGAGAGCCAGTCCGGCGCGACTTCGCAATCCGCGTCGGTGAAGGCGATGATCTCTCCTCTTGCGATGGCAAGCGCCTTGTTTCGCGCCGCGTAAACATTGGGCAGGGGTTCCCGGAGCATTGTGATTTCGGGATACCGGCGGACGATCTCTGCAGACCCGTCCGTAGAGCCATTATCCACAAATATCAGCTCGCGTTCGCGGACGTCAAAATCCTGCCTGAGTAAAGACTTGATGCAGCACTCGATATAGCGCTCCTCGTTCAGGAACGGGACGATCACTGAAAAGATCATGCTAGCGATTTTCCTTTCTTTCCACGCTCCAGCATAAAGGCCACGCATCCGCATACAATACCCGTAGCAATCACGCCTGGTCCGCGAATATTTGGAGGACGAACCCCCTCCAGAGCGCGGGCTTTTCCTCTGGGGAAGCAACGCCAAAAACCGTAAGTTGATGCAAAGCCAAAGAACTCCCAGAAAAAGTGGCATAGATGCGAGAAAGCCGCTTGACCCTGAGCATATCATTTCCCATCATCTTGCGCCCAAGCTCATGGAGCTCTTCGGACTTCGCCTTGAACCTGTGCCCCCCGATATCAAATAGCCACCCTCGGTGATCAGATACCGCCGGACTGTTCGTCGCTCTCGAAAACCCTGGGCTTATGCCCCGCCATGGCCAGCTCTTACGCGCACGCCATTCTCACCAACCCGGCCCCGATAAGTATCTGTTTTCGACTTTTCCATTCAGTTTTTCATTTTAAAAAGCGCCGGACAAGTAACGCTCATATTCTGTTTCCCGTTGAGCTAAGATGAAAGATACAGCCTTGGACGCCTCATTATCCTGATGAGACTCTCAAAACCGAACACCCTCAGCCTCTGTCAACGCATGAATCTCCAACTCCCATCGGGCCCCACAATTCCTCAGGCTGATGCTTTGAAAAACCACTCTCAACATCATTAACTCCATACCCCAATCTAATAGAATCACTTGACGCTTGAAGCCCGGAAAAATAGGTGGCTGAAAAAAGGTTCCTGTTATGTTTTGTCTTGCTGCCCCAGAGGCTTTGAAATGAGTGGATTAGCCAGTATTTTCCAGGCCTTATTTTCTTCCGGGTGAAGTCCAGGGCGCACATTTTCCCGAGATAAATCTTTTTTCTCAAAAGCTTGATCTTCTGATGCCCGATAAAATAATAGATTCCTTTCCATTCGGACAGCTGTGTTCCTATAGTAAATTCGCCCGAAAGACCCTTGTGTTTCTCTTTTTCGGAAAAGTAATCCTCCATTTCCCATGTCTGAGAATTCATTTTCTTTACCTTTAAGATCTTTAGAGGGTTGACCCAATAGAGAGCATAGATTTCCCCCTCCGCGGAAAAGAAGGCCCAGTTCCGTTCCTGTTTTTTCCTTTTTTTGTACACTATTCTTTTCGGGGATCCAATTTCAGGATAAATTTTCATGATAAAAATGTCATTCCCCTTCGGGATATGCCCCGAATTAAAAGTAACATAAAATTCATCGTTGATCCTAGCAGGCTGCTGAAAAACGGTTTATTTTCACGAGAACGGTCCTGATTTTGAATCGTTGCGTTAAGTCGTTTTAAAAACGAGCGCTTAAAACCTCGAAAAACGACTCCAAACTATTGTTTTCTCGC
>Ga0209083_1003762_pt1 | contig 12283 bp, 11 predicted proteins | sample AM7aDNAmetaG_FD_184132 | JGI IMG/M metagenome (GOLD analysis project Ga0209083, IMG submission 184132) | Freshwater microbial communities from Finland to study Microbial Dark Matter (Phase II) - AM7a DNA metaG (SPAdes) (version 3) | ecosystem: Environmental > Aquatic > Freshwater > Lake ...
TAGCAATAAATACATTATTTGTACAATCAAGCCAGATGCCAGCAACCAACAGCCAGAAGCATTTCATCCTGTGTCACGTCTTCGTCAAATATGCCCGCTTGATCTTTTCGAGATATTGATTCTGGTCCATTGCCCAATATTTATCCGAAAAAATTTCCACTTCATTAAAGCCAGAAAATCCGGCATCCTCCACCCACGACCTGATCTCAGGAACATTGATACAACCATCTCCCATGAGTCCCCGATCATTGAGAAGATCGGTGGTCGGAATATTCCAATCGCAAACATGAAAAGCGAACAGTTTATTCATACCAGCACACCTTATGATTTCGGTCCGCAAAGAAGGGTCCCACCAAAGATGGTAAACATCGACAGCCACCCCTACCCAATCAGAATTGATCATTTCGACCATATCGTTGGCTTGTTTTATCGTATTGATTGCTGAACGGTCGCCAGCATACATCGGATGAAGCGGTTCGATGGACAATTTTACATCTGAACTTTGGGCTAACGGTAGGATATGGACAATACCCTCTGCAATCTGTTCCCTTGACTTTTCAAGTGATTGTCTTCCATCCGCACCGCAAACCAACACAATCGAAGGGGCGCCCACCGCTGAGGCTTGTTCGATGGCCCAAAGATTGTCGTCAATGGCATCCTGACGTTTCACCGTGTCAACAGAAGGGAAAAAACCACCCCGTGCAAGCGAAACAACTGTCATCCCGTAATCATCCAAAATCGACTTTACCTCTTTTAGATTCTTATTCTCCAAAACATTGCGCCAGATCGTGATCGCTTGAATACCCGCAGCAGAATATTTTTTTATACAAGTCTCAATATTCCACGGTTTTGTGGTCAAAGTATGGACACAAAGTTTTGAGAAGTCCTTGATTTCTGTCGCCATAACCTAAAGTACTCCATTAAAAAATGTATAATATTGTTCACCGGATATGAACCTCGACAAATACAAGGCAGACTCGCGCAGGTGGTAATCTCCCCACATACTCGACTCGTTACAAGGAACTTTAGCCCCTTCCGGGATATGATCCCATCCGTTTGGCCGGTGGTAAACAGAATGGAGCAATAGTCCCTGATGGTTGGAATCTATTGACAGATAAGGAGTTTCCAGTAATCTGGAAAGTACAGTTGTTCCTGCCTGAAAATAGCGGATCCCTTCATCTACCCGATCATTGGAAATCAAAAAATAGCCCAAACGAAATAGGCCTTGTGAAGCAATGGCCGCTGCCGAGCTGTCAACCGGTTCAAATTGATTGAATGGATCAGCAGGTTTATTGAGATAGTCCTTCATTTTCACCAATCCCGGTGCCCCTGTATCCCAGTAAGGAATACCATCGATTGGCGTGTGGTCGATATAGAAATCGCAGGTCGCTTCAGCTCCTTTCAACAATAAACCAATTATTTGATCCTTATCTCCTATTTCGTCAAATTCCGTTACAGGAAGTTCGTGGAGAAATTCAAGTTCCTCGGCAAAACCAAGCATTGCCCATGCCAGGCCGCGCGTCCATGTGGAAAAACCAGTATAACCCTGTTGGGAATTGGGACATCGATAGTTTCCATCATTTGGATTAAAGATTGATTCGTGTGCAGTCCTGCCCCAAACATCATAGCTATCCCTTCCTTCACCATAGTAAACTGAATAATTAGCAGTTGCGAGCAAATGCTCAATTCCCCTGTTGAAAAGGGAAATTCTCGAATCATTTTCAGCAGGTAAAAAATGGCCCAATTTATACGCCAGCATCAAGACCCGGCAAGACCGGATCGTGTCAACAAACAATGAATGAGGGCCATTGAATGAGTAAATAAAACCTCCAACATTGATTTTGCTCCATCGACTTGCTTGAACAGCCCCTGAAGCTTTTAGTGCCAGTTCATAAAAATTTTGCTCCCAGTCGTTTTGCTGAATTTTACCCTCTTTCATTAAACGGTGAAGGTTGCCAAAAGTGCTCACATTATTGAAACCATGGTCATGAACCCCAATATGACTGACATGTGAAGCCATTTTTTTCACTGTATTTTCTCGTCCCAATTGTAAAAAGGATTCATCCCCGGTCGCATCAAACTGTAAGATCGCAGAACCATATTGAAATCCCTGGGTCCATTCGGTCCAGCCCCGTGTTGAATACTTTCCCTTTACAGTGAAAACCGGGGCGCCTAGCTTTTGGTCGTATTCTTTTTCAATCAGTTCTATTTTCTCACCCGACAATTCCCAAAACCGGTTAAGCTTTATTTTTAAATCTTCAGGTTTAATTGTGTAATTAATTATCATATAAATAGATACGTTATTTTTCTAATTAATGCGACTGGCTACTTGCAACTGGAAGCTGGCAACGTACGGGTTTTTACTTTGCGGCGCATTGAATGTCCCTTCTTATTATTACATCCTGATTGCGCCTCTTTTCCCCTGAACATCTATTTTTTCTACAATAGTTTAACACCTACGGTGTATTGTTTTGAACAGACTATCATCAGTCTTCTGTTTCCGTTATCCGTTCTCCATTTTCCCGTCTGCATTTTCCCGTCTCTATGCCTTTGCCCCAAGCCCTATCCTCATCACCCTAAGCCCTATGCCCCATGCCATTTCTCACGCCTTTTGGCAGGAAGGACACGATTACTGCTCCAACAGTTGCAAGACAGATCAGGACTGTAAATCCCACAGCATAACTTTTAGATGGCACATCGTACAAATAACCAACCAACATTGGAAAGAGTGACTCGGCAATTCCATCGGCAACCAGGATAATTCCCATGGTCCGGCCTAAAGCCTTTATTCCAAAAAGATCCGCAGCCATTAAAGGGATGATCATATAATCGCCGCCAAGGCCAATTCCAAAGATGACCGCAAAAATATAGATTCGTCCAGGAAAATCGGGTAGCAACAACAAAGGTATAGTAGATGCTACAATCATGTAAATCAGGATCATCACATATTTTCGGTTGATCAGGTCGGCAAGGAATCCCATCAATACCCTACCAGCCAGGCTCGAAAACATCACAAATGACATCACCTGTGCAGCCTGTGACTGCGTATAGCTAAGGTCACGAAGGTAAAGTTTAAGGTGCTGGCTAATCCCCCCAACTGCACCGATCGAACACATGCTTCCGAATGCCAAAAGGTAAAAATTCGGATTCCGGAGAATCTCCTTTATTGTGATTCCAGTATTAACAACCGACTTTTCTGATTTGGCCACTTTTGGATCTTTAATAAAGAAAGCCAATGGGAAGGCGATCAGGATAACCAATACACCTAATGAAGTCAATGTAAGGTGCCATCCTATATTTTTCTCAAGTGATGCGGAGATCAAAGGGACCAAAGCCCCACCTGTTCCGATACCAAGATAGGCAATCCCCATCGCTTTGCCACGGTTATTGTCAAACCACCTGGAAATCAACACCTGACAAGGCAGTGGACCCCCAAAAACATATCCAAGTGCATTGAAAATATAAAAAAGGTAGAATGTCCACAACGAATCGGTAAAACTCAATCCGATCAAAGCCACACCAGCCATTAAAGCACCACTCATCATCAACCTTCTAGGCCCGTACCGATCGATCATCCAGCCCGCTATAAATCCAAATAGAGGGGCCACCACCAATTTTCCCAAGGCATTCCCTGAAGTGACAACAGTCCTCGACCAACCAAATTCCTTTGTCATAAAATCGAAAAAGAAGGGCAGTCCGTACAGGGCAAAACCCACAATGGCAAACAGGGAGAGAAATGCAGTTGCCAGAATATAGGATTGAGAGCTTCTGGAACTGTTCTCAGGTGGGCTCAATTGTGCTGAATGATCCATATAGACAATTTAGGATACTGATTAATTATCTGTCTTTGTACATATTACCGGGATCCAATACAGCAAGCTCGTAAAGGAAGGCCCCAATTTTTTCAGTAATAACCTTAAAGTAGGTTTCCCCTTTTTCGGAAGTGGCTGCAGCAGGGTTTCCAATGCCAGTGTCTTTGGTCACTTTGGTCCATTGGCGTTCAGCCCATACCCAACCCTGGTTCAGTTCAGGGATGCTAAAAATTTTCGCTTTCCCCTCCCCCGCTTCCGACAACGGCAAAACCAATTCAGGGGTCAGGTATTGCATGAAACTGGTCTCAACTTCCCCAGCATGTTCACCCAAATCTTCGAAATATTGTTCAGATCCCGGCATCTTAAACCAATTGCACTGACAAATGAACATTTTTGGGAACAATAGATTCAACTCCCTGATAATCTGTTTGAAATCATTCCCACCGTGCGTATTCATAATCACAAACTTATGGACACCCTGTCGATCCAATACTGTAATCAGGTCTTTGAGGATCATCATCTGAGTCCCTGGATTCAGGTTCATATCGAAGGGGACATCGGGCTGACCGGTATTAACGCCAAATGGAACATTGGGCAAAACAATCACCTTCCCACCACGTTCAAAAGCAATGCGGGCAGATTCGGCGGCGATATGATCGGCCAGATAGTTATCGGTACCGTATGGAAGATGGTAATTGTGGGCCTCGGTTGCTCCCCATGGTAAGACAGCCACCTGAAATTGAGACTGCTTTACAGTCTTCCAATTCGTTTCTGAAAGAATATATTGACGCATAATTGTATTTGTTTATGGGATAAAATTAATAAAACTCTGCTAACCTCAAATTCCAAAATCAAATCAGTTTCATTTTTTAGGACCGATTCAATCATTGGATAATTTTCTTAAATTTAATCGTTCAATCTTACTTGTAAAATGCAGGGACTACTTATTTTGTTATTTACATTTACTATTTGGTTTTCAGCAACATCACAACAACGAAATACGGCTATGAAAAACAGGATTCCAGCTGTTGCGGGAACTTTCTATCCCGCCTCGGCCAAAGATTTAAAGAACGAGGTCTCAAATTTCTTTTTAAATGTACCCAAGACGCCCTCAACCAATGTGGCAGCGCTTATTGTCCCACATGCAGGTTATGTCTTTTCGGGTCAAGTGGCTGCTTCTGCCTATTCAAAATTGGACAGGAATGCACATTATAAAACGATATTCTTGATCGGGGCTTCGCACAGAAAATACTTTTCTGGCGTATCTACTTATTCGATTGGTAATTACACTACACCTTCCGGAGAAGTCAGCATCAATGAATCAATTACAGCGCAGTTAATGAAGAACAATCCGTTCATCTATTATGATGCGGATGCCGACCAAGACGAACATTCCCTTGAAGTGCAGCTCCCATTTTTGCAATATTGGCTGAAGAATAAATTTCTGATCGTTCCGCTAATTTTAGGCAGTGATGATCTTGTTCTTGGAGAAAAACTGGCAGAAGCCCTACGGCCTTGGTTTAATCCTAAGAATCTGTTTGTGATCAGTTCCGATTTTTCGCATTACCCTGATTATGAAACAGCCAACAAGATTGATGCTGAAACTGCAGAAGCCATTGTTTCGAACAACAGTAAAAAATTGAGAAGTGTTTGTGAAAAAACCAAGCAACCCTCCAACAATGTCCTTACCGGCCTATGCGGTGCTGCAGCTGTTCAAACACTGCTTCACCTGACAAAGGACGATAAAACTGTTTCTTTTGAAAAAATCTTGTACCGGAATTCAGGGGATGTTTCACTGGGAGATAAAAAACGGGTGGTTGGATATTGGGCCATCGCGGTAAACAGAAAAACTGAACCTTTCCATATCACCAAAGAGGAAGAAAAGAAGCTTTTACAACTTTCACGATCAAGCATCTATGCGAAGTTGACTGGTACTTCTATGGTTCAGGATTCTAATCAGACAGGAATCCTCAACGAAAAATGTGGGGTATTTGTCACGTTGAAAAAAGAGGGTAAACTCCGGGGGTGTATTGGACGGTTCAATCCACCAACCACATTGTTTCAAACTATTCAGGAAATGGCTGTTTCTGCTGCCACCCAAGATACGAGGTTTAACCCGGTTACTGCTGAAGAACTTGTTAAGATTGATATTGAAATATCGGTACTGACTCCATTGAAGAAAATTGACTCCATTGACCAGTTTGAACTCGGAAAGCAAGGGATCTATATTAAAAAAGGATACAATAGCGGTACCTTTCTTCCGCAGGTTGCCACCGAGACCGGTTGGACCAAGGATGAATTTCTTGGACATTGTTCGAGGGACAAGGCAGGCATTGGTTGGGATGGTTGGAAACAGGCTGAACTCTATACCTATGAAGCAATAATTTTCGGGGAAAGAGAGTGATAAGTAAGGGTAACACGATTTTCCTATTTCAAATATATTTCAAATTATTTCATTTTATCTTCCTTATTCCTATCTTTGGAAAATTAACAACCAATGAAATCTCTTTCAATCAGCTTATGATCATTCCCATCTTTCAGGTTGACGCATTTACTGACCAACTGTTTTCCGGCAATCCTGCGGCTGTATGCGTCCTGGAATTCTGGCCTTCGGATGAACACCTGCAAAACATTGCAGCTGAGAATAATTTGTCTGAAACTGCCTTTCTAAAACAAAAAGGGAACCATTATGAGATCAGGTGGTTTACCCCTTCAGCCGAAGTTGAATTGTGCGGACATGCAACCCTGGCTGCTGCCCATGTATTGTTAGATCACCTCGATTGCAAGGAAGACCAAATCGTTTTTGAATCTTTATACAGCGGCATACTTGAGGTGACGAAAAACAAGGATTATCTTACCCTTAATTTTCCAGCCGATACGATCGAACCCACTTTACCTCCCGACAATCTTTTCAAATCGTTGGGGAAAAAACCTCTCGAAATTTGGAAAGGCAAAACTGATTATTTGCTTTTTTATCCTTCACAAGAAGATATTGAGGAAATTAGGCCCAATTTCAATTTGCTCCAAAAAGTTTCGGCAAGGGGGATTATTGTAACTGCCCCTGGTTACGAATGTGATTTTGTTTCAAGATTTTTTGCACCATTTGTGGGCGTAAACGAAGATCCGGTGACTGGCTCGGCCCATACGACCCTTGTTCCGTTCTGGTCGCACAGGCTGAACCAACTTATATTTGATGCGCGCCAAATCTCCGCAAGGGGAGGTTCCCTCAAATGTCAGTTACTTGGCAACAGGGTGCTGATATCAGGACAGGCACGTACCTATATGGTTGGATCGATCACTATTTAACGACTCAATATACAGAACAAAAAATTACATACAACTAAATTCAATTCATTATGAAAATCAACGTTTTAAGAACTTCAACTTTATTGATCCTGTTTTTATGGTCGGTTGCGGGAATGTCCCAGGTTGTGCTGCCACCATTTTTTAATTGCAACATGGTGCTCCAAAAAGGTATGGATATTCCTGTATGGGGATGGGCTTCACCAGGCGAAAAAGTAACCGTTACCTTCGAAAAGAGCATGGTGAAAACCCGTGCTGGTAAAAATGGGAAATGGCTCGTGAAACTTCCGAAAATGGATTACGGTGGCCCTTATAAAATGACGATCAAGGGTAAAAACCTTCGCACCATTGAAAACATCATGATAGGTGAAGTATGGGTCTGCTCCGGACAATCCAATATGGAATGGAAAGTTTCCAATACAAAAAATGCTGTTAAGGAAATTGCAGATGCCAATTATCCGGACATCAGGTTGTTTACCGTTAAAAAAAGGGTGTCAAAGGAACCACAAGCCAATTTGGAAGAGGGTGAATGGTGGGTTTGCACCCCACAATCTGTCCCAGATTTTTCGGCTGTTGGTTATTTCTTTGGACGTAACCTCAACGAACACCTTAAAGTCCCGATTGGATTGATCCATACCTCATGGGGAGGTACTGTAGCCGAAACCTGGATGAGCCCTGAAGCCATCGCTGCAGACCCCGATTTTTCGGCAATGCTCGAAAAATTGAAAAGTGTCGATATGAATGCGAAGAAAGTCGGGCCAAACGAATATCCTACACTGCTTTACAACGGGATGTTAAATCCCATCATCCCTTATGGGATAAGGGGTGCCATCTGGTATCAGGGCGAATCGAATGCAGGACGTGCACAACAATACAAACGTGTATTTCCTGCCATGATCAAAGATTGGCGCACAAAATGGAACCAGGGAAGTTTCCCGTTCCTGTTTGTTCAACTTGCCAATTTCGAAAAACCAGTAGCAGAACCCGCCGAAAGTGACTGGGCCGAATTGCGCGAAGCCCAAACTCAAACCCTTCAGCTTGAGAATACCGGAATGGCCACAACAATTGACGTTGGCGAAGCTGGCACAATCCATCCACTTGATAAACAAACTGTTGGTTACAGATTGTCACTTGCAGCCCGCAAAGTTGCCTATGGTGAAAACCTTGTCTATACCGGCCCGACCTACAAATCGATGAAAATTGAAGGAAATAAGATCATGATCACTTTTGACCAGGTTGGCGAAGGACTTAAAGTAATCGACAAATACGGTTATATCAAAGGCTTCACCATTGCTGCAAAAGAGGGTAGTTTTAAATGGGCAAAAGCCAATGTCATCAATAGCAATACAGTGGTGGTAACGAGTGATGCCATTGATAATCCAGCAGATGTTAGGTATGGATGGGCGAAGAATCCCGACGATCTGAACCTAACAAATTCGGAGGGTTTGCCGGCTAATCCTTTCAGAACAGATACAAGAAAAGGAATTACAAAATAATATCATGTGCTTATCAACAATATAGGCGATCCTGTTGGGTCGCCTATTTTATATCAATAAAGTTATATTTTAAATGAAGAATTTTCTGAGTTATTCAATTAATATAGAAAACCCAATATAGTTTCTAAATATCTTTTTTATTCCAACAAGAAAGGCCATAATTTACCAGCCATCATTGCTGCCTCCCAGATTTTAAAAGGCCTTCCTGATAAGGAAATCCCATATTCAGCAACCGCTTGTGAGAATCCAACACCCTTACGGAAAAGCCAGAAAAGATGGCCTTCAAACAACAATTCAGGGGTTATTTTTTTGTTGAAAATGACCGCGAGGTCAAAAAGATCCTTGTTAAGGATAGCATCAGTAATAGGCAAATTTTTATCCCTGTTTAATATGGGATCCTGATCCTGCAATTTAATTAGCACCCTGTATAAAATCCGGTAATTCTCGAATTGAATTTTATAAGTATGTGCCTTTTTAGTAAGTTTTCGTGTAAAGTTAAAGAGCAGGTAATCAGGCTTTCGCATAAATTGCCCAGCCTTTACTTCAAGCGCTTCTTCAACAGTAAATCCATAATTGTAAATCAAAAACAAGATGATCCGTTGACGGTCCGATTCACATCTGCCCATAAAAGACCTGATATCATCAGGTGAAAAAAATTCTTCCATAATTAATTCCTGATACAATTAGCTATATGACAATTTAGAAACAAATGAAAATTAGCAAGTCAAAATTATCTGACTAAAGAATATAATAAACGAATCTCTTCTGCCCACAAGGTCTCATCGGGTGTTTCAAGGATGATCGGCATTTCGTCGAAGTGAGGATCATTCATTAATACTTCAAAAATTTCCATTCCCAGAAATCCCTGTCCAATACTGTGATGCCGGTCAACCCGTGTGGCCAACTCTTTTTTTGAATCGTTTAGATGAATTGCCCGAAGGTATCTCCAACCGATAATTTCGTCAAATTTAGCAAAAGTCTGGTCAAAAACCTCCTTGTTCCGAAGATCGTAACCCGATGTAAAAGTATGGCAGGTATCGATGCATACCCCCACACGCGAATGATCTTCAACCTGACCAATAATTTCTGCAATTTGTTCAAATAGATAACCCATATTGGTCCCTTGGCCTGCCGTGTTTTCTATCACAGCAGTCACTCCTGTGGTTTTCTCCAGCGCAAGATTGATCGATTCAGCTATCCGTTTCAAACATTCGGTAGGACTGATCTTGTTGAGATGGCTTCCAGGATGAAAGTTGAGCATTTTCAACCCGAGCTGCTCGCAACGGACCATTTCATCGGTAAATGCCTCCCTCGATTTGGTCAACCCTTCCTCTTCAGGATGGCCCAGATTGATCAGGTAACTATCGTGAGGAAGGATCATCTCGGGAATAAAACCATTATCGGCACAATTCTTTTTAAAAGCTTCAATACTTTTATCCGTTAAAGGCGAAGCGTTCCACTGTTTCTGATTTTTGGTAAAAAGTGCAAAAGCCTTTGCACCAATCCCTTTTGCATTTAAAGGAGCATTTTCGACACCTCCACCTGCACTTACATGTGCACCTATATACTTCATTTATTGTGAGTTAAAAATCCAAATTAATTAGAAAATACAAGTATTTTAAATCAGGGAGGAAAGTCGTGCAAATATGCTAATTTTAAACGATTAAAAAGCAAATGAATGTCCTAAAAGTTTTATTTTGAAACTTAATTTTCAATTTAAACGTTTTATTAAAAAGATAAACATTAAAAACTATCCAAAATGAATCAGATCCGTCTTTGTTTTATGTGTGTTTTGTTAATGGTAAAACCGTATTTCTCAACAGCGCAGAAAGATAGTACAAAATCTGAGCTGCCCAAAATCAAAACAGGTTGGAACTTTGGTGCGATCCCGGCAACAACTTTCGACACGGACCAGGGATTCCAATATGGTGCTGCGGTCAATTTCTACAATTATGGTGATGGAAGCTCCTTCCCAAAATACAAACACTCACTCTATCTCGAAATTTCCCATTTTACGAAAGGAAGTGGTATTTACCGTTTTTATTACGACTCGGAATCGTTGATTCCCGGGATTGAAGTCACTTCTGATTTGAGTTACCTGCCCGACCAGGCTTACGATTTTTATGGGTTCAATGGTTTTGAGTCGGTGCTCAATAAAAAATGGGAGGATCAAAATTCATCCGAATACAAGACACGGATGTTCTACAAATACCAGCAGAAACTTTTCAGGTTCAAGACCGATTTCCAGGGGAAATTCAAAGGATCTAAATTTGGGTGGGTTGCAGGGTTCAATTTGTTGAATTACAGCTCTGCATCGGTTGATGTCAATAAACTGAACAAAGGGAAAAGCGATGCGGACAAGTTACCGGCAGTTTCATTACAACCTGGTCTTTATGAAAAATACATACAATGGGGATTGATCTCCCAGCAAGAAGCCAATGGTGGTTTTGTTCCGGAACTTAAAGCCGGTATTGTTTACGACACCCGCGATTTAAAATCCAATCCAATGAAAGGAATTTGGACCGAGGCTGTGATATCCGCTGTGCCAAAATTCCTGGGTGCCGAAAGCGGGTTTTCCAAGTTCTCGTTCACCCATCGGCAATATTTCACATTGATCAAAGATGACCTTTCATTCGCCTACCGCATAGGATGGCAGCAAACAATCGGTGGACATGTCCCATATTACTATGAGCCACAAATTATTTCAACGGTCCTCACCGGTTCTTCTACTACGGGTCTTGGTGGTGCCAAGAACCTTCGTGGTGTGCGCCGTAACCGGATCGTAGGGGATGGTTTTGTACTTGGAAATGTCGAATTAAGATGGAAGTTTTATTATTTGAAACTGTTCAATCAGAATTTCTATTGTGGGTTGAATACGTTTGTCGATTTTGGCCAGGTGACCAAAAAGATCGACTTTTCCACCCCAAATTTGACTACGAATGATCTGGCATCCAACTACTTTAATAAGGGAGCTGAAAAAATGCACACCAGTTATGGCGCAGGGTTAAGGTTGGCCATGAACTACAATTTTGTGGTTGCCCTCGATTATGGGATCGCTACAAATGCACAGGACGGCGATTCTGGAATATACATTGGATTGAACTACCTTTTTTAATTTATGAACACATGAAAACAGCATTGATTGCAGGGGCGACCGGACTGATCGGAAAAGAATTGGTTCAGAGGATGTTACAATCAGATCAATACAATCTGATTTATCTGATCTCCAGAAAACCGTGCGGGATCGTTCATGAAAAGATCCATGAAATTATCCTTGATTTTGAAAAGATTGGACAAATCACCCTGGAAAATCCAGTTGACGAAGCTTTTTGCACTCTGGGCACAACCATGAAACAGGCAGGTAGCCGTGAGAAGTTCAGGAAAGTTGATTTGGAATATGTCCTCTCTTTTGCAACATTGGCCAAAACAGCTGGTGCAGGTAAGTTTCTTGTAATCAGCTCTATGGGTGCCAATTCAAAATCATCGGTATTCTATAACAGTATAAAAGGACTTGCAGAGGAAGGATTAAAAAACCTTGGATTTAAACACCTTGTCATTCTACACCCTTCGTTATTGTTGGGGAAGCGGCCCGAACCCAGGTTTACGGAGCTGTTGGGCACAATCGTCATGAAAGCCTTCAGGTTCCTTATTCCCGACAACTACAAAGCCATC
>Ga0209083_1003763_pt1 | contig 12283 bp, 13 predicted proteins | sample AM7aDNAmetaG_FD_184132 | JGI IMG/M metagenome (GOLD analysis project Ga0209083, IMG submission 184132) | Freshwater microbial communities from Finland to study Microbial Dark Matter (Phase II) - AM7a DNA metaG (SPAdes) (version 3) | ecosystem: Environmental > Aquatic > Freshwater > Lake ...
GGTTTCGCATAGCGTCTCCCACGGCAAGCGAATAGCCAAGGATAATTGCGGGGGTCTTCCATGCACTCATTGCCCGCCTCCAAAATCATCTGATTAATAAGCTTAGAGAATATACTGGCAATATTACCAGTGAGTCCATCCTTGATGGCACGCCTCTCGATCCACACATCCTCCACTGCATTGTGGAGTTGACGCATATATTGCGTTTCTGCAATGACTGAAAAGTCAGTGTACTTGATGTGGCACAATTCGTGGATCACAAAGCCCACATAGCGGTCAAGGAAAGCCTGACTCAGGACTGCATCATCTGCAACGTCTGCGAGACTTACCTCGCCCGCTGAATTGACGCAAGCAGTGGGGATATTGTCCCAAACGATCTTGCTGATTTTCAGCGAGCTATTGGCGCTGATTTTGTTGAGGATCGACTCGACCCCTGCTTTGAATGTATGGCCTTTCATTTTCTCGCTCCTAAGTATTTGCTGAAAATATCAGCGTTTAAACAAGCAGACCCAATGCCCCGCAAAGCGATGCCTGAATCCTCGACTTGACGATTGACCATGACGGCCTCCCATGCATCGGTCATGCCAAGGTATGGCACGGCCTGAATGAACCCGATCACCTGCCGAATTGAGGGTGCATCGAGTATGTCCCCAGTCTCGACCTTTGCACGGGCAGTCTGCACTGCTTTGAGCACATGAAGTGCAAGCTCTTTATGACACCCAGTGTGCTTGACCACGGCCTCGACTTCAAGTGCGAGGGGCAGAAATGTAAACTTGACCACGGCAGTGAACCGATCCGCAAGTGCAGTGTTGGTTGTGCGAGTCCCTGCATACCGCCCCGTCACATCGCCATTGAGGAGGGTGTTGTCTGCACCGAACACGATCACGCCATCGGCCTTGCTCCAGACACGACCCCCGTATGTGACCTTTGCATTGGGTTCGAGAAAACCATTAAGGGGGGCAAGCTCACCTTGATCTGCATTCGTGATTTCGTCAAGCAGGATTACAGTCGAGGGTGCAGTGTAGGCACGTAAGAAGTCACCCTGTTTAAACACTGTCGCACCATTCTCCAAGCCCACATCGCCAAGGTAATCGGATGCAGTGGTGTATTTGTGGAAGTTGTACCTCATGAACCCACGGCCTGTGCGGGCGCTGAATTCCTGTGCGGTTTGTGATTTTCCAGTACCCTTCTCACCCCCGAACCAAGTATTGCGACCCGTGTCTTGAGCGAATGCGAGGGTGCGGAGGATCGACTCAGTCCAGATAAAACAAGGGTCAATTGCGGGGGCAGTGGGGTCATTGTAGACATCGAACTCAAGGGGGAGGTCAAGACCGAACACATCCTTACAAGACTTGCGAGCCACTTTGTGGACGTTGGAAAGGTTAGCAACCTTGGCTTCCGATCCAGTCTCGATGACGGCCTGTTTAAACGGGGCAAAGGCAGTGTCGATCATTGACTCGACCTTGCGGGTTATCTCCGATTGATCAACACCCACGTTTGCAATGTCAGCGATTGACTCCTCAAGCTTGACGATTGACTCGTCCTGCTTGCTGATGGACTTCTGCAAGATTTTGATTAGCTCGACCGACTCAAGTGCCACGGCCTTTGCATCATTGGCAACCGCCTCCACTGCGGGGTTGGATTGTCGCAGGGGCAACACGAAGGGCAGTGACTGCCTGACATTGTCTAGGGTCAGTAGACCCGACTCGATCTGCCCGTCAAGCCACTGGATCATGACTGACTTGTCAGTCGGGGTCTGGCCTGAGAATTTGACGTAAGCCCCTTGGATCGTGGCGAGCGGCAACACGACCATCTGTTGTTTGTTCATTGTCCCCATGATGTACCTCTCAAACTAAGATTAAAGCTTGCCCATCGATGGGGCAGACTGGAAGACGGGCATTGCCGTGTTGATCGAATGCCCACTTAGCAGTGAGTCGAATCGTATAACCACAACCGCACATTGCCTTGAGCATCCTTGTGCCTTGCGTCTTACGGGTTGAGTAGGATAGCGTGGCGTGAGGGTAGTCACCCAGTGAGCGGATGATTTCACCATAACGTGACATGAAGTCGAGCGCACCAGATGTTGACTTGTATCCCCGTGTGGGGGAGGGTACAAGACCCATATCGCTAGCGATGCGTTTAAACGTTGCTCCATGATTCATTGCCCCGCTTGTGGTGTGGCAGAGTTCGTGAATGACGCACTCAGCGACTGCCTGCGGATCGGCAAGTTCGGGGGAGATCAGGATCTCATAGTGATTGTCCCCTGAGTTTTGGCAGGGGAAGCACTCGCCAATAGCTCTTGAGCGCTTTGCATTCAGTGGAAAACCGCAGGTAATGCGGATGGCCTGTGGCAGGGGTGACCCGTACAGGTCAAACATGGGACGCAACTCTTGAATGAGTGCGACAAGGTACTCTTCACGTGTTGAAAACATAAAACCTCCATCAAATAGTGCAACAGCGCACCCTAATGCTCTTGCGAGCATTAGGCTAAGTTGTCTTCTTAGAACCCACTAGTTAACTGCTGACACGGCTTTACGTGCAAAGTATTCGATGACGAATTGCGGGGCTTGAATTTCTTGAGCGAGGGCAGTCGTTGCCCAGTATTCTTCACGGGTCATACTGTCCGTGGTTTTGTGTTCCATACGTGTTAGCGCATTCAAAATGTGAAAGAGTTTTTCGTCTGACATGATTTCCCTTTGAAGTAGTGCGACATTGCACTGCTAAGGGCAAAGCCCTTAACGCTGAAATGTCTTTAAAATGCAGTGTTGCTGATATCCTCTGCATACTCAGAGCGCAATTTGACAGTCTTTGCAAGTGCCTTAAAAGCTTTTTTTGCATTGCCATTGGCATTTGAGTAATACTCAAGCAGATCGCTATCAGTCCAAGCCTCCACTATTTCATCCCAACCGCCAGTGTTGTAATGATCTAATGCATACTGCCGAACCATTTTGATAAAGTCTTCCATGTTGTGTTCCTTTGTTGTGTTTAAACTAATTACCTTGCCTATCTACAACGTGACTATAGCAGTATTGGTTGACACAATAATATTAATATTGTGTCTTTACATTAACTTTACAATTGAAAGGCAATTCAAAGCCTTATATATTAGAGTAGATGCAATCTGCGGTTTGTGTATCTAAGTATTCATTTCAGCGGAAAGCATATAGTGTGCCATGCACTGAAAACTTAACATAATCAGACCGATTTAAACGGCCTACAATCGATTTTAAGGGGTCTAGGCTACCTTACCATTGGAAAATAATTTGGAGCGCTCCTGAGCGATCCTAGTGGATATCAGAAACCAAAGTATTACATGGCATTTTAGTGTACTATAGGTTTAGAATATGATGGTAAATTAACGGCAATGAATACTAATACTGTAATGTGCATAAAGCTGGGTGTAATCAGTGGATAAGTGGTACTGTATAGAAAACCTGTTGATAACATCCTGTGGATAACCTTCAACTTATCCACACCTGTGGACAAGCTGTTGACAAGAACGACACTGTGATTACAATCAGGGTTAGTCAGTGTTGGATCATATTAATAAGGGGAGTGTTTAAACATGAATAAAGTAACAAGTGAAGACTATCTCGCAAAGCTCGAAGAGCTTGATGCAGTGGATGAGATTTTGGAAACGGGGCAGATGAGCGAAGCGGAGCGGTTGGCAATGCTCGCAGACAAACCAAGGGTAAGGATAGACGGACAAGCAGTAGGATCAATGCATAAAAGAGAACGGCCTTTAACGGCCTCCCAAATAGCATTCTCCAACTGTCTTATCAGAGGAGCAACACTCAAGGTTGCGTACAGAGAGGCATATCCTAATAGTAAGGCCACTGACGCTTGTGTGATGTCCAATGCGTCAAAGCTCGCCAAGGATATCAGGATCAAACGGCTAGTGAATGAGGGTGTCGAGGAAACCATTGAACACTTGAGCGAGGATGTTGCGGGGACTAAGCGCTATGTGCTTAAGCAACTGTTGGCACATAGTAAAGAGGCCAAACAAGAAGGCACGAAATTAAAAGCACTGGAACTACTAGGCAAGTCGGTTGGACTCTTTATAGATAAGACTCAAACGGAGGTCAAGCAGTCAACGCCAGACGAACTCAAACGTGAGCTTGCGTCTCACTTGAAACTGCTCAACAACGTGCGTCCCCTTGCTACTGGTGTCAAGGCCGTGTAAACGCATGGCGGTGTAAACAGGTGTGATGTGTAAACGGCTGTGGCGCTGACCCACTGTACCCCGACCCCCATCCCTAGCCAGCGACCACCCCGCCAGCCTGTACGCTCTAATCCCAACAAACAAATACCCCACCCCCTCAAATAGAACGTTCTCACCCCAAAACCAATTCCTAAACATGGGGGGTATATATATTTTTCAAAAAAAGCTTGTGAACGTTCTGTAATACGTTTAAACTACTGTATGTTTAAACAATAGGATTAGCGATGACTGAGAAGGATCAGCTTATATTGGACTTTATCAAGGCTTACATTAAGTTGCATGGTGTAGCGCCGTCTTATTCTGTGATAGCCCGTGGGGTGAATAAGCAGTCTAAGTCCAATATACATAGGGTAGTGCATAAGTTGATAGACAAAGGCAAAATAGCCATGAAGCCTCATAAAGCCCGCAGTATAAGAGTGACGGACAGATCGGTAAAAGCCGTGGCTGCTTTATGACATTGCTGACTAAGCAAGAGATAGCCGACTACCTATCCATAGTGGATAGGGTAGATGAGAATGAGCAAAACAAGATTAGGCAGTTGTTGGAATATGACAGGGTAGAAAGATGCAAAGAGTCTTTTATCTTCTTTGCTTCTCAGATGTGGCCTGTGTTTATATCGGGTAAGCATCATCAGATCATGGCTGATGCGTTTGAGCGTGTAGCCGCCGGAAGTCTTAAGAGATTGATCATTAATATGCCTCCAAGGCATACCAAGTCTGAATTTGCCTCGTTTCTTCTTCCTTCATGGTTTCTGGGTAAGTTTCCGGAAAAGAAGATCATTCAGACAGCTCACACCGCAGAATTAGCCGTAGGATTTGGACGGAAAGTTAGGAACCTTGTTTCATCGGATGTTTATGGAAGAGTATTTGACACAAAGCTTTCGTCAGATAGTAAGGCTGCTGGACGATGGAACACTCACTTGGGTGGGGATTACTTTGCTATCGGTGTTGGCGGCGCTGTTACAGGTAAAGGGGCTGATCTTTTAATCATAGATGACCCTCATTCGGAGCAGGAGGCTAAACAAGGTAACCCTGCGGTGTTTGATCAGGTATATGAGTGGTATACATCTGGCCCTCGGCAGCGTTTACAGCCGGGGGGAGCCATCATTATTGTGATGACAAGGTGGTCTAAGAGGGATTTGACGGGTCAAATCCTTAAGAATCAGGTAAAAGAAGGGGTAGATCAGTGGGAAATCATTGATTTTCCGGCTATTTTGCCGTCAGGAACTCCTCTTTGGCCAGGGTTTTGGTCTAAAGAAGCCTTAGAAAGCCTTAAATCTGAACTTCCAGTCTCTAAATGGGAAGCGCAGTATCAACAGAACCCAACCTCGGAAGAGGGTGCGATCATTAAGCGGGATATGTGGAAGATATGGCCTGATGAAGTTCCTCCGGCCTGCGATTATTTGATCCAAAGCTGGGACACAGCCTTTGAAAAGAACAATAGGGCTGATTATTCAGCATGTACAACGTGGGGGGTGTTCTATCATCCCAACGCCCAAGGCGTTTCCAAGGCCAATATCATCATGTTGGATGCATTCAAGGAAAGGATGGAGTTCCCAGATCTTAAGAAGAAGGCTCTTGAGATGTTTAAACAGTGGAACCCAGATACCTTGATTGTTGAAAAGAAAGCCGCAGGAGCGCCGTTAATCTATGAATTGAGAAAGATGGGCATACCGCTTTCTGAGTATACACCGAGCAAAGGAAGCGATAAGATAGCACGTGTAAACGCAATATCCGACTTGTTTGCATCCGGCGCAGTATGGTGTCCAGACACAAGATGGGCCGATGAGGTCATGGAAGAACTAGCCGCATTCCCCAACGGAGACCATGATGACTTGGTTGACTCAAGTTCTCAAGCTTTGTTGCGTTTCAGACAAGGAGGGTTTATTACCATCGACTCAGATGAGGAAGATGAACCTATCTACCACAGACGTAAATTGGAGTATTACTAATGACTATTGACAAAGCTTTATATTCACAAGGCATCGCCGCAGAACCGGATTTAGAGATTGAGATTGACAATCCAGACGCAGTTTCTATCGACACAGGGGATGTAGAAATAACCCTAGAAGCTGGGCAGGACTTGGGTGGGGATTTCTACCAAAACTTAGCCGAAGTTCTGGATGACAGGACTTTGTCTTCCATTGGTTCAGAGCTTATCGCTCTGGTAGATGCAGACATCAATAGCCGTTCAGAATGGGCTGAGTCTTATGTCAAAGGCTTAGAGGTGCTGGGTCTTAAGTATGAAGAGCGTACTGAGCCTTGGAATGGAGCCTGCGGGGTTTATTCAACAGTTCTAACCGAAGCTGCTATTAGATTCCAAGCCGAGTCTATTATGGAATCATTCCCTGCGGCCGGGCCTGTCAAGACTGAAATCTTTGGAACATCCACCAAGGAAAAGGAAACCGCAGCAAGTCGTGTTGAAGAAGACATGAACTACAAGATTACCGAGAAAATGCCGGAATACAGACCGGAACATGAGCGGATGTTATTTGGTTTAGGGTTGGCCGGGTCTGGGTTTAAGAAGGTTTATGATGATCCTGTACTGGGTAGAGGAACCTCTATCTATGTCACCGCAGAAGACATCATTGTCCCATACGGCGCTTCAAGTCTCAGGACTTGTGAGCGTGTTACCCATGTCATGAGGAAAACCAAGAATGAACTCAGGAAGCTACAAGCCACGGGTTTCTACCGAGATGTTGACCTTGGCGAGCCTGTCAATATCATGTCCGATATTGAAAAGAAGAAAGCCAACCAGCAAGGCTACAAAGCTCTTGATGATGATCGCTATCAGTTCCTTGAGATCTGCACAGACTGGGACATCGATGGATTAGAAGAGCTGGATGATGAGGGAGAGCCATCAGGCATTGCAGTTCCTTATGTTATTACCATAGATCGTGGTACAGGTAAGGTTTTATCCATTTACCGCAACTGGGAGGAAGATGATGAGAAGAAACTCAGCCGCCAGCATTTTGTGGATTATTGCTATATCCCAGGTTTTGGCTTTTATGGCTTGGGTCTTATTCATATTATTGGTGGTTATGCTAGGGCTGGCACTTCTCTTATTCGTCAATTGGTTGACTCAGGGACATTGTCCAATTTGCCCGGCGGACTTAAGACCCGTGGCGCAAGAATCAAGGGTGATGACACCCCAATCGCTCCCGGTGAATTTAGAGATGTGGATGTTCCCAGCGGGGCGATTAAAGACAATATCATGCCGCTACCATATAAGGAGCCGTCTGCGACCTTGTTGACTCTGTTAAACCAGATTACCGATGAAGGCCGTAGATTAGGTTCCATAGGAGATCTTCAGATCTCCGATATGTCGGCCAACGCCCCAGTGGGTACAACTTTGGCTCTTTTAGAGCGTACCCTCAAGACCATGTCTGCCGTGCAGGCCCGTGTTCATTACTCAATGAAGCAAGAGTTCAAGCTCTTGAAGAACATCATTGCTGAGTATGCACCCAGCAAGGAGGAGTTTGATCCCGAAAAAGGCGATCATTTTGCCAGCCGGGAAGATTATGACATGGTGGATGTAATCCCAGTGTCCGACCCCAATTCCTCCACAATGGCGCAGAGGATCATGCAGTACCAAGCCATCATGCAATTGGCTCAGGGCGCACCGCAGATCTATAACCTACCCAATCTACATAGGCAAATGATAGAAGTTCTTGGGGTTAAGAACGGCGAGAAACTTGTTTTGACGGAAGATGACGAGAAGCCCATCGACCCGGTCAGTGAAAACATGGGATTCCTCAACGGAAAACCCACCAAAGCCTTCATCTTCCAAGACCATGATGCCCATATTGCTGTGCATACCACTTTTATGCAAGATCCATCAATTGCAGCCCAGATAGGCCAAAACCCAATGGCTCAACAAATGCAAGCTGCGGTTATGGCTCATATAGCAGAACATCTGGCATTCCAATACAGGAAACAATTGGAAGAGCAAGTTGGTGTGGCTTTGCCAGCGCCCAATGAAGAAATGCCACCCGAGACCGAGGTGCAGTTGTCCAGGTTGGTTGCTCAGGCAAGTACCCAGCTTCTCCAGCTAAACCAATCCAAAGCCTCGCAGGCCCAAGCCCAACAGCAAGCACAAGATCCTTTGATCCAAATGCAGCAACAAGAACTCCAGCTTAAACAGCAGGAATTGCAATCTAGATCCCAAAAAATGCAAGCTGACACCCAATTGGCGCAAGCAAAACTCCAATTGGAACAACAAAGAATGCAGATCGAGCAGCAGAGAAATCAGCTCCAAGCGCAGTCTGAATCACAACGGGTTCAAACTCAAGCTGAAATTCAGTTGAAAAAAGACCAGCAAATGATGCAAATGGAGATCATGAAACTCCAAGAGCAGGCAAGACAAGCCAACCAAAAGGTGCAGACTGATCTGTTTAAACGAGGTAAATAATGGAAGAAAAGATACTCAAGCATTTGCTAACCGAATTAAGAGAGAAGGAACGTTCCCTCTCAATGAGTCTAGGTGACGGGGGAGCTTCGGACTTCCCCGCTTACCGAGATATGTGCGGCCAGATTAGGGGTCTCTTGTACGCACAGAACTTAATCAATGACCTCTTACGAAAAATGGAGCAAATAGACGATGAGTGATCTTTTAATCAGCGATGGAGAGGTAACGACAACCCTTCCTGACAACGCAGAAGACAAGGCAAAACAATTGCCTGACCCAGTTCGTTTTCAAATTCTGACAGTCTTACCCGAGATTGATGAGGAATATGAAAGCGGTATTGTTAAGTCAAGCCAATCTATCCATTATGAAGAGGTCTTAAGCCCTGTTCTATTTGTGGTAAAGCTAGGCCCAGATGCTTACAAAGACGCAACCAGATTCCCATCTGGCCCATCCTGTAAGGTAGGCGATTTCGTTATTGTCCGTCCCAATACAGGTACACGACTCAAGATTCATGGCAAAGAATTCAGGATCATCAACGATGATTCTGTCGAGGCCGTGGTTCAAGATCCCCGTGGTATCAGCAGAGCATCATAAGGAGGCACTATGACAGACCAAGTTGAATTCACATTCCCCGATGAGGGGGATGAAAAACCCACTCGTTTAGGCAGTAAGGTTGTAGAACCAGAACCCGAAATCGAGATTGTTGACGATACGCCAGAAGCGGATCGCAATAGAAAACCTATGACCTCACCACCCGTAGAACCCACGGATGAGGAGCTAGAAGGTTATACCAAAAAGCAACAAAGCCAGAAAGTAAGGGAGTTTGCCAAGGGTTATCACGAAGAAAGACGGCAAAAAGAGGCTGCTTTACGTGAGCGGGAAGAGGCTTTAAACCTTGCAAAAGCTGTTTATGAAGAGAATGAACGGCTAAAAAGCACCGTAAATGTCAGCCAAACGGCCTTTATTGACCAAGCAAAACGCAATGTAAACAGCGAAATGGCTGATGCGGAACGTCTTTACAAGAAGGCTTACGAAGATGGAGACGCTGAAGCGTTGCTAAAAGCTCAAAAGGAATTAACCAACGCAGCCCTAAGAGCTGAGAAAGTTAACAATTTTAGGCCCACCCCTTTACAACCTGCTCCAAAAGTAGTACAACCTAGTCACCCGCAGGCAGATCCTAAAGCCCAAAGTTGGCAACGTAACAACGATTGGTTTGGACAGGATGAGGAAATGACCAGTTTGGCCCTAGCGGTGCATACAAAGCTGGTTAATTCGGGCGTTGACCCGCAGAGTGATGAATACTATCAACGTTTAGATAGTCGAATTCGTCAAGTTTTCCCAGATAAGTTTGAGTCTGAGGAAACCGCTGATACGAGGCAGCGCCATAGATCAAATGTCGCTTCTGCGTCCAGAAGTGTGGCCCCCAAAAAGATCACATTGTCTGCGTCAGAGGTAAACATTGCCAAGCGATTGAACATTCCATTGGAACGCTACGCTCGTGAGGTTGCTCAACTAAGGAGAAATAACAATGGCTGATAATCGTGCAAGCCGTGACACCGAGTCACGCACTCAATTTCAACGTCCTCAATCGTGGAGAGCGCCTGAGATTCTACCCATGCCTGACCCAAGACCGGGTTGGACACATCGATACATTCGTATCGCCATGATGGGTAAAGACGATCCTCAGAACATTTCTTCTAAACTTAGAGAAGGATGGGAACCCGTGAAAGCGGATGAATATCCAGAACTAATGGTGATGGCAGCTCAAAGCGGCCAGTTTAAAGGCAATATCGAAGTAGGTGGATTGTTGCTTTGCAGGATTCCAGAGGAGTTTATGAAACAGCGGGATGCTTATTACAACTCGCAAAACAAAGCTCAAATGGAGTCAGTAGACAACACATTCATGAGAAACAATGACCCTCGTATGCCTCTCTTCAAAGAGAGACAGAGTAAGGTCACATTCGGTTCAGGTTCTTAATTTATCAAGGAGTCCTTAAATGGCTTATCCAATTGTCTCTGCCCCATACGGGCTAAAGCCAATCAACTTGATTGGTGGACAGGTATTTTCGGGTTCTACCCGTTTATTGCCTATCCAGTACAACTATGGTACAAACATTTTCTATGGCGACTTTGTTGCTTTAGCACGTGGTTTGATTACCCGTCTAGCCGTTACCACCGCTGGTGGTGCTGCTGGTATGGTTGGCATCTTCTTGGGCTGTACCTATACAGACCCAGTCACAAAGCAAAAACGTTTTAGCCAATACTACCCCCAAAATACTTTGGCTGGTGATATTCAAGCTTACGTTACAGATGATCCTGATACTGTGTTTAAAGCAGCTATCGTGACTTCTTCTGGAGCCACAACCGTGACTTCTGCTGCTGTAGCTTTGGTTGGACAAAACTTGCAAGGTTCTGACCTCGCAGGCAGCACCAACACTGGCGACAGCTCAAACGGTCTAATCATCCCCGCAGCTACCACAAGCTCTGCTTATGTGGCCCGTGTGGTTGGTTTGGTTGCTGATACAGCCCAATCTTTGGGTAATGTTGGCTACTCTAGCATTTCAACCGCTACAGTAACAACTGCATCAGGTATCCCATTTGCTCTCCCAGTGGGAACAGATGTGGCATCTATTGCACCCAATGGACAGCTTATCCAGTCTGGTTCTTTCGTTGCTACGGCAGCCAGCGCAGGCGCAACTTCTGTTGTGTTGAACGCAGCTCCAAGTACCGCATTTGCCTCTTCATCAACCCTTGTGTTTACTCAGTATCCTGAAGTTCTAGTCAAATTGAACTTTGGTATCCACGAGTATTACACTGCAACTGCTGTCTAAGGAGCTAAATCATGGCTATTTCAAGAGCGCAACTGTTAAAAGAATTGCTCCCCGGCTTGAACGCTTTGTTCGGTCTAGAGTATGCTCGCTACGGCGAAGAACACAAAGAAGTATACGAAACAGAGACTTCAGAGCGTTCATTTGAGGAAGAGACCAAATTGTCTGGCTTCTCAGCAGCACCAGTCAAAGGCGAGGGTTCAGCCATCGCTTATGACAATGCTCAAGAGGCATGGACAACTCGCTATAACCACGAAACCATTGCCCTTGGTTTCTCAATCACTGAAGAGGCGATTGAAGATAACTTGTATGACAGCCTAGCCGCTCGTTATACAAAGGGTTTGGCCCGTGCTATGGCTTACACCAAGCAAGTGAAAGCTGCTGCCGTTCTAAACAACGGCTTTAATGCAGCCTACGTTGGCGGTGATGGCTCTTCTTTGTTTTCCACCAGCCATTCTTTGGTTAACGGCGGAACAAATGCCAATACTCCTACCACTCAAGCTGACTTGAATGAAACCTCTCTTGAGAGCGCAGTCATTCAGATCGCCGCTTGGACGGACGAGCGTGGTCTTTTGATCGCAGCTAAACCCAAGAAGTTGATTGTTCCTCCTTCACTCCAGTTCGTAGCAACCCGTTTGCTAGAGACAAAACTGCGTGTTGGTACAAACAACAATGACATCAACGCCCTAGAGAACAATGGTTCAATATCCGAAGGATATGTAATGAATCACTTCTTGACAGACGTTAATGCATGGTTCTTGACCACAGATGTGCCTAACGGCATGAAGCATTTCGAGCGTACCCCATTGCAGAATTCAATGGACGG
>Ga0209083_1003765_pt1 | contig 12277 bp, 10 predicted proteins | sample AM7aDNAmetaG_FD_184132 | JGI IMG/M metagenome (GOLD analysis project Ga0209083, IMG submission 184132) | Freshwater microbial communities from Finland to study Microbial Dark Matter (Phase II) - AM7a DNA metaG (SPAdes) (version 3) | ecosystem: Environmental > Aquatic > Freshwater > Lake ...
AAACACTTGAGAAAAATTAGTAATTTTATGCAACCATTTGACATATGAAATAGTGGCCTAGTTTGCTCCGGAATCGCTGGCCTAGTTTACTCCGGAATGAGTGGCCTTGTTTGCCCGGAATAATCACGGTATTTTTGGGGTCAATAAACCGGGGCTGGTTGATCTGAACTGGAAATTGAATTTGGCAATGGATTGAGAAAATAAAAAAATCCATCAATGCAAAAACAGGATCAGCATCGGTTTGATTTTGCATTCTTTACTTGATACGGCTGATACCAACCCCTTATTTTGTGTTTTTTGCAAATGATCAACTCCCTGCCGCAGCAATCAATTATGATTCACCTGCCTGCTGCCATAAATTCGTAACGTCATTCCAAAAAACACCGCCATGAAAAAGATAAAATTGCATCTGAACAAAATTCAACCTGTGAGCATTGCCATCCTCCTGCTGTTTCTTGGCACACTTCAGGGTTGCAAATATTATTATAAAGTGCAAACCGTCAGCCAGGTTAACCGTCATGAGGTTAAAACATACGATTCCCTGGACAAGTACATTATTTTACACCAAAAAGACAAAGCATGGCATTTAACGAAAATCCTGTCCACCAAGGATATGCTTTACGGCAAACTCTCTGTTTTACCCGAAAACCGCTATAAATTCCTGACCACAAAACCAACGGGCGGGAACAGGTATATAAAGAATAAAGAATCCAATGAATTGTATGTGCTTGATGAAGTTCACCTGTATGTAAAGGATTCAGTGGTGCCGGCACCATATGACACAGGGAATATCAAAATTGCTTTTTCCTCCATTCAGCAGGCAGAACTATATGTGAAAGCCAAAGGACGAACCACCGCCTCGTGGCTCGTCCCATCAGTTGGCGGAACGGTGCTGGGTGGCGGGCTTGTTGCAGCCATTGTAATAGCAGTATCAATGAGTTCTATGCATATCAATTTAAGCCACTAGTGTCCGGTTGTTTTTTGAATACCGCCTGTAAACAACAGCATATCAACATTTAATAAATGGTCCTTGATTTTTTGATTTGAACTTCCAACGGCCTTCATATGATGTTTCAGCTTTTTGAATTGCATGTTTTCGGGAAAATACCCATTTAAAGACATCCTTTATGAAAAAGTTTATCTCGTTTTCCGCTCTTTTAATCAGCCTTGGGTCCTTCGCATTTGGCCAATGGCATCATGAAATAATCGATCCCCGGCCCGAAAAAAGCAGGGAACATTTTGCCAAATCGAACGAAATGCTGTTTACAGGTATGGATGGCCCGGCATTTCCTTTAAAAAATGCAATGATGCTCAACCCCGGGACAGACATCTGGAACTGGGATACGATATTGACTTACGATACTGCGGGAATACTGCAAAGGCTCTCCCAAACATTCGATATTCACGGGAATGTATTATTTCGCTTGACACAACAATGGCAATCCAATATATGGATGAATTTTGAGAGAGTTAATTTTTCTTACGATTTAGACGGAAACCTGCTGACTGAATTATTCAAAGAATGGCAAAACAATGCCTGGGTGAATTCTTCGAGATATTCTTATACCTATGATTTAAACGGGAATATGCTGACCAGCCTGGGCGAACAATGGCAACTCAATGCATGGGTGAATTATTCCAGAATTACTTATACCTACGATGGCAATGGAAACATGCTTACCTATTTAGAGGAATGGTGGGAGGCAAATTCATGGGTGAACTATTACAGATGCACCTATACCTATGATGCAAACGGGAACTGGATGACCTCTTTATCTGAATTATGGGGAACCAATGCATGGGTGAACTACAGGAAAGGAACACTTACTTACAATGCAACCGGACAATTGCTTGTTTTGCTGCGGGAAAAATGGCAGAACAACGGATGGATTAATAACGAAAAGAACACTTATACGTACGATGCAGGCGGAAATATGCTGACTGATTTAACCGAACAATGGTGGCAAAATGGCTGGTGGAATTCTGCGATACACACCTATGCCTATGATTCAGAGGGAAACATGCTGACTGATGTTTTTCAATGCTGGTTTGGCGATGCCTGGGTGAATTCCCAGAGAATCACCCGTACCTACGATGCAACCGGCAGCATGCTTACGCTGGAAGAGGAACGATGGCAAACCGATGCCTGGGTCAATTACTCGAAATACACATACACCTATGATGCATACGGAAACTCCGTAACAGGGAATTATGAGGATTGGCTATCCGGGAATTGGGAACCTGGCATGGGCGGCTTGGGTCTTTATTCAAATAAGCAATGCATTTTTTCCTTATACAAATACAGTTACGAAGCAAGTTATGCATCGATCATAACCGGCGCAGCAACCATTTGCCCACGAATCAATTCCATTTCTGTTTTTCCAAATCCTGCGACTGGAAAGATAACCATTGAACTCACCGAACCGGGAGGCAATACAACCAGTTCTGCAATCATTTATGGTATAGAGGGGCGTGAGGTGATCCAGGAGCAGGTGCATGGTTCCGGAATCGAAATCAATGTCAGTTCACTCCGGGCAGGTTTGTACCTTGTCTGCCTGAAAAACAGCAAAGAAACCAGGTTTGGAAAATTCGTGAAACAATAAGGGAAAGCGATAAAATCAGTATGGTTCATTGGTTGAATGGCGGCATTCTCCTGGAAGTCGGGGGTGAACCGGAATCAATTGATAAACAAAATAAAACGGCTGTAAGTTATTGATTTACAGCCGTTTTATTTTAGTTATGTCGGGATGAGAAGACTCGAACTTCCGACCCCCACGTCCCGAACGTGGTGCGCTAGCCAACTGCGCTACATCCCGAGGCATTCTGCCTGCAAAAATACATCTTTTTTTCAGAATGCCAAACACAATCAGCCTCCGGTTTAATTTGCCGCTGTAAAATTTAACCCATCAGGAAAATTTTCAAACCCCTGCAATTCATGATTTTTTGTAATTTTGCAGTTGCAAAATATTCCGGTATTCAGAACTGCACTCAGTTTATCATCAACCCGGGGAACTTCCGCTAAAGCTCTTATGAAACAGCCACTAAAAATAATTACCACCATCACCTTCCTGCTTGCATTCATTCAATTCGGCTGTCAGAACGGCAAGAATGATAAAAACCAGCAAAACAGCAGGATGAAGGGCCCTCAGGTGGTTGAAGGGTACATTGTCAGGCCGGCCCTGCTTGAACAATCCATTACCGTTTCAGGTACCGTAAAGTCTTTCGAAGAGACGGTTCTGATGCCCGATGTATCGGGGCGTGTCGTGATGATCAACCTGCCTGAAGGCAAATTCGTTAAAAAAGGAACCGTGCTGGTCAAACTTTTTGACGCAGACCTCCAGGCCAGCCTTCAAAAATTGCAGACCCAGCTGGAGATTGCCCGCACGACAAAAAAAAGGCAGGCCGAACTGCTCACCGTCAGCGGGATCAGTGAACTTGAATACGACCAGACCACCCTTCAGGTGAACTCCATCGGTGACGATATCGAGGTGCTGAAGGCCCAGATCAGCAAACTGGTGGTTCTTGCGCCTTACGACGGAGTGATCGGGTTAAGGAACATCAGCCTGGGGGCACAGGTAACGCCGGGAACTCCGCTTGCCACTATTCGCGAGACGAACCAGTTCAAACTTGACTTCAGCGTTCCGGAAAAATACAGCAGCGAAATTACCGAGGGAAAGACCGTGCGGTTTACCGTTCAGGGGATGGGTGCAGATACCGTTTTTACCGCCCGGATCATCGCCGCTGAGGGTGGGATTGAAGCTACCACGCGCAACCTGCGGGCCCGTGCCCTTGTCAGCCGGCCAGATCCGTCTCTGCGGCCGGGAAAATTCGCAACCGTCGAGGTTCCCCTGGCGATTGTCCCCGATGCACTGATGATCCCCACTCAATCCGTAATCCCGCAGGAACGTAACAAGAAGGTGATCATTGCCCGGAACGGGAAGGCAATTTTCGTAACCATTGAAACCGGGACACGGAGAATGAAGGACGTCGAGGTGGTTTCAGGGCTTCATGCGGGGGATACTGTTGTTACGACAGGGATCCTGTTCGTGAGGCAGAATGATGATCTGAAATTTTCAAAAATACGCTAACGCCGGCGTGAACCACTGCTAAACAGGTAAAATGTCAATATCCGATTTTGCATTAAAACGTCCGGTCGCTTCCATCGTAATGAGCCTCATCATTGTGCTGTTCGGAATAGTGGGATTCACCTTCCTTGGCGTTCGTCTTTATCCCGCCATCGACCCGCCCACCATCAATGTTCAAACATCCTACACGGGGGCAAATCCTGATATTATCGAATCGCAGATCACCGAACCCCTTGAAAAAGCCATCAACGGGATTGAAGGGATCAAATCGATCTCTTCCTCCTCTTCGACCGGGAGCAGTACCATCGTGGTTGAATTCAATGTGGGCGCCGACCTGGAAAAAGCAGCCAACGACGTCAGGGATAAAACATCACAGGCTACCAGAAGCCTGCCGCAGGACATCGATGCTCCGCCGGTGGTAAGCAAAGCGGATGCAAATTCCGACCCCATCATCACCGTTGCGGTTCAGAGCACCACCATGAATGCCCTTGAACTCAGCGATTATGCTGAAAATGTATTGCAGGAAAAACTCCAGACGATCCCCGGGGTCAGTTCAGTCGGCCTTTACGGGCAGAAACGTCCCGCCATGCGTCTCTGGCTGAACCCCGACAAGATGGCGGCCTACAACCTCACGGCAGAAGACATCAAATTGGCGCTGGATAAAGAGAACGTGGAGCTTCCGAGTGGAAAAGTCAGGGGCAAGAATACCGAGCTTATCATCAAGACTTTTGGAAGACTGGTTACGGAGGAGGATTTCAACAATATCATCATCCGCCAGACCAACGACCAGGTGATCCGGTTATCCGACATCGGAGAAGCAGTCCTCGGTCCCGAAAATGAAGAAACCCAGGTCAAACTCAACGGGGTGGAAGGCATCAGCCTGGCGCTCATTCCTCTTCCCGGGGCCAACCACATCGAGATCGCTGATGAATTTTACAAACGGTTCCAGCAAATTCAAAAAGAAATGCCGGCGGGGATGAAACTGGACATCGGCTATGACAAAACCAAGTTTGTCAGGCAGTCGGTAAAAGATGTCGGTGAAACGCTGGCCATTGCCATTTCACTGGTTGTTCTCATCGTTTTCCTCTTTTTCCGCAACTGGGTCATTGCCCTGCGCCCGCTGATCGACATCCCGGTTTCACTGATCGGCTCGTTTTTCATCATGTATATTTTCGGTTTCTCCGTGAATGTTCTTACCCTGCTGGCCATTGTACTTGCCACCGGACTTGTGGTGGATGACGGTATTGTTGTCACCGAAAACATTTTCAAGAAGATCGAACTCGGCATGGATAAATGGAAAGCCGCGTTTTCAGGTACCCGGGAGATCCTGTTTGCTGTAATTTCCACATCACTGACACTCGCGATCGTTTTTATCCCGGTCATCTTTCTGAGTGGTTTTACCGGCAGACTGTTCCGCGAATTCGGTATTGTGGTGGCCGGAGCGGTGCTGATCTCCGCTTTCGTTTCGCTTACACTCACTCCAGTCCTTAATGTCATGATGGGTGGCAGCCTTTCCCGCCATTCCCGGTTCTACAATGCAACGGAACCTTTCTATGCCGGCCTGGACAATGTTTACAGGAAGATGCTCGGCTATGTCATTCACCGTAAATATATTTCATTCATCATCCTTGGAGTCTGCATCATCCTGATCCTTCTGCTGGGATCGACCCTTAAATCGGAACTGGCCCCCCTGGAAGATCACAGCATCCTGAGGACAAGCGTGACAGCACCTGAAGGAACCGACTTCGACAACATGCAGAACCTGATGGACCGGATCGCCACACGGGTGATGGACAGCATTCCCGAAGGCAGGCTGGTATTTGCAAGAACTGCCGTGGGAGGCGGTGCTTCAAGCACCAACACCGGTGGTTTGAATATTTTCCTCACCGAACCCAATGAGCGGAAGGCAACCCAGCAGCAGGTGTATGACCGGTTGACCAAACTTTATAAAAAATTCCCTGAAGCCCGGATCATCCCCAACCAGGAGCAAACGATCTCCACATCGCTTTCAGCAGGTTCACAACTCCCGGTCCAGTTCGTGCTCCAGAACCTGGATTTTGAAAAACTCCAGAAATTTCTTCCCACTTTCCTGGAGGAAGCAAGGAAAGACAGTGTTTTCGGCAATGTGGATGTAAACCTGAAATTCAACAAACCTGAACTGAACCTGACCGTCGACCGTTTAAAAGCGACCGACCTGGGAGTCAATGTAATGGATATTTCAAATACCCTTCAATTCGCCATGAGCGGCAGGAGATATGACTATTTCCTCCGCAACGGCAAGCAGTACTTCGTGATCGGCCAGGTGGAGCGGCCATCGCGCAGTGAGCCTTCCAACATTACCTCTCTTTATGTGCGCAACAATGCAGGCACACTGATCCAGCTGGACAACCTTGTGAGCATGCAGGAAAACAGCAGCCCTCCTACCCTCTTTCATTTCAACCGGTTTAAGTCCGCCACTGTTTCTGCTTCACTGGCCACCGGACATACACTGGGCGAAGGGATTGCCGAAATGCAGAAGGTTTCAAAAAAAGTCCTGGATGATTCTTTCCAGACAGCCCTGCTTGGTCCTTCGCGCGATTTTGCTGAAAGCAGTTCCAACACATCCTTCGCGCTGGTATTGGCCCTGGTGCTCATCTATCTTATCCTGGCCGCGCAGTTCGAGAGTTTCCGTGACCCCCTCATCATCATGCTTACGGTGCCGCTGGCCGTGGCCGGAGCCCTTTTAAGCCTCTGGCTTACCGGGAACACGCTGAACATTTTTTCAGAGATCGGGATCATCATGCTGATCGGGATCGTCACCAAGAATGGCATCCTGATCGTTGAATTCTCCAACCAGAAGCGTAAGGCAGGACTGGTAAAGGAAGAAGCAGCTTTTGAAGCTGCCGCAGCACGTCTGCGCCCGATCCTGATGACCTCACTTGCCACAGTATTCGGGGCATTACCCATTGCCCTTGCACTTGGCGCCGGCGCTTCGAGCCGGGTGCCCCTGGGAGTCGTCATTGTAGGCGGGTTGCTTTTTGCACTGGTCCTCACCCTGTTTGTGATCCCGACCATGTATATCCTCATGGCAAGCAACAAAACGAGGGAAGACATCATTGATCCTACTGAAACCGCCAAATGATCCAACCATTAATGAAAATTCGCCATCTCCTTCTGATTTTCCTCCTCCCTGCCTGTTTTCAAGGATTCGGGCAATCTCTCCTTACGGTGGAAGACGCGATCGGTATTTCGCTGAAACAAAACTATGATATCCTGGTTTCCAGAACATCTGCAGATATTGATGCCGCCAACAATACTGCAGGGAATGCGGGGATGCTCCCAAACATCGGTTTAAATGCCTCTGATCTTTTTTCATATAAAAATGTAGCCATCGATCTTTCATCCGGCGGCACCACCAACGCTCCTGATGCACATTCAAATTCATTCTCCGCAGGGCTTGATCTCAACTGGACCCTGTTTGACGGGGGCAGGATGTTCATTACCCGGAAAAAACTGATGGAAATCAAGGAGCTTGGTGAAATTCAGTTCAGGGATAAAGTGGTACAAACCCTCTACAATGTTATCCTCGCATATTACGAGGTCGTAAGACAAAAACAGCAGCTGACCTCCATCAATGAAGTGATTCGTTATAACAAGGAGCGGGTCAATATACTGCAAGCCAGTTTTAATGCGGGGCTGGTGCCAAAGACTGACCTTTTGCAGTCGCAGGTCGACCTGAATGTTTACCTGGAGAACGCCATTATCCAGCAAACCGTAATCATCGACTCCAAAAGATCCCTGAATCAATGGCTCAGCCGGGATGCCGATACCCCCTTCGAGGTGATCGACTCTATCACGCTCACTTACGTTCCCGACAAGGCTGATCTCAATCAAAAGCTGTATTCACAGAATACCCAGGTATTGGATTTGCAAAAGCAGGTTGATGTGAGTAAACTTGCGATCCGTGAATTATCAGCCCAGCGGCTGCCCTGGCTTTCCCTGTCGGCAGGGTATAATTATCTTCTTAGCAGCAACTCAGCAGGCACCCAGATTAAAAACCAGACTTTCGGACCAGAAGTCGGCGGCTCCTTTAATTTCCCGATTTTCTATGGCGGGAACATTAATCGCCAGGTCAATGTGGCCAGGTTACAGCAGAAATCGGCCTCCTACAGCCTTGAAAGCATGAAAAAAGAGGTTAACACTCAGCTGCAGAATGCTCTTTCGAATTATGAACATGCCATGGAACTTCTTGAGCTGGAGAAAAGCAATACATTGCTTGCACGGGAAAACCTGACCATTGCAATGCACCGTCTGCGGCTGGGGCAAACCACCGCCCTTGAGGTAAGGCAGGCCGAAGAGAGTTATATCCAGTCCCTTACCAGGAATAACCAATTCGCCTATACGGCCAAGGTGGCGGAGACTAAACTGAAACAACTCATCGCAACGCTTTAGTTGTAAAAACAATCAACCGTTATTGCTATTCAGCAGTGAATTTCGTATCTTTGTTTATCACCCATTCTGAAAGGATAAGTCATGGAAAACTTGCTGCGTGAATACCTTGAACGTGCCTTTGCCGACCGGGGTATCGAACAACAAAAAGGTCCGGGGCCTGTCGTTACGATTTCAAGAGAATCCGGATGCCCGTCAAAGCTGGTTGCGCAACTTCTTACCAGTGAATTGAACAGGTTCAATGGCATCGACACACCAGGGAAATGGAGGTTCATCAACAAGGAAGTTGTTGAAGCCATCGCCAAACGCCTCGAACTGAATCCCGCGGAGGTGAATTACCTGCTGAGTGCAGGGACCAAGGGGTTGATAGAAGATGTAATGGCTTCTTTTTCCCAATCGTATGTAAGCAGTCACCGTATTCGAAAAACAATCTCCTCCGTGGTCAGGTCCATTGCCGAACAGGGTTATGTGGTGATCGTTGGCAGGGGCGGTGCAGGCATTCTTCAGCATGCACCCGCCACGGTGCATATACGGCTGCAGGCTCCGCGCGAATGGCGGATCGGGGAAACCTGTACATCAGGAAACCTGAGCCGGCCGGAGGCCTCCAAACTGGTTGATGAAATGGATAAAAAGCGGATAGCGCTTATCGAGCTGATGACCGGGGGAAAATTCCATCCAACCCTTTTCGACATCTGCCTGAATTGTCAAACCCTCAGTATAGAAGAGATCGTTCATACCATCATCGGATTAATGGAATCAAAAAAACTGATTTGATGAATTTCACCCAAAGGCTCCACTTGCTCACCGCACTGTTGCTTGTATTTTCCATTGCCGGAAAATCACAGAAATCTTTTACGGCCCAGGAAAAATCGGCTGAATGCGAAAAAATAAAAGCAGCATGCCTGCACGCATGGAAAGGCTATAAAAAATATGCACCAGGCTTTGATGCCCTGAAACCGATCAGCAAAACCGGGCACAACTGGTACGGCACCTCTTTCTTAATGACCCCGGTGGATGCGTTTGATACCTTTTACCTGCTTGGGTTGACGAATGAAGCAAACGAGGCCAAAGAGATGGTGATTTCCAGTCTCAATTTCAATGTTGATGCGGAGGTCCAGTTGTTTGAGGTCAACATCCGGCTGTTGGGCGGGTTGCTGTCATCCTACGAATTATCGCAGGACCGGCGATTGCTTGAACTGGCCAAAAACCTTGGCACCCGGTTGTTGCCGGCATTCAACTCTCCGACCGGAATGCCGTATCGTTTTGTGAATCTAAAAACCGGTAAAACCCGCGATCCATTAAGCAACCCTGCCGAAATTGGCACGTACTTGCTTGAATTCGGAAAACTCACCGGGCTTACCGGGGATTCAACCTTTTACCGCGTCGCAAAACAGGCTGCATTTGAAGTTTTCAAAAGGCGGAGCGACATTGATCTCGTAGGCACGACCATTGATGTGAATACAGGGGAATGGAAAAATACGGAGAGCCAGATCGGTGCCCGGATCGATTCATATTACGAATATCTTTTTAAGGCCTGGTTGCTTTTTGGAGACACCGACTGCAAGCAGGCATGGGAGATTCACAACAAAGCAATAAAAAAGTACCTGCTGACCGAAGTTCCATCGGGCTGCTATTTCACAAGGGTGGATATGAAATCGGGCAAGGAAACCCATTCGCTGTATGGCGCCCTGGATGCATTCTATGCCGGGATCCTGGCATTATCAGGAGATTCCGCAACAGCACGGAAAATCCAGAAAGGAAACTTTTACATGTGGAAAAAATTCCATCCCGAGCCGGAGGAATTTAATTTCAGGACCGGCCGGGTAACCGACCCATCCTATGCCCTGCGCCCCGAAAACATTGAAAGTTGCTTTTATCTCTACCGCGCGACCAAAGACCAGGCATACCTGTGGATGGGCCAGCAAATGATCAATGATATCCTCACTAAATGTAAGACGGAAGCCGGTTTTTCCCAGGTGAAAAACGTTAAAACCCTTGAGCTGTCCGATTCAATGGAAAGCTTTTTCCTGGCAGAAACCCTGAAATACGCGTACCTGCTTTTTGCCCCGGAAGAGGTTGTCGATCTGGGAAAGATTGTGTTTAACACGGAGGCACACCCCTTACGAATGACAAGTGACAAGTGACAAATGACAAGTGGAGCATGCCAAGTTGTTATTACGCTTCTATTCTCTTTGTTACGCTGTCACCCTGTCACCCTGTTACCCTGTCACCCTGTCACCCTGTCACCCTGTTACCCTGTTACCCTGTCACCCTTTACCCAACCGACACTTGTCACTTGTCATTTGTCATTTTTTCTTACCTTTGTAGAATAATTCAGTATTTTGACATTTCACGATTTTGGTTTTGAGGCGCGTTTAATTGAAGGCATTGAAGCATTGGGGTATGAAAGCGCCACCCCGATCCAGGAACAAGCCATTCCTGTTATTTTAGCAGGGAAAGATTTAATCGGTTCGGCCCAGACCGGTACCGGAAAAACGGCTGCATTTCTTCTTCCGATCATCCAGAAGATCATTTCCACACCCCATGATGATGCCATCAAGGCGTTGGTCATTGTTCCAACGCGCGAACTTGCCCAGCAGATTGATCAGCACATGGAGGGACTCTCCTATTTCACACCGGTGAGTTCCATCCCGGTCTATGGGGGCACCGATGGCGCTTCGTTTTCGCGGGAACGGCAAGCACTTTCGAATGGGGCCGATATGGTGATCTGCACTCCGGGAAGGATGATCGCACATCTGAATATGGGATATGTAAATTTATCAAGTTTACGCTACCTGATCCTGGATGAAGCAGACAGGATGCTGGATATGGGGTTTTATGACGATATCCTTAAGATCATGTCGTATGTGCCGGAAAACCGTCAAACCTTGTGTTTTACAGCCACCATGCCCAAAGACATGCGGGATCTTGCCAGGAAAATCCTGAAGGATCCTGTGGAAATCAATATTGCCCCCTCGAAGCCTGCTGAGAATATCCTTCAGATGGCCTACGTGGTTTATGACGCGCAGAAAATCCCCCTGGTCCAATACTTGCTGAAAGATTTGAAATTAAGGAGCATCCTGATCTTCTGTTCAACAAAAAGTGCAACCAAGCAACTGAGTGCTGCATTGAAAAAACTACGTCTCAACGCAGAGGAGATCCATTCCGATCTTGATCAGCCCGAACGCGAGAAGGTGCTGAACCGATTCCGGAGCAAAGAGCTGAACATCCTGGTTGCCACCGACATCGTATCGCGGGGCATTGATATTGAAGACATTGACATGGTGGTCAATTTTGACGTACCGAACGACGGGGAAGATTACATCCATCGCATCGGCCGCACGGCACGTGCAAAAGCGAAGGGCGCTGCCATCACCCTGATCAATGAAAAAGACCAGGGAAAATTTGCCACTATTGAAACCCTGTTGGGTAAATCGATATACAAAGGAGCGGTACCGGTGCATCTCGGGGAAGGGCCGGCCTTTGAACCCAAAAAACACAGGAGCACTTTCCGTAAAGGTGGGTTCAGGAAGAAATGACCGTAGCGTAATTCGTAAATCGTAAATCGTAAATATATTTTTTAATATTTGGTTGATATTATAATTTTTATATCTACCTTTGCGAATATTATTTTTAAAATTCGATTATTATTATGAAAAATGGAAAAGTAAAATTCTTTAATGAGTCAAAAGGATTTGGATTTATTATGGACTCCGAGACAGGCAAAGAATATTTCGTTCATGCCTCTGGTTTAATTGACCGTA
>Ga0209083_1003766_pt1 | contig 12274 bp, 7 predicted proteins | sample AM7aDNAmetaG_FD_184132 | JGI IMG/M metagenome (GOLD analysis project Ga0209083, IMG submission 184132) | Freshwater microbial communities from Finland to study Microbial Dark Matter (Phase II) - AM7a DNA metaG (SPAdes) (version 3) | ecosystem: Environmental > Aquatic > Freshwater > Lake ...
GAAAATCTAGGATTATTATCTTTTTATGACAATTAATAACGTTTTGTAATCCTTTTAGATGAAGGAATTTTTGCCCATACATGTATCCAATCCAAAAATAAACGATTATTAATACTTCTATTGACATATTTTCGTTTCCTTATCATTAAGGGAATACCTAATATGCCATCAATTTTAGATTTAAGGATAACTGTGCACTGACCTTTGGCTGTATAATAGACTATCACGCAAATAGTCCTCCCAATTATCCAAGGGAGAGAAAATAGGAGAATAAGAAGTGGAAAATTCTTAACAGGGTACCATATTACGTTTCTATTTCCGTAATAGACTGCATCATCGGAATGTTGTTTAATTGACATCCCATGATGATGTGATACAATTGCTTGAGGACAATAATAACATTTCCACCCGGCAAGCCTCCCTCGGACCCCAATATCAACATCTTCCATAAAGAGAAAGAAATCATTATCAAATCCTCCAACCTCTTCAAGCATCTTCCTGTTGTATAGTGCTGCACCACCACACGGCCCTAGTATTTCACCTGGCTCATTATATTGACCCGTATCAGGTTCACCCATTCCTCTGTCCCAGGCAGCTCCACTCAGAGAGATACAGATACCTGCTGAATTTAGTCTTCCATCAGGGTACAACATCTTCCCCATACACATACCGATTATTTGTCCGGATTCCATACATTGTACCAGAGATTCAACAAAATCAGGCTTTGGGATTGTATCTGGATTGAGGATAAGGATATAATCTCCTTTTGATGCTTTAATTCCAATATTTGATCCTCCAGCAAACCCAAGATTCACTGGAATGAGAATAGATCGTACCTCGGGATGTCGATTATTTAAAAATTCTTCTGTCTCTATTGTTGAATCATTATCAATTACGATAATCTCCATGTTTGGATATGACTGCATTTGTAAGGCTGAAAGGCATTGACTAATATAATAAATGTCATGATAATTCACAATGACTACACTAACAAGCTTCATTTGCAGAACTTAATTTATAATATAAGAAATTGGTTTCTTTAAGATGTTCCCAAAAATTGTATCCGTCAAATTATCCCAAATAAATAAAACATAACATTTTTTCATATTCTCTTTTACATCTCTTATTATTTTCAGTTTCAATAGTACTAATTTTTAGCTTCGTTGATTGAAGAAATATTGAATAATGTTCTGAATAAGTAATCACACCTTCATTATAAATATCGGCCCAATCCGCTCAAAGAATCCATTCTGGCATCTCCATATTAGCCGCCGAACCATTCCACTTAAATCACCTGAATAGCGTATGTTTACGTACTACAAACGGTCTGATCATGGAATAGATCTAATCCCATATCCTCAATTTGTGAAGAAATTTTTTTCAAAACGTTTAGATAAACAATTTCTTTTCTTTCAGAATCTTCGATTTCACATCTTTCCACTCGATTTAGAGATCGAAGAAGTTCTCTTGCACCAATGATCTCAGTATTTCCATTTTTAGGGGCATTCAAAATGAACCATTTTAATGCGGCCAATAATCGATATGCGAGTGAACATACGAAAAAGTATGCTCGAACCCTTTGTTCTAGCAAGTGTCGAACTGGCTCTAATTCTTCTTCTGATTTTAAACATCTAAACACTTTTTCAATGGAGTCTTTACTGAAATATTGCTTAATGACTTCTTCTGCATCTAATGCAGAGTTTGTTGCATAAAATAGAGCCTTTCCATCCATATCAGAAGCTCTTTGGATATTTTTTTGATTAAATGACCAGATTAAAGAATACCCTTGGATATCTTCCTTTATTTCATATTCAACAAATATTCCCCATCCATTGATGGCTTTTTTTACTTTCGATTGGATAACTTGAAGTTTACAATTATTTTTACATTTGCTCTGAATTAAATCCAATTCAACTTTTATTCGTTTAAGAGCAAAGTTTCGTTCTCTTCGGTCAGAATTTGCGATTTCGGGGTTGAAGCAAATTGTTAATTTTCTCTCTGTACTAAATAATTGTGTTATTCTTTGAATAGCATACACTTCTCCGTTTTTTTTCAAGGGAACCATATTCTCCATATCCATTGGAACCATGGTTGAAGCAAGGATATCTTTTACTTCGTTGGTTCTTTTAGGGATTGCAGTAATAATTTTCCATTTCAGGTGTTCTATTGTATTGATCGTGTCAGTTGTTGTATTTCCCCTATCCCAGATTATTGAACCTGGAATAAGGGCCATTTCTTGAATTCTAACCAATAATGAGTTCACTGTGGTTAATGATGAATAATTTCCGGGGAAAATACACTGAGCAAGAGGATAACTATCTTTTTTAGAAATAAAAAGCGTATAATTAACCTGTTTTTGTCTTGAATGCCTGGTATTGTATCCTTTTTCCACCAATGGGCAATTTTCACCATAAAAAAGAACTGAAGTCAAATCATAAGCCAGAGTTTCCCCTTCGGGATCGGGAAATGAAATGTTAGACCTCCAAAATTGGTAAAGTGCATCATCGATGTGATTCGTAAAATCAATCATCAAATCTGATTCAGGATCATGGCAACATACCATATCCAGAGCAGATAATAGGCAATCTTTAGAAATACTATCTTCTTTTACTCCCATCAGGCGAGGGAGATCAGTAGTGATAATCCACTTACAAAGTTGAGTTGCACTTTCGGGTTGTAATAAGCGATTAATCGCCCAGGCAGTTAAAAGTCGTCCGGGTGATGTACCATTGGTTGTAACTCGCCCAGTGGTTATTTTATCAATTATCTGGACAAAATTTGCTTTTTCTGCAACCCACCAGAGAAGGGCAATATCTCCATATTTTTTGGATCTTTGAGGATACAATACCTGATATCGAGGTTTTTTAGGTTTCGGTATTTTCGGTTCGTCCCCTTCAACCCCTAGGTATCTTACGAATTTGGTTTTAACTTTCCCATTTTCTCGATAACTTTTGTATTCATAAAGATATATGCTGTTTCCTTTCTTTACTCGACGAATTACCATGTGATATGTATTATATATTACAAATTAATAAAGTTTATGGCCTCTAAAAGCAAAATTATAAAATTATAGGAATTTTAAAATTTTGTAGTATGTACTTTATTACTATTCAGGTTTCTATTATAATGAAGAGGGGTCTGTGTTGGGTGTGGAAGGGATAATTCACGATATTTCTGAACGCAAACTTGCAGAAGACGCATTAAGACAAGCAAATAAAAAACTCAATCTACTTACCGGAATTACAAGACATGATATTCTAAATAAAATTATGGGAATAACGGGATGCATCGATTTGATACATGAACTGGTTTTATCCGATGACGTTGAGAATTTGATCGGTAGAATTGAATATAAGATAAAACGAATTAAATACCAGATAGAATTTACCAGGATGTACCAATATATCGGTACCGAAGAACCAAAGTGGCAAAATTTTGATGAAATTTTATATCGGCTGGATTTTCCCAAGGTGATCAAGTTTATTTCTGATATCCGTGGAGTTGCAGTATATGCAGATCCTATGTTCGAAAAAATCTTTTTTAACCTCCTCGATAATTCTCTCCAGCATGGCCAAAATGTAACTCAAATAACAGCTAATTTCCAACAAACTTGTACTGATATTACTATCCACGAAACGGGAGAATCTGGGCTGGGAGTTAAATTTGAGATAATCGTACCGAATGGGAAGTGGCGTTTGATTGAGGATTCACTATGAATGATTTTCCAATTAGAATCCTCTATGTTGATGACGAACCTGATCTTCTTGAGATAGCGAAACGATTTCTCGAAGTCGAGGATAACTTTATTGTTGAAATACTCACGTCTGCGGTTGAAGCACTTATAAAATTAAAATTTATTAGTTATGATGTTATTGTGTCAGATTATGATATGCCATATTTGAATGGGATCTCTTTTCTGAAGCAATTGAAGGCAGAAGGTAATAAAATACCATTCATCCTCTTAACCGGAAGAGGAAGTGAGGATATCGTAATTGAAGCATTAAATGCTGGTGCTTCTCATTATATCAGAAAAAATGAAAACATTGAGGAAATTTTTTTCGAACTTAAACACTGGATCCAGGATATCATAAATCAGAAAAAGATTTTAGATGAACTTGCATACAGAAAGGATCAATTTTACAAAATATTTAATTATATAAATGATGCTATTCATGTGCATGAAGTTAGAAATGATTATTTACCTGGCACATTAATTGAGGTAAATGATATCGCATGTACAATGCTTGGATATACCCGTGAAGAGATGCTCCGCTTGAGTCCTCTCGAATTTTCAACGGACTACCACAGTATTCCACTTGAAGAGATTGGAAATCGTCTTAAAACGAAGAATTCTGTGATATTTGAGACAGGGCATAAAAAAAAGGATGGAACTATAATTCCCGTAGAGATAAACGTCCATATTTACTCTTTTCATGATAGAAAAATAGCAGTTGGAGTCGTCCGTGATATTAGTTTAAGAAAACGTAATGAAGAACTTATCAGACGAATGATGCGAGATCAAGAAATTATTCTTGATAATATCCCTGCAATGGTCTGGTATAAGGATACGAATAATAACTTCATCCGAGTCAATCGAACTGGTGCACAATATTTCGGAAAAACGATTGAAGAGGTTGAAGGTAAGAGCACTTATGAGTTATTTCCTGACCTCGCAGATAAATATTATCAGGATGATCTTGAGGTTATAAAATCCAGATTACCAAAAACTGGAATTGTAGAGCAGATGACATTGTCAAATGGAGAGATAAGATGGGTGCAAACAGATAAAATCCCCCTTTTAAATGAAAAAGATGAAGTGGAAAAACTCCTTGTATTTGTCATAGATGTAGATGAAAATAAGAAATATGAGATTGCACTCAAGACAGTCAATAAAAAACTGAATCTTCTCTCTAGTATAACCCGCCATGATATCCTGAACCAGCTTCAGGTGTTGTTTTATTATGGTGATATCATCTCAAAACAAAATACTGATAATTCCTTAACAAAAGATATCGACAAAATAAGGTTATCTACTAATAATATTAATCGCCAGTTAATTTTTTCGAGAGATTATCAGGATATCGGTATTCAGGCACCCACATGGCAAAATATTCATGATCTAATCAATAAGATCATAAAATCATTCACGTCTGAAAAATTAAAATTGATTAATGAAGTAGAAGGTATTCTCGTTTATGCGGATCCACTTCTTGAAAAGGTTTTTTACAATCTCACAGAAAATGCCATCAAATATGGAGAAAAAGCGATAAAACTCTGTTACTATGTACAGCAAACAGAAGAGTCATTAGCAATTATTGTAGAGGACGATGGAGTCGGGGTCCCAGATAATCTTAAAAATGCTATATTCAACCGTGAATATTTTAAAAATACAGGTTTCGGATTGAACCTTTCAAGAGAAATTCTTGCAATTACTGGTATTAATATCAAAGAAACTGGAAAATTTTATACAGGAGCCAGATTTGAGATAATTGTACCAAAAGGGGGATATCGACTTTTAACTGCATAATCGAAATAGCGGAAAACCTCCATCTTCAGATGGATATGCACGTAAAAACCGTCAAAACGGTCAAAATGTAAATACCCTTAAAAAACCAGGAGGCCAACCAGGTCACAAGGGGAAAACCCTTCATCATAGTCCCAATCCTGATCATACTCAATCTCACAAACCAGAATTTTGCCATTTTTTTTTTTGCGGGAAAAAATCCTCGGGTAAATTTCCTCAAGATGTTACTAAACCAGGACTAAATAGTTTCACCCAGATCACCGTTGGTTCCCTGCTGATGAACTACTCAGAACAGACGGATATGAAAAACTTCTGCCACCGCTTGTCACAAGTCTCTGGGAAAAAGTCAAAATCCGGAGAGACAAAGGGTATGAATGTGCAAACGAAACAAGTCGTGCACTCATTCGATGATGGTTTGAAACAGAAAACTTAATCCCACAAGCGGATGGATCATTCTTTCTTTTCAGGTCTCTACTCAACCATTGCCTTCCACAAAGCATCCCTGGCATCAGCATAAAACTGGATATCAATTTTAGTCGCCATGTCATCCGAGAGATCAACAAGCTGTCGTCTGCAGGTGACTGGCATCAGGAGTGATGTTGCCCCCTTTTCAACTGCTATCTCTGCAATGGATACTGGATTATGAATTGGTTCGATGGACCCGCCAAGGGCAATTTCTCCTACAATAATAAGTCCACCTCTTGTACTTTTTTTCAGGAGAGAGGTACACAAAGCAATTAAGCCTGCAATACTCACTTTTGCTCCACTTTTAGATGTATCAAAGGCACGAAGTTGGACAGTGAACTCATGATGTCTTGGGTCTTTATCTCCGACAAGTTGAATAGCCCTGCTGTAAAGGTTCTGTTCTGAATATCCCATACTCTCCCGAAATGCAGGAGGAACGGGTTTATTTAGAATTTTAACACCCGAACCAGGCCCTTCATTTACTTCAATACGATATAAACCTGGATGTTCTTCGTTGTTACCAGGGCTAATTGTCCATACCTGGCCTGGTTCTAATGGATCACTTCCAATACTATTTTCACTTTGAAGTTCGGGAGTTGAAACGAATTTTTCAACACCATCAGCTCCAAGAACATAGCTAAAGTGAGTGTTACGAAATTCTGCAGCTCCGATTCGCTTCTGTTGTTCTTTTACCCGTCGCCTTGCCTCCATTGCTATCCGAACGGCCCATTCCAGATCTTCATCAGGTACTTCCATCTCATTACCTGGATAGAGGAGTTTTACAAGCCCGCTCACGGTTTTATTAATTGCATTTGTATCTCTTCCACTAAGTGCTCCTCCAAAGAATACACGATTTTGAAGGAGAGAAACACGGCTCTGATTTCTAAGTTGTGTCCAGCATTCTGAAAGAAAATCGCTCACAAGTCCGAAATGATCGGTGAGGAGATCTTTATTGATTTTGGGAACATCCCATCCAGGGAGGTAAGCATGAATCCTGTCCATGAATGCAGTATCATCCCGCATTTCCTCAGGCATTGGGCTAAAAAGATGACCAATACGCTGTTCGTGTTCAACATCAACTTCGAAGTTACCGACAAGCACTATACTCCCGTCAGCCCTTATACTCTCTTTACCACGGCTAAATTCTCCTGATTCCATGTACCCTTTCATGATATTTATGCCGTCTTTCTGGTCAAATGAAATTCCAGAGACTTCATCAAAACAGACGACATCATATTGACAGACAAGTCCCCGTTGTCCGGTTGAGTTATTCACAAACATTCGGGCAACAGTTGCCTTACCGCCTGATATAAGATGGGCATATGGTGAGATCTGCTGGAAGAGGTGACTCTTTCCAGTACCCCTGGGACCAAGTTCGACCATGTTATAGTTTCGCTCGACAAACGGGACCATCCGAAGTAGTAGAGCATTCTTCGACCTGGTAGAGAGGGTTGTAGGTTCTATACCTATACTTCGCAGGAGAAAATTTTTCCATTCTTCAGTTGTGAAGTTCTTTCTTGCATCAGTTAAGGTGGCTAAAACTTCTCTTGTAGATAACTGGATCTCGCGTAGTGCTGTAATTCCAAACGGTCTTCCCTTCGTCTCCTGGGCAATGGCTGCATCGTAGGTGAGGGTAATCTCCGCGTAGAATCCACCCGTAAGCATCCTTTCATGCTCACTTACCATTCCTGGACTGATCCTGACATCAGTGAGTTGAAGAGAAGGGAGTGTGACTATATAGGAGTCTGTTTTGGGATCTAACCGTGCAGTGATAAGATCGATAATTTTTACTTCGCCATCTTCCCTGGCATGAGATTTGAAGAGCTCTTCTTCTCCTGCTTTTACGGTCCTTGATTTGAGTTGACGCTCTACAATAGCGAGACCTTCGTTTATTTCAATAGGGTCAATACTTGCACAGTAACGACCTAGAAGAAATTCTACAACATAAGTAGGGACTGGGAACTGTCTGCTAAAAGTCCTTACAAGGTCTTTTCTGACAAGGTATCCATCGAGACCTAAAGCAGCGTTATTGTCAATTGTATCCATTTCAGTCATAGACGTTCTCCTATGAGGGTCTCTTTTTGTGCCAATATTTCTCCATTTTTGTTAAGTATCACAACACTTGCAAGAGTATTCTCTAGATCCTCATTCTCAACCATCACTGAAGCCTTTCCATATTTATCAAATACCTTCTTTTTGAGAACAATGCTTGTTGTTGAATCGCCAGGATGTGTCCGAATATCAAGGAGAGCTCCTTCGGGGCAACCCTCGACAGCAACACTGCATCTAAGGCCTTTCCATCCACAATCAGTGATTTCAATTGTTTGGGTTGTATTGAATGTTGTAGCAGTGACACAAATTTTTAGGGTCAGGCATTCCTGCAGACTTATCCCTCCGTGGTTATAGGTTTCATTTGAACGGAAGCAGCTGATTCCATCGGCAATCATATAGTGGACATGAGGGTTCCAGTACCAGGGATATTGTTCTCCTTCAGCAGACGCTCCAGACTTGAGTGAGGCACATCTGCCCCATTGTGTCTCTGATAGTTCACGATAGAGTTCAACTTTCGGAAGACCGCCAGGCATTAACAACCATCCATGATCGGTCACTACATGAACTCTTTGCCATCCGGCCTGGAGTAATTCACTCACTCGTTCACCTATCTCTGACAAGATGATATCGAGGTGGCTTGCGAGTTTGAATCCTCTGCTGTGTCCTTCTTTGTCGATATCACCACATTCACACCAACCTTTTCCCTTTGGGTCTCCAGTTGACGCAGGTTCAATATATTGCCAACCTGCATTTTCTATCTGCTTACGAAGGATAAGTGCACTTTTTATTGATTGCCCAGTATCTGTTATAATAGGTATGAAATTGGAGCAATCATCAGTTCCACTGATTAGATTATGAATTGGTGATACCGCTGGCTTTCCGGTAGGGGTAACCGATGGAGTTGGTACCCAGAACGGAGTTTCACTGGTATTGTATCCTTTCTTTGTCATCATTGCGATTAACCTGTTTGCGCAATCGCAACGAAGACCATCGACAAAGAGGATGCAATCCCCATCCTGGTATTCTGGAATGATTTTATTTTTTTGGATTATTCCAGGGTAACCAGATTCAGAAGATAGTTTCTGAAGATACCGGGCTGAATCTTCAACCCAGGAGAGATAGATTGTCCGAATGATTGCAGTTCCGACATGTATCTCCTCTGGTTTTTTCAGTTCTGCAAGGATTCTGCAGACTGCATTGTCTGCTTTCCACCCTGAGGTTAGATATCTTGTCTGTATGTCTTCAATTGTTCCGGCGGTAAGGGGTTCGGAAGTGATCTCTGCAAGTTGTGATAATGATTCAAGGATGGATGCAAGGGGGGATTCTCCAAGTTCTGTCCATACATATTGACGACGTACACCGTGGCGAACTTCCAGTTCTCTGATTCTGGTCCTTGCATCGTGAGCAATAAGATCTTTCAGAGCTGCAAGATCTTTACGTAATGCCTTCTCCTGTTCATCGTTCCATTGGGGCCAGCCTTCAACTGCAGGTCCTTCTGAGTGCCAGAGAAGTGTGCCGGTCGGTGCTTTACACCTGCGTATTGTGGAAGGGATATTTGGGTATCTCTTTGGAGCTTCACAAAACCGGACCCAGATTGAGAGCCAGGGGCCTTCATGATTTGCAAATTTCTCTGCCCCTGCAAGAATTCCCTCTTTTTCAGGGTTAAATCCAAGCTGAGATATGCAGACCTGGACAAATGCTTTCCATTCACTTTCATCACGGGATGTTCTGAATTCATCACCCTTATCTAACCAGATAAGGAGATCTTTGATGGGATCGCCTCCCATAAGCAGAGTGTTAAAGTAATCTTTGTCGAGACGCTTTCCTTTAAGGAGATCGTACTCTTCCAGAAGGAGATAGGGTAGGGCTAGTTGCATTGCATGTTTTGTATCATTGTCCCCTGCAACATCAAGACCTAGACCACCTTGCATTGATTTAAGGTATGCTGGAATTGTCCAGTCTTTTCCGTTTGCCTGGGACCAGACTGAACCGCGGTACTGAAGTTCTGCAAGAGGTTTGAGTTCAGGTGGACAATCTTCAATAGCCCTGAGGTCCTGTCTTCCCACACCAGGTAAATAGATTATGGGAATGGCTCCGGGTGGGGGTTGACATTCATCGATTGTCCGGGCAAGGATACATCTGATCCAAATTGCCGGGCCAGTGTAGGCTTCCGGTTTATAATTGCCAAGGATATAAAGTTCAGGAAGTTCTTCGCGGAGGGTAGGGATGATTGCTTCCCACTGTCGTTCTTTGTCTGGCCAGAGAATGCAGACTGGGGCAACTTCAATGTCTTTGTTGTGGGTTGCAGAATGACGTATTGATGAGATCAAATTGTCTAGTATGGATGACATATTAATGCATTTTATTCAATTTTTCGATAAGATCCCCTCTTCGAAAGGTTGCTGAAAGTTGTTGAAGTGAGATCTCCTGGTCCCCGTATAACTGTTGCAATGCAACCCCTATTGATACAATTGATTTTTTGAGATATTCCTGGCCTTTTTCTTCAATAAATGATTTTGCCTGCACGAAATTTTTATGAGTAAGACCCTCAAGATTACAATCAAGATCGTTTAAAAGATACATTCCCATCATCATTGCGATAAAGGCAGATGCGTACCGAACATACGGGGGGTCTTCAGGTACGATTCGTCGGCGTCTGGCTTCTGGTATCCTATAGATCAATGATGCAATAATTGCCTGGGCACCATTTAACTCATCAGTAAAAACGGTCTCATAGAGTTTGCCGAAATGTTCACGGATTAAAAATTTTGCCTGGTGAGGACGTTTTCGCCATAAAGCGAGTATAGCCTCGGCACAGGCTGCAGAAGTTATGTCAAGTGGTTTAGAGGAATATTCCACCCTTTTTCGGCGGTACCTGTATCCGAGCCCTTCAATATCAGCTTCAAGTCGCCTCTGTATGGCATCATTTGCTTTAAGGTCCCGAAGATCTACAGGGTTTTGACTGTTAGTTGCATAGGTTATCTGCCTTACCAGGTCTTCATCTTCACTCGGGAGTTGATAAAGACGAACGAGGACATAAGCATCATTCGGAAATTGTTCAGGTTTCATTTGCGTAAGGGTTTTAAAAATAGTTATACAGGTCTGTCCTCCATTGATTATCTGAAGGTTGTCAATTGTAACAGGATAATCCTCACGCTGTAGGGCATTATAAACAAATTTGTCGCAGATAAGAGTGATCCCATTGTTAAAGAAGTAAAAATTATTCTTCCCTTCACTCAGAAGTGTGTCACGGATAGCTTCATTCACCCGGTTTCCCTGCATTCCGAGATACCGTCTGATATTTCGCTCAAGTAATCGTTCTCCATGTCTCAATATGAGTGTGTGAATTTCTCTTACTGCCATCCTCCCAACAAGGACCCTGATATAATTAAGATCTTCAATAATTGCTTTTCCGCAAAACTGTACGGTATCACTGACAGGTTTTGCACCTCTTAAAAGAGAAATAAGTGTATCATGATTTATATGTTCGAAAGTAGCCTGGTCTTTTAGGTCAGCGCGAACTATCTCCTCATCTGCAGCTACATTCCAGATTTTACCGTTATTACAGGCTATAGCTCTTGCCCTTGGAATATATCCGTCCCGAATGAGGGACCGAATCTCTTCAACTTTTGTTGTGAGCCTGAGATTAAGGTAATTCAATTCAACATTCGGATCAAAGAGTACGTGGATTGCCCGAATTAACTGCGTAATGCCATGTTCAGGGAAATTAGAATCAGCTTCAAGATTTTGTTTATACTTTCCCTGAAAAAGTGTTATGGTTATCTCCTGGTCGCACTCTTCAGATACATGGATTGCATCAACACCAAAGTCCCCGGACCCTTCGGTCAGACAGTCAAATGCTTCTTCACTTGAGAGATCGAGCAGAGTTTTGACTGAAAGATAAACAAAACTGAGTGACCTGAGCCTGGTGTCATCATTGATACCAAGTTCCTCACGAGCCTGCTCTCTTATCTGTTCCATAATCCCGGTGAGCCTTTGATCAATAATCCCTGCACTTACATTCATGAATTTGCTCTCCCCTCTCTCGCTCTCTTCTTCTCCTCTAAGGTTAGGTGATGATCATTAATCCTATCTCCTACCTTCCCACCATACATCGGACCAAGGTGATACCACGGTGCACTAGGTACATCCTGTCCCCTGTCTTTCTCCCATTTGATGTTCGGTTTATCACGAAGCACACCCGCACCTCTCTTTCCAACAGGTGGGACAGAT
>Ga0209083_1003767_pt1 | contig 12273 bp, 29 predicted proteins | sample AM7aDNAmetaG_FD_184132 | JGI IMG/M metagenome (GOLD analysis project Ga0209083, IMG submission 184132) | Freshwater microbial communities from Finland to study Microbial Dark Matter (Phase II) - AM7a DNA metaG (SPAdes) (version 3) | ecosystem: Environmental > Aquatic > Freshwater > Lake ...
AATTTATAGAAAAATTCTCAAATAGAGTAGAGTATGAAGAAAAATTACAAGAATATGAAGATGAATATAAAGATGATCCTGACGAAGGTGTTCCAGAAGTTTATTTGTTAGAAACTGAAATTGAAACTGAAATGCCTGTTAATATAAGTGAAATTTGGCCAGATTTCTTTTCTGATCTTTGCAATTCTAATTGGTAACCAATTTTCAACTTATTAAATTAATATATAATAAAAAAACAATTACAAATATTATGAATAAAATTAAAAACTTTGAGCAATATAACGAAAGTGTGAACGAAAAGTTATCAGCACTACAAGAAGAATATAGAGAATATTTTAAATGTATTCTTGATTGTTACGGTGTTAAGTCTCCAGCTAAACTCTCAGAAGAGAAGAAAAAAGAGTTTTTTGATAATGTTGCTAAATATTGGACTAAAGGAAAAGGTGCTACTAAGGATCTTGAAAAAATTAAAGAAGATATTTGTGGTAAAGATGATAAGAAAACTGAAAAAAAATAATAATATATAACATATATAAAAAATAATTTATTAGAAATGAAAGATGAAAAAAAACTAAATAATCTTCTTGGTATGGAAGAATTGTCAGCAGACAAAGTGTTAGGCAAAAAAAATAAACCTACCAAACGTACAGAAGTTGCAAAGGATGTTCTTCAAGAAAATGCTTATGTTCTTGGTAAAGATGTTTTAGGTGGTAAATTACCAAATAAAGAAGTGCATGCTGCTAAGGGATTACATAATTTGATTAGTCTTGAAGATTTTACAAAGTCTGTTCCTTCGACAAAAGATACAACTACTAAACGTACTGAAACTGCGAAAGATGTTCTTAAAGAAGCAGCTTATGTTGTTGGTAAAGATGTTTTAGGTGAAAAGTTACCTAATAAAGAAGATCATATTAAATCTGGTAAAGGTTTGAATAATTTGATCTGTCTTGATGACTTCACAAAAAATGTTCCTGCTACAGGTTCAAAAGCAACAAAACGTACTGAAGTTGCAAAAGATGTTCTTTTAGAAAAACAGAAAAAAGAAAAAGTTGAAAAAGAAAAAACTGATGACGGAGATGACGATGCTGATGATAAATCTGGCTTAACTGACAAACAAAAAAAATTACCAGAATCATTTCAAAAAGCAATTTTAAAAAGACAAGGTAAAAAATAATTTTTAGTATGAAACGCTTACAATTATTTGAATCTTTTGCCTATAGTTTTGTTTTAGAAAGTAAGAAAAAAAAGGATAAAAAATGGCTTAAAAAAGCTATTAAAAATCCAGGCTCTCTTCATAAAACATTGGGTGTGCCATTAGATGAAAAAATTCCTTTGGATAAAATAAATTCTAAAGTTGATGAATTAAAGAAAGCATCTGAAGGTGATAAAAAATTAGATAAAAAAGAATCTAAATTGTTAAGAAGACTTGTTTTAGCTAAAACTATGAAAAAGTTCAAAAAAGATAAAACAAAAGAAGATAAAAAAGAAGATTAAAATATCCCCACTAAAGATAGCATCTTTAGTCCGACTCTTTGAAAGAAGAGTTTAAACAGACTCTCCGAAAGGAGAGTTTTTTTGTTAAGATAGTATCTCTAGAGTTACAAAAAACATAGAATTAAAATTGATAAATATCATACATTCTAACTTTTTTACTAAAAACATTAAAATCATTTACATCTTTTAATGGAACCCGATAACTCAGTTTCGAGTTTTTTGCTAAATCGAATAATTCCTTCCAACTACCTGGCATATCATTAACCGTTTCCTTCCATCGGTGTATTAATGACTCTTTTAACCAAACTGCTGGATAAAATTTCTTTGATTTTTTTATTATACATTCATATCCCCTTCTAGCAATTTCTAAACTAGAATTAACAGGATCTATACTTTCATACATACAATTACCTATAAATGAGCTGTATGCTGGATTAACCTTAAATAATTTTTGACCATTTATTTCACATCTTTTTTCTAAATTTTGTATAAAAATATTACGTTTCCATAAATTTTTGGTTAATCTATTAAATGCCTTACCTTTACTTACTTCCACACCTTTAAATTCCAGATCCTCTATAAATATAAATTTACATTTATAATGTTTGGATATGCCTGATATCCTTTTACTTATATCAAAAATTTCGTAATTTAGTTTATTATTTAAATATTTATTTTCTTTAGAATCGCTTGATTTTTTTGTCGATTTAATTTTATTTATAATTTTACTGAATTCAAAATCATAACTATCAATTATTTCCATATCTTTATTACAAACTGATATTCCAATATTTGTCGGATTTATATCAATTCCAATAAACCTATCTTCAAGTAAATTAGGGATTTCGTGCTTGATTACATCGAAACTGATGTTAATTATAGATTCATTTAAAATTACAGTAAATTTATGTAATTTTTGTTGGCATAAGTCTTGTAGTTCAAGCAATAGTTTTAAATCGTGCTTTGATGGATTAACTTGTAGATCAAAATATTTGTTTCTATTATATTTGAATGTTATAGAGTTAGCTAATAAATTCAAATTAAAATATCTATTACCATTCCTGGATATTTCACCTTGAAGATATAACTGAATTAATCGTTTTTGCAAAAACTGTTCACTTGTTATTTGTTCTTTACATCTTTGTTTAAAATTAAATTTGCCACCAAAAATTGATTTATGATTTGATTTTTTATCTTTTTCATAAAGCCAGTGTGAGAAATCAATACAATCACTAATTAATCTACCTTTAATGAGTTCTATGTTATTTAATGTTAGTATTAAAGCATATATTTCTTTTTTTGTTAAACCATCATAGAATCTATTATATGAATATCTATAGACACAAGAAAATTGCTTTCTAATGTTAGATAAAAATTCTTGGAACTTTGGTGGAGATTTATATTTTAGTTTAATTGTTATCATTTTTGTTTATTTATATAATTATATTTTTAACATCTTTATTGTTTTTCATTAAATCATTATATATAAGCCATTCAATATATTTAGATTTATTTGTTATACTCTGATCAAGAATATTATATAACTTTTTATTTATACCTATTGTTGTAATTTTTTTAGTTTTCATAAACATTTTTTATTATTTTTCATATACAGTATATATAAAAATAAAAAATCAAAAAGGACTAATTTTAGTATATTTTTAGATTAATTTTAGTTAAAAAATGTTAAAAGATATGAGGAAAAAAATACCAGACGAAGATAAAAAAAGAAAAATGGCAATATGTATTGACGAAAAATTATTTAACATATTTGAAGTCTATATGGAAGAAATAGGAAATACAAACAAAACAAAATATATTGAAAAACTTATTAGGGAAGACTTAATAAGTAGGAATATGATAAAAAATAATTTTATTGAATAATGTTGAAATTAAATGAAGTATATTTAGGTGATTGTATTCAAGTAATGAAAGATATTGATGACGGTTCTATTGATATGATTTTAACAGATTTACCTTATAATGTGACAAAAAATAAATGGGATCAAAGTGTTATTCCATTAGATTTATTGTGGAATGAATATAAAAGGATAATTAAAAAAAATGGTGCAATACTTCTTTTTGCTCAAGGTATGTTTGCTGCTAAATTGATTATGAGTAATGAAAAATGGTATAAGTATGATTTAGTTTGGAAAAAAGGTGAAAGAGTGAGTGGTTTTTTAAATGCAAATAGACAATTTATGAGAAATCACGAGCAAATACTTGTTTATTATAAGAATCAGCCGAGCTACTTTCCGATTTTTTCTGATGGAATTCCGTTACATAGCAAAGGTAAAAAATACTTAAATAAAGAAGGTGTAAATAATAATTATGGATATTATGATACAACATTGCCAGAAACTAGAAAAGGCTCAACTCAAAAGTATCCTAAGTCTGTGTTAAATTTTGATAAGCCACATCCAGCAATTCATCCAAATGAGAAACCAGTGGCTCTTTTAGAGTATTTAATTAAAACTTTCACCAGAGAAGATGAAATAGTTTTAGATAGCACTTGCGGCTCAGGTAGTACTTTAGTTGCCGCAAAAAAAATAAATAGGCGATATATTGGAATTGAAAATGATCAAAATTGGGTTAATATAGCAAAACAAAGACTGAAATAATTCAGTCTTTGTTTTTTAGTTTAGAATCTATATCAATTAATTTTTTTATTCTTATTTCTTTCTTTTTATGAGCATCGTGCTTTTTTATAAGTTTTGACCAAAGTTCAAAATGCTCTTCATGTGTTATTGTCTTCTTCTCTTCTTTCATTTATTTTTTCCAGTTTTTTTCTTCTTTCTAATTTTAGAAGTTCTTTTTTAACTATTTCGTTATAAGCATTTTTATTCTCAAATATTTCTTCTATTGGATGTTTGAATTCTAACCATTTTTCTATTTCACGAAATTCAGCCGCTGATACAAAATCATAATCGTTCGCTTTTTTCCATTTTAGGTTAGATATTATTTTAATCCAATCTGTCATTTTTATTCTTCAATTTTAATCAAATCTGTGTCATTTATTGAGCAGATATCCCATTCTCCTTTTCCGAATGTAAATACTAGTTGTTCTTCTTCAAAAATTTCAACTGATTGAACTTTATAATCATTCACAAAATCATAACCAGAACCTTCAAGATTCAATTCATACAATTTAATTTCTTTACCTACAATCAATTTACCTAATTCTTCACAAACACTGGTTAAATTGCCTTTTTCAAACATTTCTGATACTTTAATTTCCATAATTTTCTTTTATTTTTTCTAATTTATTAATTCTAAGCCTTCTTATTATTTCTGGACATTTATGCGGTTTCATTATTTTGTCGTACCACTCTCTACTTTTAAAATGCAGATAAAAACAACTTCTAAATATTATTTGTTTTTTCTGAGTACTTGTTGCAGCTCTTTTTTGAGAATCTAAAATTAAATGATCTAAAAATTCATCATAAATAAATCTAAATTCTTCATTTATAGATATGTTATAAGAAGTAATTAAATAATTAAATTCTTTTATAAAATATTCTATATCAGACTGATTGTTGTTCATTTATTCTTTCCAATTTTAATTTCCTATATTCTTTTAACGAGATAAAATCCATTTCATCATACCAAGTTGTTTCCGATCCATTTTTATGCCTAACGCCATAATAATGTGTGTAGGCATTATAATCATCTGTATAGTATTTATTGAAAGAATGCTCTGTTATTATATATTCCTCATATTTGTTTAATTTCCAACTATCATTTTTATATGATTTTTTAATAAAAACCACTTTCTCTCCAATTTTATATTTCATAATTTTGGTTTAGTTTTTCTAATTTTTGTTTTCTGAGAATTTTTATTGCATGTGCGCAAACTTACTTTAATATACTTTTTATTAGTGCAAATATTTTTTTTGTTGTTCATTTTTGATATTTTCTGTGATAAACATTTGATCAAATTGTCTTTTGGTAAATTCTGAATTTCCATATTGACCATTTACATGATATCTTTTTGTGTTGTTTTCGTATGAGTAAAAATAATTATATTGCTTATTATACTCAAATTGTCCGTAATCTATTCGACAGATTGCTTTCATTAATTAATTTGTTTTTTATTTTTAGAATTAAAATATTTTTTATTATAAAGTTTATAATCAATATTTTTTTTATTTTTAATATCATAATTTAGACATTCTTCTAAATCATCAAAAATAATAATTCTTCTTTGGTTTGTTTTTAGTTCTTTTAATGCTTTTGTTCTTCCTCCTAAAATTTCTAATATGAGATTATTTTCTTTATCATAAAAAAACCAATACCTAGCATTTGGATGAATTTCAAATTTTTTAGGTTTATACCCTATCATTGATTTTTTTATATTTGATTTGTGTTCTTCTGAAAGTTTTGTGTTTTTACATCTATCGCTTGTATTTTTTTTACTTATTATACCATCAGGTGTTTCATAAAATTTTTTTAATATTTAATTGGAGCTGTTTTCTTTTTCATTTAATATAGTAGATATTTCTAATTTTTCTAATTTTAATTTTCTATTTCTTTTATTTATATACATTCTTGAAGATATTATTGTGCCACAAGGAATTATACTATGATAAAATTCTATAACACCATCACTATATAATACAATATACATACTTGGAAGTATAAATTGCTTATCACTCATTGGTCTATATGATTTAATATTTGATCTAATAAACTTTCCAGTATCATAATAATCTTCATTAAGCCATTGATGACCATTATCTACAAGAAATTTTTGTAACGTATTATATTCATTTTTATTTTTACATTCTATCCATAATATAACATCTTCATATTCTCTGTTCTTTCTATTATTCATTTTTTAATCTTTCTTCTAACATTTTGATACAATTTTCATTAATATCAAAAACTATATATTTTCTATTCAGTTCTTTAGCTGAGATTGCAGTTGTGCCTGAACCAGAAAAATAATCAACAACTAAATCATTTTCATCTGTTGTAGCTAAAATACATCTTTTAACTAAATCTTTTGGTTTTTGAGTATTGTGTTTTTTAAGAGTGTTGTCTGGAGTTTTTTTGGTTTTAGCATAAGACTTAACCTCGTGCATTGACCAAAATGGTACTGTTAAATCAGTCCAAAGATTTGATGGATGTGTTAGTCTAATTTTCTTTCCATCTCTCTCAAACCAGTCCTTAGGCTCACCATTTTCATCCCTGTAAGGCGCAATCACTTCTTTCTCTGTTTTAATTCTATCAACATAGAATTTGTACTTTTTTTCATTTTTAACAGCAACCCAAATATCTTCGTGCATTGATTTGAAATTTCTATTTGCTCCCCTACCTTTATCCCTCTTCCAAGTAATTCTATTTATTATTGTATATCCAACTTCTTCTAATATTTCTTGAATTTTACCAGAATGTTGCCATACTGTACAAACATAAATAGAACCAGTTTCTTTTAATTGTTTATAAGATATTGATAGCCATTCTTTTGACCAATTATAATATTCTTCTTTATTGTTCCATTGTTTGTCCCAGTCATATCTATCGCCGTTTTCTAAATCAATATTTTTTGATTTATTTCCAGATATGAAATATGGTGGATCACAAAAGAATAAATCAACAGAATTATCTTTTATATAATCTATTGATTTATTGTATGATAGATTGTAATGCATTAAGTTTTTCTTTTCTTTCTTTTCGTAGTCTTTCAGATTCTATATCAGATATATTTTTCCATCTCGCTTCTTTTCCATTCCATATTAAAACTTGGTTTGTTTTTTGTCCTAATATTACTACATCATCAAAATTTATATGTCCCATGAGTTGAGTTTATTGAGTTTTTCTTTTCTTTCTTCTTTTAGTAACCAGATTGGATCGTGGAAATTAAATGCTAATAAAACCTCAGGATCATTTTTAAATTTCTTTATCCACATATAAATCCAATTACTTGGACATTTGTCCGCAACATAATACACTTGACTAACCATATGTCGAATTAAATCTTTTGAATTATTACTACTGCTAATACCACGACAACCACTAGAACCACTACTTCCACTTGCATCATTTTTTTCAGCCTCAAGGATTTGCCTTTCATATTCTTTCCTATATTCTATATTTTGAAGCCTCATTTCTTCTTCCCTTTCTCTCGTATTTAATACACCATCATAAAAATTATCAACAATTTTTTGAAAATCTTGTTTAGTTGAATTTGGTTTTATATAAATTCCACTGTAGCTCATATAATTCAATTATTTTAATTTTTATAGATTTTTTCAGTGATAAAGTTTTAATGATTTTTTTATTGAAAAATTTTATTTATTTTTGGTTTAAATATGAAGCTATGAGATATAAGAATCTAATTATAAAATGTAAAAATAATCAGGAATTTGTTGAATTACAAAAATATTTGTTCAGATTAAGTTATAGTTGGTTTGAGTATGATAATAATAAAAATAGGCAAATAAAGAAATGGTATATTGGATGTTATATACTTATTAAAAATGATGATAGAATAAGACGACCAATAATTCCAGATGAACTTGAACTTTATAAAATAGTTGATTTTACAAAAATGATTAGGAAAGAAAAACTTAAAAAAATAAATAATGTATAAACTTCTTTATATTGGTAAGTCAAACAAGAGATTTACACACAATAAAACATATTTGTTTCACGGTATGACTGCTCAGCAAGGATCAAGTGATGGTTTTTATATGTGTATTAATTATAATAATACTCAAATTATGACATTTAGGAATGAAGATTATTTTAAAAAAAATTTCAAATTGATAACAAATCAAGAACATAAACAGTTAATTAGAAAATTAAAACTTAGGAAAATAAATAAAAATGAAGGTCTCTTTTGATTTTGATGAAACATTAGATAATATTCATATTCAAGAATTTGCAAAAGAATTAGTGAAGATGAATATTGAAGTCCATGTTGTCACATGTAATCCATATCCTTCAAAGTATATTTTTGAGATTAGTGATAAATTGAAAATTGATAGAAAAAATATTCATTGTATTTATCATATTCTAAAACATAAACGTATTTATTATTCATTGAAGCATTTATATTTTGAGAAACATGACGATTTTATATTTCATTTAGATAATGATGAACAAGAAGTAACTGAAATTAATAAATATACAAAAGTAAAAGGTGTTCTTTTTGATGCAGATTGGAAAGAAAACTGTTTAAAATTATTACTATGAGTGTAGAAAAACAAGCATTAATAGTATGGTCTATAATTTTTGGTATTATAGGATTGTTCTTACTTATTAAGTATATAATAAAGAAATTAAGAAAAACTAAAATACTATTTAGAGTAGAACCAGATAATTTGGCATTTCAGGAACAATATACTTATCGTGGAGGATATTCAAATGAGGAAAGATTAAGACCAGAATATTTACCACAAATTATTTTTGATTTTAGGAATAAAGTAAATCCTGATGGTTATATTACAATTGAATCAAAATTTAATGATATTCATTATGCAGTTTTTGATTTAGATTGCGATGAACATTTGATTTTATTTAGACATTTATATCAAGCTACACCATATGCTTTATTTATAACAAGTACAGATCATTATTGGGGAATAGTAGATTTGCCATACGAAAAAATTGATGATATATTTCAAGAACCAACTTGGAAAGTTTGCAATGATCAAAAATATGTTTCTTTTTGTAGAAATAAAAAAATGTTGTTAATCAGAGGTTTATATGAAAATAATGATAGAAGACCTAAATTATATACAACAAGAGGAATTTTTTCAAAAAACTTTCAACTTTTTATAGATAAATTGTGTATATACTATAATAAAGAGGGATTAGAATTATCCGTTTTGAGATATAAAGATCCAACATTGTTGATTAAATATAATAGAAGAAGAAAATTACAACGATTAAAAGAACAGACGATGCCAGTTAAAATTACTAATATGCCTTGTTATGATTTTGCATCTTTATATCCTACGGTACAAAAAGTTTATAATGCTCCAGATGCTTGGCAAGAACAATGGTTAAGAGAATTGAAAAGAAAAAAACTTATAGCAGAAAGAAAAGCAAAACTTGAAAAAATAAATAGCATATGCCAGGAATGATAAGAACATGTATTGGATATTCTGGTCCTACAGGACCAGAAGGAGTTTCTGGTGATGGTTTAACTTCAAGAGAATTAAAGAGAAGAAAACTTATAGCAGAAAGAAAAGAAAAATTAGAAAGATTAAATATGAGTGAAACAGATCGCCAAATAGAACTTTTAAAAAAGTTGGCGGAAATGGAAAAAAAAGTAATAAATAAAGATGAAGCTATTTCATTTTTACAAAGAGCTGGTATTTTAGACGAAAAAGGTGAAATATCAGACAATTATCCTAATTGGAAAAAATATAATGAAAAATAGAAGAGCAAATAATCTTTTTTATAGTGACGATTGTGAATGTGATTCTTGTGATCAAGTAAAAAAATGCGCACATATAAGTTTAGGTATAACTAATTTTGTTTGGGTAATTTGTATAGATTGTCTAAATGAATTTGTAATTGATTCTTATTCAGAAAAGAAAATTAGAAAAATGAAATTAAAAAAAATAAATAAGGAAAATGAAAAAAACAGTTAATTTTTGTGGCAATTGCCCATTTTCATATGCAGATTATGATGATTGGGCAATTGGTTATTCAACAGTACATGTTTGTACATTAGCACAATTTTTAAAATTAAAAGATTATTTCATATTAGTTAGTGATGGTGATGAAGCATTAAAAACACCAATTTGGTGTCCTTTGAAAACTGAGGAATTCACATTTAATTTTAAAGAATTTTCTGCTGAAAGAAAACAAGAAATAGATTCTATTTCGAAAGAAATAGATGTTTTACAAGATTATTTTGATAAAAATGTAGATAATGATGATCTTGATGAATCTGAATTGGATGAACAATCTAATAAAATTCAAGCATTATATACAAAATTAGGTGAACTTCAAAAGAATGAAGAAGAACCTTATGATTTCAAAGTTGAATTAAATAATAGTATAGATGAGATAAAGGCTCAATTATCAACATTGGAAGATTTTGGTACTAAATTACAAGAATCACTTGGTAAACTAGGTGAATGAAAGCTATTAAGATATTGCAGAAAAAACAAGAAAATGGATTGTGGGGTATGCCATTTAACTGTTTTAAAATGTCGGATGTAATGATACCTTCTAAATATGAAGTTTTAAATTCTGCAATTGTAGCTGCTGTAAATGAAAAATATAATAGACCATTTGAGATATTTATGATGTCAGATGAAGGGTTTGCCATTCAAATATATACTAACACCTATCCTGAAAAAACAGAAATGTTCTATTTAAGATATTCTGAATATGAAATTATTGATGATACACTTTATGAATTTAGATCATCTAACATAACGAATGAGAACGAAAAAGAACATTTATTGTTTTTGAGAGAGAAAAAATTAAAGCAACTGGAAAATATTTTCTAAAAACAGTCTTATACTGGAAAATATTTGTCATTTTAACATATTTTAACACTTTTACTGGAAAATTTTATGAAAGAACTTACTTATAAAGATTTCAAAGAAGGACAAATTGTTACTTGTACAAAATTACCTGAGAATGATGATTTTTATGAGCAACACTTGACTGTAGGTAAAAAATATAAAATTGAGGATGTTGATTTTCATTTTCCAGATGCAATAGTTGTTCGTAGTGATAATAAAAAAGTTAGTATGTTTATGCCAATAGAATTTTTTACAGAAGATATTAAATATACTAGAAAATTGAAATTAGAGAAAATAAATAGAAATGTTCAAAACTGATAGATATGTAATAACACCATTTATAAATAATTCTTTTGATTATACAATAAAAGGACTAATTGAATATTTTATTTCAGAATATATTATTTCAGAAAATGAAAAATATAATATTTCTTATGATTCTGAATGTGTTATAGACAATACTACCATTGGTTCTGTTATTGGATCAAATTCAAATATGAAAAGACCTGATAAAATTTATGTTACTGTGAATTTTATGAATAATGGAAGTTGGACAAATGCTGGCGGTGGAATAGTATTTTGCTCAATTTTATTTTTTGAAAGAAGAGGACCAGAAAAAATTGAAGTAAGATGGGATACTTTTCCGAAATCAAGTTTTTCACCGAAAGTTGTAAAAAATGAATATAAAGAAATTGATATAAAAAGAATTAGAAAGTTAAAATTAATAAAATTAAATAAATATGAGAATAAGTAATTTAAGAAGATACCTTTATGGTATATTGATTGGTATGATTGGTGAATATCTATTTCTTTATATTCATTTTTTACAACTCTAGGTGAAAATGAAGATTTATAATATATCACAAGAAAAACAAGAAAATGGTTTGTGGGGAACTCCAATGAATTGCATTGGTATTGATAGACTTGCCCCTTTTGATAAAAGAAAAGAGTTGCTACAATCAGCTGCTATTGTAATGGTTGATCAAATACATAATTGTAATTTTAAAATTATTAATAGTACAGATAATGGGTTTTTTATACAAATTTATAAAGAAAGAGATTTACTTAGAACTTTTGTGTATAGTAGATATGAAATTGTTGATAATACACTTTATGAATTTGAAGATGAAAAGGAACATGTATTATTTTTAAGAAAACAAAAATTAAAGCAACTGGAAAATATTTTCTAAAAACAGTCTTATACTGGAAAATATTTGTCATTTTAACATATTTTAACACTTTTACTGGAAAATTTTATGAAAGAACTTACTTATAAAGATTTCAA
>Ga0209083_1003770_pt1 | contig 12269 bp, 10 predicted proteins | sample AM7aDNAmetaG_FD_184132 | JGI IMG/M metagenome (GOLD analysis project Ga0209083, IMG submission 184132) | Freshwater microbial communities from Finland to study Microbial Dark Matter (Phase II) - AM7a DNA metaG (SPAdes) (version 3) | ecosystem: Environmental > Aquatic > Freshwater > Lake ...
CGGGTACAGACATTTGATAAGCAATATTATAATAAAGAGTAGAGTTTCTATTTAAAACTAATGTTAGTAAAGCATTGGTAGCTGTTTTGTTAGAAGCAATTACAGAATTAACCCTGTATACATGACTGGTGGTTACTGCACTCACAACAGCCGCACCGGTAGTAGGAACGCTACTATAAGCTGAAGTAGTACCGGTAATGGTTGTTAAATTAGCAATGTTTATTGACATAGTTAAATATATTTATTGTTAAAAGCCAAATATTAAAGATACTGCTGTACTTCTATTTGTAGCATTTGCACCTTGATTTGCTATACCTCTTTGGTTGATAACAACAGCAGAGGCAGCAGCTACAGCAATCATTACTGGTTTGGATATACTTGTTAAAGCGGTTGGAGGTACTAAGGTGGCTGAACCAGCTACAGTATCAGATAAAAAGTATACACTACCATCTGTTAAATTGGAAAGATTACCGATTAAACCGCTATATACTATATTAAAAGAAGAAGCAACAGCTGTTTGTATAACACCAATTACTTCTGCATCAGCACCACTATCAGCCATAGCTAACTGCCAACTACCACTTGCTTTATATACTATATTACCCGGAACAAATGTATTTGCATATACTACTGTTTGACTTGTACTCGTACCGGTACCACCGCCACTACCACCTGAACCAGAATAACCGCTTATACCAGAGTAGCCAGATGTACCTGTACCGGAATAACCACTAACACCGGAATAACCTGAAATACCACTGTAACCGGAAATACCGCTATAACCACTTATACCTGAGTAGCCGCTGTAACCTGATGTACCGCTGTAACCTGAAATACCAGAATAGCCTGATATACCACTATAACCGCTTATACCACTATATCCAGAAGTACCTAATAAGGCAGAAGCTGGTGTCCATTGCATACTAGTGCCAGTGGAAGCCAATACCTGCCCGCTTAAGCCTAAAGTATTGTTAACATACATACCACCTGTCGCTGAAAGTGTACCAACAGTCACTACACCACCAGTACCAGTGGTAAAAGTAATACCTGATCCAGAAGCTGAAGTAACAAATGTTAAACCATTTACTGCAGAAATTAAACCACTACCAGTACTACCCACAGTTAAGGTACCGCTTACTGTGGCGCTACTTAAAGCACTTGCTCCACTAATACCGGAGTAACCAGATATACCAGAGTAACCAGATGTACCAGAATAACCTGATATACCACTATAACCAGAAGCACCATTTGAACCAATAGTACCATTTGTACCGCTGTAACCAGATATACCAGAGTAACCAGAGTAACCAGATATGCCGCTATAACCAGAAGTAGACACTCCACTGTAGCCTGATACACCAGAGTAACCAGATACCCCTAAACCACTATAACCAGAGTAACCAGATACCCCTAAACCACTATAACCAGAGTAACCAGAAGCTGAAGTACTACCTGCCGACCCGGAATAACCTGATACACCACTTCCACTATAACCACTATAACCACTTATACCAGAATACCCGGACACCCCGGAGTAGCCTGAAATACCACTAAAACCAGAGTATCCCGAAACATTAGTACCACTATAGCCAGAATATCCAGACACACCAGCTGGGTTATATATTAAATTAAAAGCCATGGAAGATTGATAAATATTTACGTTTACATTACTTAATGCACGTTACAAATAGTGATATAATTTACCATTACATTTTTATAATACGGAGTAAGTAATAAAATACAAAATGTTACGCAATAATAACAAAGTTAAAAAGAAAATACGTAAACCTTATAAAAACCTAGGGGATTTATATAAAGAATCAATATTCGGAAATCCAAAGATCAATTTACAGGCTATAAGAGATTTTATAATTGAAGACGGAACCCCACCTGAACAGGTTGTAGATATATACAAAAAAGATCCAGGATCAGAGTATCCTGATAAGATTGGTGCTGTAAACAAAGACTATTACAATAAAAGAGTTTTACCTCAAGTACAGCTAGGTAATGTTGAAAACCAATCTGTAAGAACAACTATACAGGAACGGTTATTATCTGCAGGATGTCATAAAACGTTACTTAATAGAAATTTAGATATATTTCAAGGTTTTATAGCTGAAACAGGTATAGTATTAGATAATGAAAAAGCTAATAATTTTAAATCTCAATTACTAGCTAATATACAAAGTATTACTCAATTTAGTATGAGTGGGTTATTAGCAAATTCTTATGGTGTAGATGAAAGCAAAATTATCGGCTCATCTTTGTTTGTAAGTAAAAGTATTGATAGTGATAGTGTTATTACTGCATTGCCTTTTATATCTAAAGGCGGGGCAGCAGGAGACTGTGAACTATTTTTAAGTTTTTTTGGAAACGGTAAAAAAGAACATACCGGGGATGTACAGCTTGATGGTATAAAAATAGAAATAAAAGGTAACAGGGGTAAACTTTTAAAGTCTAGTGGTGGGAGTATACCCAAGATACATAGAGATGGTGTACGTTCAGCTTTAACAGGGGACAGAGAAACACAAATATCTACTATAACACAAATAGTGGTTAATCTTGCTGGTAACAAAGCGGTAGAAGCGCTAACTGATGAAATTAAAACAGCAGTAAGTAACAATTATGATGGTTTAATAAAAGATTTTGAAGTACTTACAAAAGATAAAAAAGAATATGTACAGTTAGGTACATCATCCTGGAAACCTAGTATACTGACTTTGTTAGCGGGGTCTGCCCATTTATTAGCATATAAAAATCAATCCGGTTTTAATGCTTTTTTAGCATTTAATAAAAGCGTTTCTGGGGTTAAATCAATAGGTATACCGTTTTTTGATTCTGTATCACTTGACGATACTATTAAAATGGTACACCGTACAGGTATAAATTTAAAACCTGACTACACTCAAGGGGTGTGGGTAATGGAGTATCTACACTCAGCAAGGCTATAACATGGCTAAAGCAGCTAAAGAAACGTTCTACCTGGGAAACAAAAATCTCCCGGTACCGGAAACTAATTTTCAGTGGACGCCGTTAATGGTCGAAGATCTCGAGCGTGCTCGCAAATCTATATTACATTTTGCTCGTTTCTTTTATATTGTTAACTTAGATGAAGGTAAACAACCAATTAAGCTCTACAACTATCAAAAGCGTATTTTAAAGGCTCTAACCGATAATAGGTTTAATGTTGTGTTAGCATCCAGGCAAATTGGTAAAGCATTAGCATTAGATACCCCTATACCCACACCTAATGGCTGGACCACAATGGGAGAACTAAAAACCGGGGATACTGTTTATGGGTTAAATGGTAAAGCTTGTAACGTTATTCAGGCACATGAAATACTACAGAACAGGGATTGCTATAAAGTTACTTTTGACAACGGCGAAGTAATAACAGCTGATGCTGAACATTTATGGTATACCCAAAGTAGAAGTGAAAGATCAAGTCAAGGTTCAGCAAAAACAACTAAACAAATATTTGATACGTTAATGTCTCCCGGGGAAGAGCCAAACCACAGAATACCAACGTGTATAACATTTACTCTAAACAAGCTATGGCATTATATTAAAAATGTAGAAAGAGTAGAGTCTGTACCTGTGCGTTGTATTACTGTTGATAGCTCGGATAGCTTATATCTTTGTGGTAAGCAATATATACCTACTCATAACACCACTATTTTAACTATATTTGCTTTGTGGATGATTTGTTTTCAAGACGATTATAGAGTGTTGTTAATTGCTAATAAAGAAGCAACTGCAATTAATATTTTTAAACGTATTAGGTTAGCGTATGAAATGTTACCAAACTTTTTAAAACCGGGTGTTATAAATTATGCTAAGACTGGGTTAGAACTAGCCAATGGTAGTTCAATTGGTATTAGCACTACAACATCTGATGCTGCCAGAGGCGAGTCTATTAATTGTGTTATAGGGGATAGTATGATTACTGTAAAAGATAAGGTAACTGGTAAAATCTTAAAGATGTCTATGGGAGAACTAGCTAATACGCTTAAAGCTGATAATAAAAAACTAAAAACAATTTTGATAGAGGAATAAAAAAATAAAATATTATGGCTGATTTAAAAAACCATGAAGTGTATAAAAATGATCGGTTTGAAGTACTCACTGATGAAGGTTTCAAAGACTTCAAGGGTATTATTATTGGAAATAATACTGATAAATTAATATTAACTTTTGAGCAAAATATAAAGCTTGTCTGTACCTCTAAGCATAAAATTACATTAACCGATAAAACATTTCGTTTTGCAAAAGACCTTATTACAGGAGACTCAATTTATAGTGGTGTAAAGCTTATCAGTAAGGAACAAATTACAAATAACGAACCGGTGTACGAGCTACTGGAAGTAAAAGATACTCATAGGTATTTTGTAAACGACATACTTTCTCAACAATGCCTTCTTATTGACGAAGCTGCATTTATTCCGCCTGAGTTTATGAACGACTTTTGGGAATCGGTGTTTCCGGTTATTTCGTCTTCTAAAAAGTCAAAAATATTTATGTTATCAACACCTAATGGTGTAGGCAACTTATTTTATAATATATACACAGAGTCTTTGGACAACAGTAATGGGTGGCACAATGAAAGAGTGGATTGGTGGGAGGTGCCTGGTAGAGATGAAAAATGGAGAGATATGACTGCTAAGGCTCTTGGCTCTGTAGATGCTTTTAGTCAGGAGTACGGTAATTGTATAGCTGGTTCTTCTATTCTTGATGTAAAAATCGATGAAAGAAGTGTAAATATAAGTATAAAAGATCTATATGACTTGTACAAAAAGCAGGCAACACTACACACAAAATCTTGAAAAAAAACATATTGCATACGAAAAAAGATTTGCAACAAATATAGCTAAGCATGGCAGTCGTGGTTCAGTATCAACGCAGGTAGCGAGCGAAAACGCAAAAAAATCTTATCAAAATTATATAGCTAAACTAAGCGAAATAACACAAACTATATCTAAAGAAGAGCTTAATATTTTTTTTAACAAAATAGAAACACATTACACTACTTTTTTAGGTAAAGCCCGTAATCGTACGTTGATTAAACAACATCCAAATGTATATAAGTCTCTATTTGTTCATACAGATTTTTTGAAAGTACTATGGAATCACAATATTAAAGAAAAGAAAAGTAGAATACCTTTTTCATTTAGAGTGTTAACAGCGGGTAAATATAATTTTAATTTTGAAAGAAAATATTATTGTAGATGCGGCAAAAGTGTATGTTTTATGAAAAACACCCAGACAGTTAAAGAACACGGTTATTGTAAAGAACCGGGATGCAGAATTTCTCCTAACACTATAGATCATTACATATACACTTATGGGGATATAGAGGGACAAAAAAAATGGAACGAAACATTGAACAAAACTTTCAATAACCCTGAATGGTTAGAGAAGTTTTCGCTGTCACAAAGACTTGCATACCAAAAACGTAAAAACAGAGAAGATACTAATTTTCATGCAATGGGGTTAAACGAAGAAAGTTTACTAAACAAACAGGAAACAATAGATAATTGCAAGATTATTAGAGATTTTACAGTTGCTGGTTATTACCCAGATGGTTACTGTAAAGAAACTAATACAATTTATGAAGTTTATGAAAAATATCATAACTATCCAGAACAAAAAAAACACGATATAAAAAGACAAAAAATAATTCAGGACACACTTAAATGCAATTTTGTAATAATTTACGATAATGAACACCGTCATAACTAATAATCTCAAGGTTTTAACACCTGACGGATACCAGTCAGTTGGTGGTATACGTAAATTAAAAAAGCAAGTTTTTTTATTAAAAACTAATAAAGATAAAATAGAAGCAACCTTTGATCACCCGTTTGTGGTTAATAAAAAAACAGTCTTACTCCAGGAGCTTAAAATTGGCGACATAGTAGAACATAAAACGGGTTTTGTAACCGTTACTGATATAATACCTCTTAAAAAAAATAAATGGGTATATGATTTATTAAATGTAGCAAACACAAACTCGTACTATGCAAATAGTATTCATGTACATAATTGTTTCCGAGCTGCTGGTGAAAACGCTTTGGATAGTGATTTAATGTTAGAGTTTGAAAAGACAGCCCCGGAGCCACTATTAGTAAGCGAAGATGAATGCTATAAAATATATATAGAAAGAAAACCCAATCATTTTTATACAATAGGGGTTGACGTTGGAGATGGTATAGGTAGAGCTAACTCTGCTATACAAATACTGGATATTACGGATTTAACCAGCATAGAACAAGTCGCTACATATGCTAATAACAGGCTTGACCCTTTTAATTTTGCTGCACGATTGGTGGAGATAGCCCACGAGTGGGGACGTCCACCGTTATTAGTTGAGCGTAATAATTGTGGTGCACAGGTTGTTGATGCTTTAGTACATACGCACAACTATGAAAGTTTAATAAAGTACACTCCAAGTATGGGTACGTTTACTGAAAAAGCAGACAAAGACAATAGAATGGGGGTATACTCTCACACTAATAGTAAATTTAATGCTATGACTAATTTAAGGTATTGGATGTCTACTTTAAAATGCCTTAAGTTAAATGACAAAGAAACTATTAACGAATTTAAGACATATGTTAAACAAGCTAATGGGGTATGGAAAAAACAAAGTGATAGGTACTTGGATGATAGAGTAGAGTCTTTAATATGGGCTCTATTTGCATTAGACCTTAAAGTAGTTGAGCAATTTTACGAAGTAGTAGAGAAAGATGGCAATGGTAAGCCTTTAAAAATACAACCATTAGATTGGGATCCATTTAGAGCTGAAATAACAAATATGCCAAGCCAGCAAGACCTTTACACTCGTTACGTGAAAGGCCACCAACCAGATGTCTCAATACGTAACCCTACAATTATGTCAAACAAACCTGGTAACAATAGTGAGGTAGATGAATTGTTCGACCAGGGATGGAAGCCACTAGGCTTTAACGGGGCTTCTGGTAGAATGCGCGGCGGAATGTTTTAACAATAAAAAAAGCCCTTATTGCTAAGGGCTTTGTAATTTATTTGTTACTATGTTTTATTGATCAAATAAGTTAGCGTCGCCAACTTTTTCTTTTGCACCAACTTTAAAGTTCTTAGTATTCTGTAGGTGTGAAACATTCGCGCTTAGCTCTTTTGGTTCAGGGCTGTTTGTAAGTTTACCTTTGTCAGCTGTACCAGCGTTCTTCTTAATTTTTGGGCTACTTGTTTCAATTTTATTAACTGAATCAGGGTTACCCTTCTTTAAAGAACCGTTAGCTTTTGTTAATACATGACCTAGGTCTTCTGCATCAACTTCTTCAGCTACCATTCCTTCGTCTTCTTCTGCATGTCCAGCAATCTCTTGATCTTCATCACCAAGATCGCCATGCTCAGCATCAACTTCTTTATCTTTCTTTAAGAAAGCAAGAATCTTTTCAAGCATTTCAATTGCTTCTTCATGTGTAGGAAGCTCTTCGTGCTGCTCTTCGCCGCCCATTTCGCCTTCAGCACCATCAGCAGCTGCATCAGTAGCAGGCATTACACCAGCTTCTTCTTCTTCATGCGACATGCCGTGCATTTCATCGTTTTCATTAAAAGGAACACCCTTGAGTGCTGCTTCGTATAGGTTATCGAATTTTGATTTTGACATAGTAAACTTTGGTTTGTAGTTATATTTATTGTTTTTAACTACGGATTCCTGAACTTTTTCTTCAGGAGTTGTAATTCTTGCTGTTTCTTTTTCTTCACTTGAATCAGCTGATTCTTCTTCTTTGCCTTCTTTTTCATCTTTCATTACTTTATCATCTGAACCCGGATCTTCAATTTTATCGACAGGTTTAAAGCCGCTTTTCTTTGGTACTAAACCAGCAGGGCCAGAATTTTTTAATAAAGTATTAACTTCCGATCCTTCTACTTTTTTAACAACGTCTTTATGGACTGCTCCACCTAAAGGGCTGCCAGTCTTGACCATGTCTTCAGTTAGGTATACACTTGTGTCTGTATACTGTACAGCACCGGTAGTGTTTTCATTAACAGCTGATGGTACAACATGATTCTCGGATACAATACCGCTATACATGTTACCGAGATCGGATAAGGATTTAATCTTCATTTACAATATTATTTAGTATAACCATCTACAAATCTATATGATATAGTAAATATTTTTAATGGCCTCGCCTTATATATCTAAGTATTGTGTTGACACGGGTACATACACCCCACCAGGAGTTAATAATGTTGGTAACCAATTAAGTGGTGGATATAATTGCGTGTATGGAACAAGTGGGGTTAGATTTCTTAATGTATCAGATAATGCAGGTGAAATAGCATTGTTTAACAATTGGTGGCAAGAACAGATCAGCCAATACGGCCAACAAATTAATTATTATATTAATGGTTATAATCTTTCCGCACATGACTTTCTATATGGTGAGCACACTCTATTAAGATATGCTCCACCGATACCAATGGTAATGGCAATTCAATTAAGTAATGATAATGTTATATTAAGCAAATTTGGGTTACAAGGTGAAGCAGATTTGACTGCATGGATTGGTATAAGTACATTTACATCAACGGTTACTGCAGTTAGCGGCGCACTTTCAGCTCAAAACTATGAACCTAAAGCAGGGGATCTCATTGAGTTAGCAGAGTATGGTTCAACACGCCCAGGCGGAAGGTCTGGTAAGGTGTTTGAAATAACAGAACGTCTTGATGAATCCGGTAACGAGGAAGCTAATCAAATTATGGGTCATTATATATGGTCTATAAAAGCTAAACGTTATGAATGGAATTATGAACTTAGTGCACCACGTGAAAAGAAAATGGATCAAGTATACGATAATAAATATGAAGGACCGGTTAATAGTTTACCGAAAGTAATGGAAACTAAAGAGTATAGTCAATTTGTTGATAAAACTTCAGCTGAAGTATTTAATTATGTTGAACACACAAATTCTAATACAAGTGTTTATGGAGAATACGAGGATACCAATATACTTGTAAACTTAATTGGCGTAACAAATCGATCTGGTATTACAACTGGAGCAGTTGCTGTTTCCGGAGGTGCTTCATACTTGGTAGCTAAGAGTCCTAATAACTAACAGGTGTATCAATAAGTATTTAACTCCATGTCCGTAGATTATCCAAATTTAATATTCCCGCACGAACTTCCAACTGTACCGGGTTTGTCCGGACAAGATCTAATTTATCTTGAGCAACCAAATGGAGATGGAACATACACTTCATATTCTGTTTCTTTATCTGCTTTGTTTGGGTGGGGTGGTGGGGGCGGTGGAAGTGGTGTATCTGGTTATAGTGGTTACTCTGGTGTAATTGGTAATTCAGGTTATTCAGGCTATTCAGGTGCAGCCGGTACAAATTATACATTCCCTACAAATTTAGCAGTAACTTTATCAGCCGGGTTTACCTTTGGTAAGTATAAAAACGGTGATATTATACCTGCAGCGGGTTTAACAATTCAGGATGTTATTAATTTGGCTATTAATAATGTTACAACACCTACCCCTACTCCAACCGGCGCGCCAAGTAGTACTCCAACCCCTACACCAACAATTAATATTACCCAAACCCCTACAGCTACTCCAACCCCTACTCCAACGCCTGTAGCAACAAGTACTCCGACTCCAACGCCTGTAGCAACAAGTACTCCGACTCCAACGCCTGTAGCAACAAGTACTCCGACTCCAACACCAACGCCAACTGGAGCTATAATATATTACGGCGCATCTTTGGCAGTACCTATAACTTCAGCTGCGTTAGTATTATTAAATTCAACGCTCACAACCGGGTCAAATCCATTTATACTAAACACAGGTACAGTATATAACAACTTTACAGTAGCAATACCTGCTACAAATTCATTAGCAAGCGTAATAGACTTGGACGCATTTAATTTAAACTTAACATCATACTATCAATCTACTGCAAGTGTGATAAATGTAAACGTAAATGGTACACCTACTGTATACTATGCATACACAATGACAAATGGCATACCATATAACCCAGCACATAGACACCAAGTAACTTTCTTATAATATGGCACTAATTCCCGGCGTACAAATACCATATGGCGTTCAGCCAGTTAACCCGGTACCAGTAGATACCTGGTCTGGCCCGTATACGGGTGCAGATATAGCATCTGCAAAAGCAGCAGCAAATGCAGCTATACCAGCTGGTATACGTTTTGTATCATTACAGGTACGACTTATAGTTGCTGGTTCACCTTATATATACTGGTATGACACAGGTATTACGGATAGTGATTTACATGAGTTCTCACAAGGTGGGGGTGGTGGAAGTGGTGTATCTGGTTATAGTGGTTACTCTGGTGTAATTGGTAATTCAGGTTATTCAGGTACTTCAGGTTATTCTGGTCAAAATGGTATTTCAGGTTATAGCGGTAGTTCGGGGTATTCTGGTTCGCCAGGTGCTACTTCAGCTTCTGGCTACTCAGGTATAAGTGGTTTTAGTGGTATATCGGGTTATAGTGGTATAAGTGGTTTTAGTGGTGCATCTGGTTATTATGGTAGAGATGGTGCATCTGGTTATAGCGGTGCATCTGGTTACTATGGTCAAGACGGCGCTTCAGGTTACTCTGGTATATCTGGATTTAGTGGTATAGGTACTTCAGGTTACTCTGGTACCTCTGGTTATAGTGGAGCAGGAACGTCAGGCTACTCCGGTTACTCTGGCGGTGGCGCTGTTTATGCTAACGATTTATTAGTTTCGTTAACGGGTGGTAGAACTTTTGGAAGATATGTAACTGGATCAATTATACCGGCAACAGGTAAAACAGCAGCTGAGGTTATTCAACTCGCTATAGCAGAACCTATTACCCCTTCAGTATCTTTAAGCACGCCTGCTGCTATTACATTTAATAATACAGCAATTAGTAATGCTCTTACTTTCAGTTATATACTTAGTTCTGTTGGTGCAACAGTCACAACCGCATTATTGGAGTGGGCACGAGCAAGTACACCCCCGTATGGTACAGGTAGTGCATCTACTTGGGTTACTCTTTTCTCGGCAACGTCTGCGACAAGCTTTAGTATTACTCATACTTTAACTGACCAAAATTGGGCCACAAATACATTTTATTATCGCTACACTGTTACAGACTCTGTAGGGGCTTCTGCCCAGGCTACAAGCCAACGTGCTCCAACTGCTTATAGTAACCCCGGAGTGTCGCTTACTGTAGCCGCTATATCTGCTACTGTCTCGCCTGAAACTTCAAGCAGTAGAGAGAAGGGTAATACAGCAACTACTATTACTGGCACTATTACTCAAAATAATAATAGTACATATGTAGCATTAAGTGCATACAAATTGCAATATAATGCAGGCGCTTCTTGGGTAGATTTAGGTAACACGGTACTTATAGGTCCAGGATCAACTAGTGTGACATCTACAAGACTTGTTAATGATGCGCTTTTTGCCTCAACGTCAATACAGTTCCGTGCTATAGTATATGATGCGTATTACAATTATCTTAATAGTAGTTATACTAGTGGTACGGCCGCTACTGTTTCTCTTTATAATATGATATGGTACGGACCACTTGCAGCTCAACCTACAACATCAGCAGATGTTAGAGCAATGGGCACACGTCAGTTTATACAATCTTTATCCAACCCGTTTAATTTAACAACCGGAACTACTTATAAGACGTTTACGGTGGCAATGCCTGCTACAGTTAGTATCACAAATGTGATCGACTTAGATGCATTAAATGCTGATATAACTGCTAGCTATGTTAATTCAACATTCAATGTAAATGATTATGCAGGTACAGCAGTATCATACAACGTCTATACAATGTCCAATGCTTCGGTCTATTCATCGTCCCATAGACACCAAATAACACGCGCTTAATAAATATCTACAATGTCTTTAACACCAGGTCTACAACTTCCATATGGTATACAGCCAGTTAATCCGGTCCCGGTTGATGCATGGTCTGGGCCATATACTGGCGCGACAGAAGTAGCGGCTCTTTCAGCTGCAAATTTTGCTATTACTGCTGGTTTACGATTCCAGTCCATGCAGGTGCGGCTTATTATAGCCGGTACCCCATATATATATTGGTACTATACCGGTGTAGCAGATGCGGATCTAGTGCCCTTCGCCGGAGGCGCCGGCTCTTCCGGGTACTCAGGTTACTCGGGTATTAGCGGCTATAGTGGTTATAGCGGTCAATCAGGCTTCAGCGGTATTAGCGGCTATAGTGGTTATAGCGGTCA
>Ga0209083_1003772_pt1 | contig 12265 bp, 10 predicted proteins | sample AM7aDNAmetaG_FD_184132 | JGI IMG/M metagenome (GOLD analysis project Ga0209083, IMG submission 184132) | Freshwater microbial communities from Finland to study Microbial Dark Matter (Phase II) - AM7a DNA metaG (SPAdes) (version 3) | ecosystem: Environmental > Aquatic > Freshwater > Lake ...
TGAGCCTCAGCCGATAAATAAATCCTGCGCTGCCGCTCGTTCAATATTGGGAGAACTGCCTCTATCCGAGTCTTAATAATGTCATTAGTTTCCATTGTCGTTTTCGACAAAGATAACTAAATAAATTTAATTATTGAGCATGTTATATATTGACAATTCCTAACTGTTGCCGGCAAAACTACAGGTACACTTTTCAGGTCATTAGCTGAGTAGAATGCACCCAATAATGAGGTTAAACCAACTTCACCAAAACTTATTACTTGGGTCAGATATTCAACACCTGTCCATTTGTAGCTATCGCTTCCAAACTGCGTTAAACTTCCGCTAATGCTTACGGTATAAGTGTTTGCCGTAGCAAAAGTATGCCTTTTGTCGCCGGCAGTTGTTAAGTCGCCGGCAGTGGTGAAGTTTTCGGTAGCCGTGCCATCGCCCCAATCAACTGTGCAGTTGACAGTGCCGTAAAACGGCAATGCAATACTTTGGCTGGCTGCGGTAGTGGTGAATTTAAGTTGCATGGGCTGCGAAGCTACGTAGTTTTGCGCCGTTTGGTTACTAGTAACATTCGTATAATCTTTACTTGCAGGATTGAACGTATAACCTGGTTTGGCCGGCGTAACCGTTCCGCTCCAATTGTACGAAACCGTAAACGAGTAAATTCCACTGCCGTCGGCTGTTGCTGTTTTGGCCGTACCATTGGTATAGCTTAAGGTAGCCCCTGCTATTCCCGCGTTTCCCGAAATGGTAAATGTCGATATAGACCCTTGCTGGAACCCTTGGGTAAGAACGGTATTTCCCACTGCTCTGTAATCAATTATTAAATCGCCTACCGACCACGATGTTTTGTAGGTGGCGTTATTGGTTTGATTGCCCGCAGACGCTAACAGCGAGGGCGACAATCCCTGACCAAACACCGGGGCGCAGGCCAGAAAAATTAAAAATAGTATATATAACCTTTTCATACTTAATTATTTAAATCAAACATAGCATTTTTATCCGTAAACCTAATCTTTCGGCAGTTTGTAACCGCCATTGATGTCGGTTGTCGGTTGTTGAATGATTAAAAGGAACGAATAGCACGAACTCGGTAAAGGTCAGTCTTGAACGCTTCTGCCGAATTGCTGAAGCCTACGGCGTAAGCATTTGTATTGCTCATCTCAGATGACGTCCAGTAATAAGAACCATAAGCAAAATTAACTGCATTAGGAAGAGAATTTGCATTTTGTAAAATTAAAGTTAACTCGTTTTTTGAAGGCAAATACCAGCCGTAGTTGTAACCGTTCAAATTTAAAATGAGACAGGTTCTTGCGGCATAATCTCCAACACCTAAGGTGTTATTTATGGCAGATGAGTTTGCTTGTCCCGTGCCTAATAACTGACTTGTCGTTCCTACTGTTGGAAAAGTTCCATTATTCATCGGTTGCCATGGCATGCTAGTACTTTGGTCGCTGGGGGCGGCTATTAAACCATGTTGGACATTTGCATCGTATCCTGGGTCACCAGATTTAAGAAAATATACAATTATTCCTCCTTGATAAGTTTGTCCTAATACTAAACTTACTGCTTTTACATTAATTGTTACCGTTTTGGTTGCCGTAGTGTAATTTGCTGCATCGGTGGGTGTAAAGTCCACTTTTAAGTTTTGATTATCACCTAATGCCAATACCGTTCCAATTGCAGGTGTATAAACATAAGTACCTGCTACACCACCAGCAGTAGCATTTAGTTGAGTTGCACTCAATGCTGTTCCTACGGTTATATTTGCTGGATTTGCCCAAGTGATTGTGGGGGTCGTCTGTGCTTTTACATTAATGGTTACCGTCTTGGTTGCCGTAGTGTAATTTGCTGCATCGGTGGGTGTAAAGTCCACTTTTAAGTTTTGAGCATCACCTAATGTCAATACCGTTCCAATTGCAGGTGTATAAACATAAGCACCTGCTACACTGGCTATAGCGTTTAGTTGTGTTGCACTCAGGGCTGTGCCTACAGTAATATTTGCTGGATTTGCCCAGGTGATCGTGGGGGTTGTCTTTGCAATTACAGTAATTGTTACCGTTTTGGTTGCCGTATTGTAATGAATGGCATCGGTGGGCGTAAAGTCAACTTTCAAATTTTGAGTTGCTCCCACACTTAGGACCGTTCCAATTGGCGGTGTATAAATATAATTACCCGCTACACTGGCTGTGGCGTTTAGCTGAGTGGCACTGAGTGCTGTTCCATCAACTATGTTTGCCGGATTTGCCCAAGTGATCGTGGGGTCTAGTTTTACAGTTGCTGCTGATGAACCATCGTAATTCAGCCAGGTTGTACCATTGTAAACATTAAGTTTGTTGGTGGTCGTGTTAAGCACAATTAAACCGGTAGTTGTGGTTAAGGCATCGCGTTGGTCTTGTGTTATGACTTGCATGGTTGCGTTGCCACTGTTCTTGGCATAGAGTGCATAAGGTACGCTAAGGAGTTGTCCGGCACTAATGTCAACGCCATCAACTGTTACCTTAATAAAATAGTTGTTGGTACCCCAATTGATATTGGCAAATACGCCTGAATTTACCGTGCCACCGCCAATCTTAAGGTTTACGACACCCTGTGGCGTGGTGGTAACAGTGTGTGTTTCCTGATAAACGCTTGCTCCTGAACTACTTGTTTGCAAAACATTAACTACTAAGGTTTTAGATGCTGATGCAACAACATTGCCACCAGCATCGCGCAAGACTGCCTGGTAATTGAACTGCTCGGGTGCCTGAGCAAAAACACTTGCTGCGAATAATATCGCCACTACAAATAAAAATAAATTTTTCATGTTACTTAATTTTGGTGATTAAAAAAAAATTGCAATAATTTGATTGTTTTATAAATATTTAATTTGTACCTGTTTAATTACTGTCTATACCGGATACCACATCAATTGCCTGGTTTTACAGTGGGTGGAACCGTTTGATTGAGCAGTTTATTCACAATCTTGCCCTTTGTCTTTTCCCTGTCGATCATTTCATCCATTTCTTTTTCAAGGGCATTCCTTTCGGGTTTTTCCGGAGGTGGTTTACCATTTTTCATAAAATTGCTTTTCATCTTTACTATTTTTTGTGAAAGTACAAACACAGGTAAGTGAAATACAAAAAAACGACCTTAGTAAAAATCCTATGCCACCTTAACTTCAGCTTAATGACATTTTTATTTAATTGATTATTAGGTACTTAAAAGAGCAATATTTTTGCCAAAAATGGGGCTTGGGAGGCCTAAAAGGGGCAAAAACTTGGTTTTCGTGAGTTGATTATGGGTTTTATTAAGGTAATTGCACGGTTTCCATAAATTTAAAAGGGCGGGGGGGAATAATAACAGTCCTATTATTCCCTGTTCTTCCCAAATCTTCACAATTTAGCTATCCGATAATTCCTTCATTCTTCATTCCTTCATTCCTTCTCCCTTCTCTAGTTTCCTAAAATCAAACGCTGTCAGGAACTTCGTACGCTGACAGGTTTGAGACCGATTATATAGAATGGGTTAACATGAGATCCGGGATTTCTATTGTGCCTATGTGTTTTTACCTAGTGTGGCCTATGTGTTTGATTTTTAAACACAATAGGTACATAGGTGAAAAAATAGGCACATAGATGGGACAATCAGGAAAAGGTGAATGTATATGGAAAAGGGCGGATGTAGATGGAAAAGGGCGGACGTATATGAAAAAGGGCGGACACACAGGTCCGCCCCTATGGTATTTTCAAATCACTTTACAGGAGCTATTTAATTCCTGAAATATACTCTGTGAGGCTTTGGTTGTGGTCGAGGCCGATTTTTTTACGGATTTTGGCACGGGCTACTTCAATTGAAGCGGGCGTAGAGAGCAGAAGAACAGCAATCTCTTTTGTATTCAGGTTCATTTTGAGGAACGTGCATATTTTTTTCTCGGTAGGCGTCAGTTCGGGATGCCGATGATCGAGCCGTTCATAAAAATCGGCATGCACGTTCCTGAATTGTGTTTCAAAAATATCCAGAAAATCACTTTCGTAGTTCGATTTGTTATCGTTAACGATTTTCCTTACAATTTCCATTCCTTCCTTATTGATGAAAGGAATCAGCTTTTTGATCTCAACAAGCAGCTCTTCGTTCCTTTTCTGGTAATTGGCAAGGTGAAGCGCAGCAATTGCAAGTTCTTTCTTGTGGTGTTCAAGTTCGTTGTTCAATCTCTCTTCCTCTTGCCTTCTGATGGTTTTATTTGCAGTTGAAATCCTCAACATGGTTTTGGTCCGGGAAAGCAATTCAATCTTGTCGATGGGCTTCCTGATGTAATCGACTGCACCAACCGACATTGCTGTCCTGAGATCATGGGCTGTCAACATAAACCCAGACATCATGACAACCGGAATATCGCAGAACTTTTCGATTGACTGCAATTTTCCGATCAACTGCAGGCCATCCATTATGGGCATCTCCCAATCGGTAAGTATCAGGTCGGGAATAACCTGGTGAACCACACGGAGGGCTGTTTCACCATTCGTTGCCTGATATAAATCGAATGGTTCGCGCGATTCGATGTAATATTTTACAATGCTTTCGAGGATGGAGGGTTCGTCATCTACAATCAGAATTTTTTGTTTGTCCATTTTCGGCGAGTTTAATTAAACGGTTGAATTCATCGATATTCTGAACGTAAATTGTACCAAACAACAGGGAAATCCAATCGTTCACTGCACTTCCTGAAACTTCTTTCAATGGGTCGAGTATTTCATGAAAACGGGAAATCTCATATATTTTAAATTCCTTTACCTGTTTCACCACTTCTTTCAGTACTTCATAATCGGTTTTCGAAAGGAGTAATTTAGGATTATTATCATGGGATGAATTTTTAATTTCTTCAATTTCAGCAGTTTTTGAAGCAAATGGAATGGTGAACCAGAAAATGCAACCTTCTTCAGGTTTGCTACAGACACCTATTTTTCCGCCATGTGCTTCTACCGCCATTTTACAAAAGGTAAGTCCCAGGCCGGTGGAGTGCCTGCCATCGTTTTTCCCAAACTGCCTGTATTTGTCAAAGATATAGGGCATTACTTCATCCGGAATGGGTTCCCCATAATTTTTTATACTGATCTGTAGGGTGTCATCGTCCAATTGTTCGGCCAAAACTTCGATGCTCCGGTTATGTGTCGAAAAGCGGATGGCATTTGCCAGCAGGTTGTCAAACACGCGAACAAAAAGCTCTTTATCAACCAGTATCCTATAGTCATCGAAAAGAAATTTGAATTCCAGGTTTTTCTCCCTCAGGCCCATTTCCTGTCCGGTTTTTACTTCTGCCAGTATGTTATGTAGGCAATGGACTTCTTTGTGGAGACTGAATTCCGTATTCTCATATTTTTCCACATCCAACATGTTCATAATGAGCCGCAACATTTTCCTGGCCGGGTGGATCACCTCCGGGGTATCAATATTTGCCATGATTTGGCTCAGTGGATTTTTCAGGTCATGTACCAGTGAATGGGTGAGCGATTCTTTAAATTGGTCCAATTTTTCGAGACGTTCATATTGTTCAGTGATTTTTTCGGATTGCGTCGCTATTTCTTCCTTTTGCCTTATCAATACTCTTTTCTGTTTTTGGATGTGGTATATTCCGATCAAGATAACAATGCAACCAAATAACAAACAAACAATTACAATATTTTTCCAAAAACCTTTCGTATTTTCTGAATCAAGCAATATTTTTTGAACCTCGATCTCTTTTTGTTTTTGCTCTGTTTGATACTTTTTATTGAGTTCCGAAATATTATCCCAGTTTTTCTTACTATTTATTTCTTCGCGCGTTATCGCTTGTATGTGTTGATACGTGAGCGCATTTTTATAATCTTTCATCTCCATGTACGATAACCGCAAAATATTTGCTGCCGTAGATTTATAGGCCAAGATATTCAAATCCACAGCCATCTGGTAAGCTTTTAAGCCAATCCCTATCGCTTTTTCATATTGTTTTTCATCGAAATAAGTACTGGCAATATTGATGTAATAATTTGGAATATCAACCTTACAATTGATTTGTTGTGCCATCTCGATCGCTTTACCGAAATACTCAATAGCTTGATTATAATTCCGTTGATGTCGGGAATATGCGCCAAGAATATTCAAACAGCTTAATTTTGTCCTGTTGTCTTTGTCAAGCTCAGAAAGCATTAGCGCCGAATCGGCATAAATTTTACATAGTTCGATTAAATCTCCCTTCGTGCTTTTTTCCAGGTTGAATTCATTTTGATTTGGAATTTTTGCTGTCCTAAATTTTGGGTAAATTGTATCTGCAAATTGATAAAAAGTTGAACTAATATGGTCGTACAATTCGGGATACTGCAGACTTACTTTGTTCTTGAGGGCAAAATCCTTTGACATGTACAAATACAATAGGCTTTGGTCGAGAAGCCCAATACAACGGTTTAAGTCGCCAATCTGATAAAGAGTGATGATTTTGCTGGAAATCAAGTTGTTTTTTTCTGCAATTTCAAGTGCCTGAAACAAGTATTTATTTGATTCATCATATTGTCCGCTGACTTTTTCAATATTTCCCAGATTGATCAATATTTGACAATGCAAGTCGTAATCGGTGTCTGCTAATGGAATTTGTTTGATCTGAACCGCACAACTCAATGCGCTATCGACATTGTAAGTAATAAGATTATACGATAATTCGATCAATTTGGAAATATTGCCGGTTGTTTGGGGGATTTTTTTGAATTCCACCAAAAGCGAATCGGTTTGCGCGGTCAAATTCCAATTCAACAAAATGATTTGCAATACAAGCAAAGGTATAACTTTGTTCAGTATTCTCATTGGTAGTCATTGTATTTTAAGACCTTAAACAAATTCCTGATGGGGTTGGGTTGGTTATCGGTCAGCAGAATTTCACATTTGTGCTTATTTTTCATTTTGTTATGGTTCTGTCATCCCAATAATAGGATCTACTACAAAGAAATAACTAAAACATCAAAAAACAAGTAAATGCCATGGATATTTTCGACAATTAAAAGTTTGCGGTTTTTGGGATCAGGCCGAAATGGTAATTGAATTTTCTATGTACCTATGGTTTTTCCCTATGTACCTATGTGTTAATTTTTTAGACGCAATGTATAGAGGCGAAACAACAGGCAAATAGTAGGAACCACCCTGGCATTTTTGGATTCCAAATATTATGAATTGTCTCAAAAAAAATATCTACAAATCCATCTTTAACTGGTATCCACAGCTGGGACAGAATTTTGCCTCCTTGTCAACTTTTGTGTTGCAATTTGGGCAAAGGTCATAGAATTCGAGGTGGAATTTTTCGCCACAATTTTTGCATACCTTGGCAATCAACAGGTTAGGCGTATTGCAATTACGGCAGTAAAGCTGGTTGCTGAAAGGGCCATCCTCGGCATAATGCCTTATTTTATGAAGCGCAAACTTGATCAGGATAAATGCAATGATAAGTGGCACTACAAAACTCAGGATCGGGTTCCCAATCAGGTCTGGTGCAAAATTGTAAACAAAATGCAAAAAAGCCGCCACTAAGATATAAGGAGCCATTGTCGAAAGGAATTTTCCCCGGTGCAAAAATTTTGCTTTTGCCAGCCCTATACCCCATATGGCAGCAAGCCCGATGTGAAGGGGAACGGCATTGAACTGTCGTATAAAAAAGGAGGCAATTCCCAATCTCAGGGTGTAGTCAATATTTTCGAAAAGGGAGAAACCAAAAGCGACTGTCATCGAATAGACAAGCGCATCTGCAGGTTCGTTGAAATCCCTGCTTTTACGGATGAGCCACACGGTTGCAAAAGCTTTGCAAAACTCCTCGTTCAACCCGACAAATCCATAAAAAAGCATCGATTTCCCGACACTGTGACCCACTTCGTGACCAGACCAAAATTTATAATCGATCAGGTAACCAAACAATTGGTTGAAAATCCCGGCAGGCAATGAGCTGACCAAACCGCCAATAACAAACATGAAAAGGACTGCGCGAATAGGCTCACGTTCAAACTTGTCATATTTCATGATCATCCAAAGCCAAAATAGGATCGAAATCAGATAGGAAAAGATATAAAATTGCATATCCGTGATTTAAACTGGTTATGGGTAATTCCACAGACCTGACATCCGCTTTATAGGGTGCTAAAATACCAAAAACAATGAGATTCTTTTTTGTATGCGTGAAAACATTAAAATTTGGAAAAGCGGCAATTTGAAGATTTGAAAATAAAACGCAATTCCCTTAAAATATTCATCCCTCTTTATCATATTCAAATGATTATTTCATACTTTCGGAAATTATAAAAATGACTAAAACTCAAACAGACAAAACATTTGAAAAGGTTTTGCCCTCATTTAAACATATTTATATCTATTTGACTAACTGACAATTATATAATTAAAAATATATGGACTTTCAATCTAAATTGAACAGGCGCCGTTTTATATCGCTTTCGTTAATCGGAGCGGGGGGAGTTTGTTTGTTGGGACGGTGCGCAAATCCAACCCTTTCGCCATGGAGATTCCTCTATACCCATGAAGCCTCGCTTCTGGACTCGTTGGTCGAGCAGATTATCCCAACCGATGAATGGCCCGGTGCAAGGGATGCCGGGGTTACCAACTTCATTGACAAACAGCTTGTTGGGCCTTATACTCGTTACCAGGCGACATACCGCAAAGGTTTGGCTGCCATTCAGGAAACCAGTAAATCGGAATTTCAAAAACCTTTTGAAACCCTGCCTTTTGAAGAACAGACAAAGTTTCTTGTAAAAATGGAAGCCGGGAAAATGATGGGTGACCTTTGGACAAAAGGGCTTGACCGTGAGTTTTTCAATTTGATCAGAAACCACACCATGCAAGGTTTTTACGGAAGTCCGCGCCATGGAGGAAACAAAGGCAATATCAGCTACAAAATGCTCCAGCTTGACTATCCGGTGATTATTGGGCAGAATAGGTACAAGGGATGATATGGAGAGAGGGAGAGGGAGAGGGAGTGACTTTGTGACGGGGAGCTAGAGAAGAGGAGAATGGAGACGGGAAAACGGAGAACGAAAAAAAGAGAATGGAGAATGGGAGCTGGAAAAAGGATCGTGATTCTCGTTGAAAACAATACACCGTAGGTGTTAAACTATTGTAGTATAAGGACATGTTCCAGGGAAAAGAGGCGCAATCAGAAAGATCTTAGAAGATTGAACAACCGATGCGCCGCAAGACTAAAACAAAATTCTGGCGCATAAAAAAAGGATAAAATATCTTTGAAAAATATTTAAAATGGGAAACAAACATGTAAATGCCATCGTTGTTGGTGCGGGTGCCGGAGGTGGTATTGTCGCCAAAGAGATGAGCGTAGCAGGGATGTCGGTTGTCCTTTTCGAACGGGGAGGATGGGCAACCTATGACGACACCGATACCGACGAGCTGATCTCACAACGGACAACAGTCCTTGGAAATGCCTATGGCCCTGACGATAAACGGTATCGCAGGGTTGTTGTTAACCGGGATGGGAGTACGAGCATTGTCCTGCCAAGTGAAGGCGGATACAACAACAACGCAGCTTGTGTAGGCTCCGGGACAGTCAGTTATGGTGCCATGGCCTGGCGGTTTATGCAGGAGGATTTTAAATTAAAAACCACCTACGGCCACGTTGAAGGATCGACCTTGGAAGATTGGCCTTTTACTTATGAAGACCTTGAGCCTTGTTACGAGAAGGCGGAATGGGAAATTGGCGTATCGGGCGATGACACACAAAACCCATTTGCACCTCCACGGAGGAAGCCCCATCCTATGCCCCCTTTTTCGCACAACAGGGAAGCCAAGTTGTTGCTCGATGCTGCCAAAAGATTGGGATATCACCCCTTTCCAATTCCAATGCTGCGCAATTCAGTTCCTTATTTGGGCCGTCCTGCATGTATCAGGATGCGCACCTGTGTTGGTTTTGCCTGTCCGGTGAATGCCAAATGCGGTACCCACAATACAGTTATTCCTGTGGCGCTAGCAACAGGCAATTGTGAATTGCGGATCAATTCCGTTGTAAGCGAAATCCTTGTCAATGAGCAGGGTAAGATTTTAGGAGTTAGTTATTTTGATGATAAAAATCAGCTGAAGACCCAAACTGCTGATGTTGTGATCATTTCGGCTTCTGCCACAGAAACACCCCGGTTGCTCCTCAATTCAAAATCAAAATTTTTCCCTAAAGGGATCGGAAACGAAAACGACTGGGTGGGTCGCAACCTTCAGGGTCATGCCTATACAGGTGCACGGGGGATTTTCACAGAGGATGTTTATGACGATCTGGGACCCGGGGCTTCGGTGGCCATCTGTGATTTCAGTCACCATAACCCGGGAATTATGGGTGGCGGTATGTTGTGCAACGAATTTATCAGGATGCCTTACCTATTTACGAATGTGCGTCCACCTGATGCGGCAAAATGGGGCAAAGCGCACAAAGAATTTCAGCGCATCAACTTTAAAAAAGTTGCACAGGTGCAAGGCCCTTATCAGGAAATTCCAACCTTTGAATCACGTGTAGAAGTGGATCCGGTTGTCAAGGATTTCTGGGGGATCCCTGTTGTCAGGCTTTCTGGATCAAGGCATGAAAAAGACATTGAGGGGTGCAAACTGATGTCCGAGAAGGCGGAACTCTGGCTGAAAGAGGCAGGTGCCGTTTATACCTGGCAAAACGTGGGTGGCGGTAAAGGACTCAGCGGTGGGCAGCACCAGGCGGGAACCTGCCGGATGGGAAACGATCCTAAAACTTCTGTAACCGATAAATTTGGAAGGATCCATGCTGTTCCCAATTTGTTTGTGGCCGATGGAAGCCTCAATGTCAACAATGGCGGTTTCAATCCGGCCTTGACAATCATGGCTTTGGGATTCAGGGTAGGGGGCTATATTGCCAGCGAGTGGACAAAAGGTAACAGATTTAAATAAACCTCACATGAAACGAGAACGCATTTACAAGACAATATTGCTTTCCATACTGACGACATTCACCATCATATTGCTCGCTTTTGGATCTTTTTATACCTATTGGAATTCCGCGCCGCCCGACAGGACCTGTGGAGGATGTCACGAAATCGGGAAATCGGTCAACTCGATGGCACAATCTTCACACCGTGATTTCAAATGCAAAGAGTGCCATGGCACTGCTTTCAGCAACGGAATCCATTCCTTGAAGGAGAAGGGGATGATGGTGGTGAGCCATATAAATGAGGCGAGGGTAGAGAACATCAGGCCTAAGGAAAACCAATTGCTCGATATCCTTAACAATTGCAAACGCTGCCATGCCACCGAATACGCCGATTGGATATCGGGTGGCCATTCGGTTGATTATCAGCATATCTTTTTAAACGAGAAACACAATTCGACCGAACAGGTCAATTTTGATTGCCTACGTTGCCATGGGATGTTTTTCGAGGGAACTATCAAAGATCTGGTTGAGCCATTAAACATCAGGGGTCCCTGGCACCTGAAGCTCGAACAGAAAGCAACAGATCCTGCGATTCCGTGCATGGCCTGCCATCAGATCCACCAATTGGGCCAGCCTGCCATAAGACCAGATTACGCTTCACCAAAGGCTATTTTTTACCAGCAAAAAGACACCTTTTCTGTCGTGAGCTTTTACGACCGCCATGAAAAAACGCATTACCCAATCGCCGAACTGCCAAAATTAAAACTATGGCAGGGCGAACAAATGGTGAAAGTCTCTGATGACAAGGTCATTCGAATATGTGTTCAATGCCACGCCCCAAATAAGGCGCATCAAGCAGGCACATCAGACGACCGAACTCCCCGTGGGGTACATGAAGGTTTAAGTTGCAACGACTGCCATGAACTTCACAGCAACAGTGCCAAAAACAGTTGCAAAACCTGCCATCCGGCCATTTCAAACTGTAAATTGGACGTCCTGAAAATGAACACAAGTTATGCCGATGCCAAAAGTCCAAACAATATCCATACTGTGGCTTGCTCCGATTGTCATACAAAAGAAAAGTTGGAAGCGTTGAAAAAAGTCCAAAAGAATTTAAATGTCCTAAAATGAGATAGGTGACAAAAATTTTCGAGGTAACTGACTTGCATAAGATTTTAGTTTGTAAATTGACAAAACGATTTTATAATTTGCCTTTGACATTCGTTGACTATTTGGAAACATTTAATATAACTAATGTTTCGCACATAAAAAAAGTGCTTAAAACATTGTGTTTTAGATAAAAAAAGTAGCATGGAAATTTTGTTAAGACCTTAAAATGTAGTAATTTAAGGGCGAATCCAAAACAATACTGCCATG
>Ga0209083_1003776_pt1 | contig 12255 bp, 19 predicted proteins | sample AM7aDNAmetaG_FD_184132 | JGI IMG/M metagenome (GOLD analysis project Ga0209083, IMG submission 184132) | Freshwater microbial communities from Finland to study Microbial Dark Matter (Phase II) - AM7a DNA metaG (SPAdes) (version 3) | ecosystem: Environmental > Aquatic > Freshwater > Lake ...
ATGGCATTATTAAAAAATATAATCCAGATTTTAAAATAACTACCATTAATGATGTATATATTGTTGAATGTAAAACAATCTTATCATCAAAAGAACTTGTTAGAAAATGGTCATATTATTATGATACTATTGAAGGTAAAAAAATTGCATTAGATAAATATTGTGATGAAAATAATTTCTTATCTTTTAATTATAATAAGTCTATGAATAATAAATTTTATAATAATTGTAAACCTATTATTAATTAAGGGCCTTTAGCTCAGATGGTTAGAGCAAATCCCTCATAAGGATGAGGTCCAGGGTTCAAGTCCCTTACAGACTACAAAATGCTGATGTACCGTTGGAAGCTTATACCTTCTATACACGTAGCGGGAAGTTGAAAACATAGGTTCGAATCCTATCATCAGTACAAAATGGAACTGTGGTTGAAAGGTATATAACGTTTTCCTGTTAAGAAAAAACATATGGGTTCGAGCCCCATCGGTTCCGCAATTTTAACATATATTAACATTTTTTAACATAAATAGTTAATATAAATGGTTAATCTAACTGTATTTATTTTATATATAATAATAAAACAAAATAGATGAAATCAGTTAAAGATAGTATTATAGAATTAAGAAATTTAGGTAAAAGTTATAATGAGATTGCAGAGTTATTGCAATGTTCAAAGGGTACAATATCTTATCATTGTAAAAATCTTGATAATAATTTTATAGAATTAAATATTCAAAATAAAAATATTTCTCAAATAAAAAATACTCTTATTTTAGATTTTGGTGATGATGTTGATATTCAAAAAATAAAAGAAGTTATTTTTTATAGAAAAAATGGTAATAATTATGATCAGATTATAGAAAAAACTGGACTACCAAAAGATAAAATAATAAAAATTTGTAGAGTTAATAAAATTAGTGATCAAACAAAATATCAAAAACCAAATAGTGACGAAATAAAAGAAATGCAAACATATTATAATGAATGTAATAGTCTTAGAAAAGTTTCTAAAAAATTTAATTATTCTACAAAAACAATATCAAAATATTTAAAAGTAAATAGTCCAAACAATAGTAAATTAACACCTGAAGAATATAAAGTTTATAGAAAAAAATATTTAGTTAAGGCTGTTGTAGATTGGAGAAAAAGAGTAAAAATAAAATTAGTTGAATATAAAGGTGGAAGTTGTAAAATTTGTGGATATAAAAAGTCTATGGGAGCTTTAGAGTTTCATCATACTGATCCAAACGAAAAAGATTTTGCAATTAGTGGAAAATCCTATTCATTTGAAAGATTAAAAAAAGAAGTTGATAAATGTATTTTAATTTGTTCTAATTGTCATATTGAAGTACATGAAGAAATAGTAAGAAATAATATGTAAGGGAGTGTAGCTCAGTTGGTTAGAGCAGGAAACTGTTAATTTTCAGGTCGGGGGATCGTGACCCTCCACTCCCGCATAAAAAATTGGGGAAGTAGCTCAGTTGATAGAGTATTGTAGTAGGAACTTCGAAGGAAACGCTACAAAGGTCGAGGGTTTGAATCCTTTCTTGCCCCACAAATTTTTAATGAAGTAGTGATTCATTAAAATTGAGAATAAAAAGAAAACTGACAGCGATTAAAAATCTGTTTTGGTAGTTCAATTGGTTAGAACAACTCGCAAGTGAGTAATAGAGTAAGCGTAGTGAAATAGCACTGCTCCGCATAAAGTGTCACAACGGGTACACGGTGTTGGTTCAAGTCCAACCTGAAATAAAAAATATTGTTTTCTGATTCTCAAATGAGGGTTCTGGGGAGTGGGATCTCAGCCACGGGGAAGCCGTGGTGTCAAAGTACTAAGGTGTTCGAATCATTGCACCCTCACAGTGAAAAATAGTTATTTGTTGTGAAAAACAGGTATAAATGAATGAATTTTGAGAAAAGTGATTACTTGGGCTCATAGTATAATTGGTGAGTATGCATCTCTGATAAGGATGTGACCCTGGATCGTTCCCAGGTGAGCCTACAATTTTTATTAAATATGAAAAATAAAGTTCAAAATAGAAAAATATGACTTTATTTTATTTATATATAGATAAAAAGAAATTTTTATGGTAGGTATAAAAAATACTGATTATTATAAATCAGGAAGAATTTTAGATAGTGCTAAAAAAGCAAATATTAAATCAACAGAAATTTTAAAGGATTTGAAATATAAAAGAATTGAAGATTATAATAATAATCCAAAATTATGTACAGAATGTCAGTGTTCTTTATCTTATGATAAAAAAAATAATAAATTTTGTTCAAGTTCTTGTTCAGCAACATTTAACAATAAAAAAAGAAGTTTGTCAGAAGAAACAAAAAATAAAATTTCAAAATCATTAAAAAAAGGCTCAATTGTACAAAAAAAATGTTTATATTGTGAAAAAGAATTTGAAGTAGAATGGAGTTTGAGACATCAAAAATTTTGTAGTAAGAGTTGTGCATCAAAAAATAGAAAGAAGACTCCTATTAAAATAAAGAAACCTGAACATCCAAAAGTAGTTGAAAAAGTTTGTGAATGTTGTAAAAGTAAGTATATTGTAAATTGGTGGTCTAAAGATATACAAAGATATTGTAGTCTTAGTTGTTCATCTAAACGTCCAAAAACAAAGGAAACAAAAGAATTTATGTCAAAAATTGTATCTGATAAAATTAAAAATGGCATATTTAAACCACAATTAACTAGTATAAAATGTTTATATGAATTCAAAAATAAAAAAATTAGATGTGATTCTAAAGTTGAGTATAGTTGTTTGAATTATTTTGAAAATAATTTTGATGTTTTAGATATTGAAAGATGTGATTTTTTGATTGATTTTGATTATGATGGCATTATTAAAAAATATAATCCAGATTTTAAAATAACTACCATTAATGATGTATATATTGTTGAATGTAAAACAATCTTATCATCAAAAGAACTTGTTAGAAAATGGTCATATTATTATGATACAATAGAATATAAAAAGATAGTATTAGATAAGTATTGTAAAGAAAACAATTTTTTATCTTTCAACTATAATAAAGATATGAATAGTGTGTTTTATAAGAATTGTAAACCACAATTAATTAATTAATAATTACTTTCTAAAATAAATAAAAAATATGATGAGATTTTATGGATATTAGTTTTACTAAAAATAAAACTAAATATCATGAAAGCGAATGGCAAAAGATCAAGAGTTGCAAGAACAACAACTTGCAGAAAAGAGTACAAACTTGTAACAAATGATAAGATTAAAGAACCGTATTGGGATGAATGCATTACTTTTTATCCAATGTTGAGAACAAGAGGTGCAAAAAGTACTAATAAAAGAATTATGAGTTATCAAGTTAGAATGTATAAAACTTGGAAGCACAATAGAAAGACTCAATGGAAAATATAAACACTGGAAGGTGTTTGTTGCTCTTATGTAAAAGTATAATAACTACGTAATAAAAGTACATAATATAATAAGAGTATCGCGATGTAGCTCAGAATTGGACAGAGCGGCCTCGGCAAGGGGAGGGTCGGTGGTTCGAATCCATCTGTCGCAACAAATAAAAATGTAATTATGAATGTATTCGAAATATCAAAAATGGCTTTAAGAAAGTATTTGATAGAAAATAAAGAAAAAGTTGTAGAAGACTTAATTGAAATGCGTAAAAAGTCTGAAGGTATAGATATATATAATTATGTAGATAAATTAGAAGATTCTTTATCATTTGATAAAATAAATAAAAGTGATGGAAACAAAAGTTTTTAAATCAGCTTCACAAGTTAGACTTGAAGAAGAAAACAGAATATTAAAAGAGATAGATAAAGAGATTAAAAAAAGTGCCAAAAAAGGTGATTTTCACTATTACTGGGACATATCTGGCTTAAGTCAATTTATGGTAAAAAGTATAGTTGAGAAAATAGAAAGTCAGCCAGGTAGATTTGTTAATAGCAAAGGCACAAATTTTAAGATAATTAGATGGTAAAATATAATTAAATGAAATTCGGAATATATACATTGTATATTGAAAATTGGATGACCAAAAAGAAATATCCTGAACTGTTTAAAGGATTGTTTGAATATGGTTGGGGTATGGGGTATGTTTTATTGCCACATAATCATCCATTTTATGAAGTACATTATGATGAATTGAATATTAGTATTCACGGTGGATTAACATATGGTAATTACTTTTCAAATATCAAATTTATAAAATGGGTTGGAAATAGAGAAAATTTTGGAGATGTTAATATAAATAATTTTGAAAAATTTGATAGATATTGGATGATTGGATTTGACACTAATCATTCTGGAGATAACAAAGAATCTTGTTCAAAAGAATTTGTTATGAATGAAATTGATAAGATTTTAGATCAGTGTTTAGATGATAGTATTGAAGGAATGAAAAAGTATAAAAATTTTTATTTAAGAAAAGATAAGTTGAAGTATTTGAATAGTTTGTAAATATGCTTCTGTGTTGTAAAGGACAGCATGTGACGCTTCGAACGTTACGGTGGGGGTTCGATTCCCTTCAGGAGTACAAATATAAGTTCTTGTAGTTCAATGGATTAGAACCCTGGTGTACGAAACCAGAAATACCAGTTCGACCCTGGTCGGGAATACTATAAAAAAGAGTTGATATTTTTATCAACTCTTTTTTTGTTTTTGACTTTATTATAATAATATATATTATATGAATATTAAAAAGTATGACAATTTTGTAACTGAGAAAAAAAATATTTATTGGACTGAAGAAAGACTTCAAGAAGAAGCTGATAAATATAAGACTAGAGGTGAATTTAGTGAAAAGAATAGGAGTGCATATGGTGCGGCTCGTAAAAAAGGAATTATACATAAATTATTCAAAAATCATTCAAATCAAGGATATACTGATAAACAAGTTATATATGGATATTGGAACGATAATAGATTACAAGAAGAGGTTAATAAATATGAAACAAGAAATGAATTTCGAATAAAAAATTCTGGTGCATATGATGCTACTCATAAAAAGGGGATCATAGACGAATTATTCAAAAATCATCCAAATAAAGGTTATGTTGATAAAGAAGAATGGAAAGAAAATAGTTATGTAATTTACGCATATGAAATACCAGGCATCAATAAATCATATATTGGTTTAACTAATAATATGAAAAGAAGAGATATTGAACATGTATGGGGTGAAAAAGAAAAATTAGGTAAATATTGTAAAGAAAATAATATTCCTTATCCTAATTATAAGATATTAGAGAAAGATTTAAATGTTTATCAAGCAAAAGATCAAGAATTGTATTGGGTTGAATATTATAAAAATAATGGTTGGGAACTATTTAATGTATCTAAACCAGGATCATTGGGCGGTGTAATATATAAATGGTCAAAAAAAGCATTACGAAAAGAAGCTAATAAATATAAAACAAGAAGTGAATTTCGAATAAAAAATGCAAATGCATATGAAGCTGCTCGTTCAAAAGGAATTATAGACGAATTATTCAAAAACCATTCAAATCAAGGTTATGCTGAAAATAGATTTATAAACGGATATTGGACGGATAATAGATTACAAGAGGAGGTTAATAAATATAAAACAAGAGGAGAATTTCAAATAAAAAATGAAAGTGCATTTCAAATTGCTTTTAGAAAAGGAATTATAGACGAATTATTCAAAAATCATCCAAATCAAGGATATAATGAGAATAGAGTTATAAAAGGATATTGGACTAATGATAAATTGCAAGAAGAAGCTAATAAATATAAAACAATAAATGAATTTCGAATAAATAATTTAGGCGCATATAAAGCAGCTTTTAGAAAGGGAATCATAGTCGAATTATTCAAAAACCATTCAAATCAAGGATATACTTATAATAAAAAATAAATTAAAAATATGAATAAAGTAGAAGAAATATTTAAAAGTTGGATGATTAGCTTTTCTCCAGACGATGCACAGGCAGATATAGCTGCAAAAAGAATAGAAATATGTGATTCTTGCGAATTTAAAACTTTGACTCCTATAGGCCCTTTTATGAGTATTGCGAGGTGCTCTATATGCGGATGTGCGCTCCGAGCCAAGATTTTTACTCCAAGAACTTATTTAGATGGTATAATTGAGCAAAATGATTCTAACCAAGGATCGTGTCCACGGTCTTTTTGGACGTCAGTAGAAAAGGAATGGTTAATAAATAAAGGTGATACTAGAATACAATAAATGCTACGAGTTAAGACATATTTAGATAAGAGTTCAGTTCATGGAATTGGAGTTTTTTCTGCACAAGATATTAAAGTTGGTGATCTTGTTTGGAAATTTGTGCCTGAGATAGATAGAATTATAGAATATTCATTTGAATCATTTAGAGATTATAATGCACAAGATAAAGATTTTATTGATACTTATTCTTATTATGATAAACAATTGAATAAATGGATATTATCTGCTGATAATGATAGATTTACCAATCATTCTGATACTCCAAATACTTTTGCTGTAGATAATGGTGAAGTTTTTGCGTGTAGAGATATTTCAATTGGTGAAGAAATAACTATTGATTATTATAAAATTGATAAATGGGCAGAATCTAAATTGAGATGAAAGATAGATTAATTTTTAATAGTAAGATTGAGTTGAGGAAATCTTCTGTTCATGGTTGGGGTGTTTTTGCAAAAGAAGATATTCAAGCAAATGAGGTTTTAGAAGAGATTCCTTTTCTAATTTTACCAATTGAAAAAGGTGAAACATCTTCTATGTTTATTGATTATCGATTTAATTTTCCTTGTGGAAATTGGAAATATCAAGTTTTGCCTTCTGGGTTTTCTTGTTATTACAATCACTCAAATGAACCTAATGCTGGTTGGTATAGCGATGAAGAAAATGATATTTTTGTATTTACATCAAATAAATTTATATCTAAAGATTCTGAAATTTTCACTTATTATGGTGATGTAAATTACTGGAGTGATGGTAGAAAGAATACTAAAGTTGTTTAGATGTTAAATTTCTTTGAATCTTCATATGCTTGAAAATTTCCACCAGCATCAGCTACGCCTTTCAACATTTCTGCAACTTCTTCTTCTGTTCCAGTAAACCCCTCTGAATAGCCTTCATCTGATGTATTATCAACTGGAAATTCCTCAATTTTTAATCCTGGCTCATTTGGATAATCTACTTCAATAACCTCATACTCTTTACCAAAAATTCTAACTGTTGCAATTGGACCTTCATTAAAAAATGTTTGACCTTCAATATTTACAATAGTAAATGTTTCTGGATCTCTAACACCACTATCCATTAAGTGTTCAATTACTTCTTCTAATTTTGAATTTAAAATTCTAATCCAATCAGATTCTTCACTTTTATCATCAGGATGTTCATTAACATATTTTAAATCAATGTTTCTATTCCATCTCTGATTTATTTCCTCAAATGTTTTAATGTATTTCATATGTTAAATTTTATTGAATTTTTATATGTTTCTATATCACCACCAGCATCATTTATATCATTTAACAATTCTGCTATTTGATATTTTGATTCTTGAAATCCAGGCAATTTTCCTTCTTCGCTTGTGTTATCAATAGGAAAATTTTCTATCCATAAATCATCTTCTTGTGTATTCCACATTTTGTATGTTCTATTAAAAATTCTAACAGTTGCATATGGTCCTTGATTCATATCAAGTCCTCTAATATCAAGAATTTTAAATATATCTTTATTATTTAGTCTTTTAATTAATATTTTTAAATCATTGAAAAAGTTTTTTATATAAACTGCTTCTTCACTATTATTATCTGGATTATCTTTTACAAATTGCCAATTTACATCTCTGCTCCATTCTCCTGTTTCAAATAATTTGAATTTTGTTATCATACACTATATATTAAAAAAAAGAGTCAATTTTTTAATTGACTCTTTTTTAGTTTATCTTTTGTTTTTCTTTCCACCATTACGATTGTCGTGTGCACTAGGTCTGAAAAAGTAAGTATTGGTTTGTGTATTGTGATATCTATAACCCTGATTAGGATAATATCCACTATAATAACGACGATTGTAATAATTGTCATCAACACCAATCTCAACACGTGCTCTACCACTAGTACCATGACTAGTAACTTCACAACTACCTAACATAAATAAAACCATAACTAAAACTAATAATTTTTTCATAATTTTTTCTCCTTTATTTATATGTATAAATAAAAGAATTATAAGTTGTTACATAATTACCACATTTTCAATATATTAATATTTATAGTGTTCTGATTTATATGGTCCGTCCTTATGAACACCAATATATTCTGATTGTTCATTTGTTAGAGTTGTTAATTTTACACCAATTTGTTCTAAGTGTAATCTTGCAACTTCTTCGTCTAATTCTTTTGGTAGTCTATAAACACCTACTTCATAATCATTTCTCCACAATGATAATTGTGCTAAAACTTGATTTGTAAATGAATTACTCATAACAAAACTTGGGTGTCCAGTTGCACAACCAAGATTTACTAGTCTACCTTCAGCCAATAAGTAGATACAATGACCATCTTCAAATACATATTTATCAACTTGTGGTTTGATGTTTATTTTTGTAACTGTTGGATCTTCATTTAGTTTATTGACTTGAATTTCATTGTCAAAGTGTCCAATATTACATACAATTGCTTGATCTTTCATTTTTTTCATATGTTCAAGAGTAATAACATCTTTATTTCCAGTACAAGTAACATATATATTGCCAGTTTCTAAAGCATTTTCAATAGTTGTAACTTGATAACCTTCCATTGCTGCTTGTAATGCACAAATAGGATCTATTTCAGTTACTATTACCCTTGCATTTTGTGAAGATAATGATTTTGCTGATCCTTTACCAACATCACCAAATCCTAAAACAACTGCTATTTTTCCTGGTAACATTATATCAGTTGCCCTTCTTATTCCATCAACTAATGATTCTTTACAACCATATAGATTGTCAAACTTAGATTTGGTTACAGAGTCGTTCACATTGATTGCTGGCACTCTTAATTTGCCATTTTCAAACATTTGGTATAGTCTGTGTACTCCTGTTGTCGTTTCTTCTGAAACTCCTTTTAAGAGCTTTATATTGTCATTCCAGAAGGTGGAATTTTCAAGTAAAGTTTCTTCTAGAATAGAATAAAGTGCTTTTTCTTCTTCATTGTTTATTTCAGGATATTTATTTGAATTTTCTAAATCTACACCTAAATGAAACATAAGTGTTGCATCTCCACCATCATCTACAATTAGATTAGGTCCTTTACCATTTGGAAATGTTAATGCTTGTTTTGTACACCACCAATATTCATCTAAAGTTTCACCTTTCCAAGCGAATACTGGAATTCCTTTTGCTGCAATTGCTGAAGCAGCATGATCTTGAGTTGAGAAAATATTACAACTACACCATCTAACATTTGCACCCATTTCTACTAATGTTTCAATTAAAACCGCTGTTTGAATTGTCATATGTAAAGAACCAGATATTCTTACTCCAGTAAGTGGTTTATGAGCGTATTTTTTTCTAAGAGCCATAAGACCAGGCATTTCTTTTTCTGCCATTTCTATTTCTTTTCTTCCCCAATCTGCTAATTTTATATCTTTAACTTTGTAATCCATATTAAATTTTTTAATTTATATATATTTTTTGATAGGTTTAGTTTTTTTATTTGAAAATTATTTATACCTTTGTACTGAATTAAAAAATACAAATGAAAAAATTAATAATTTTAATTGTAATCCTTATTGGAATAATTGCTTTAACTAGTAATAGTAAAGAACAAACTGAAGCAATGATGAGAATAGCTTTAATAGCTGGAGTTATTTGGTTTGGAGGATTATATGTATTGTTTAGTTATTTATTTAGAGATAAAAAAGAAGAAATTAAAAAATGAATATAGAAGAAGTAGCAAGAAGAAGGAAACATTCTCATTATAATGATAATAGGTTTTATACGATGGTAGATATGGCAATCATTAAAAAAGATGCTGCTACTCGTATGGCTCAAATTAAAAGAGGTGAAATTCCAGCTTTTGGTAATAACTATATTTGTGTATGTGGCTGTGGTCGTGAAGGTTGTTTTCTTCATAGTGGACATGATAGTTTGCCACAAGAACAAGTGAATGAATGGGCAAAAAATAGAGACCCACATGCCACAGTTAAGCCAGTTAAACCGAAGACTAAAAAAAGTGATTACAAAGTTGATTGGAAGTCTAAAGAATTTTTAGACAATTACTTAAAAGAAATGAATGAGACAAATAAGTGATGCTGAAAGAATATTAAGTGATTATTTTGAACTTACATATTTATTTGAACATGAGAGTACAAGTTATTCTGAGGTATATCGGCTTATGATAGTAGAGTCATTTATGAAAAATGATAAAAGTAAATATTCTTCTGCGTTAAGATTAGCAATGACTTATTTTAATAATGGTGGATATCGTCTTACACCACAATTTGACAAAATAATTTTAGACGAATTAAAAAGTACATTAACAAGAAAAGAAAGATTGAAAAAAATAATTCAAATAAATTCAAAAATAGAAAAACTTTAATAAAAAACATTAATATATAATATTCAAATGAAAACTTTAAACAACATGATTCAGCAACAACAACAAACAGATTTTTCTGTCTGATTGGTTGAACTATGTTCTTTTCAAACTCAAATCAGTCAGAGCGATTTGAGTTTTTTTATTTTAAAAAAGTATTGAATTATAATAGACCTCTTGAAGAATTGGTAGATTCAGCTGTCTTTGAAACAGTTTTCCCGTAACTGGGATATTGCAGGTTCGAGTCCTGCGAGGTTTGCAAATAACAACAAGTTATTTATTAAATATTGCCCTATAGTGTAATGGTCGTCTGACACCCATACCTTTGACGTATGTAGCCCTGGTTCGATTCCAGGTGGGGCTTCAAATAATAAAAAATTATTGATTGACATTGCCATGTCGTATAACGGCTTATTACATTGGTTTTTGACACCAAAAACGATGGTCCGACTCCATCCGTGGTAACATAATTTTATTGCTCAGTAGCATAATGCTGTGCAACTGCCTCTGAAGCAGTAGGTTGAAGGTTCAAGTCCTTCCTGAGCAGCATAAAGTGTCCTCAAAAATAGAAAAATATGACTTATTTTTATTTATATATAGTAATAAAAATATATTATTATGGACAAAATTTTAAAACAATTTGGAGAAGAAAAAATTAAAAATGTAGTTATAGAATCAAATTCATATGTTGAGGCGACAAATAAATTAGAATTAAAACCTCATATGAGAAAGAATGTTGAAAGATCAATTAAAAGATTAGGATTATCAACAGAGCATTTTGATAGTGTTAAAAGATTAAAAGATGCTAAAACTAGATACACAAAAGAAAAATTAGAATTTCTAGTAAAAAATCATAAAAATTATAAGGAAATTTTAGAGGAATTAGATGTTCTTCCTATTACTCCTAATTATAATAGATTAAAGAAAAAATTAACTGAATATAAAATTGATTTTTCACATTTAAAAAAATTACCTACACAAAACAATATTTGGGGCGATAAAGAATTTTTGTTATCTATAATTAATGAATCTAAATCTCAAAAAGAGGTTTTAGAGAAAATGAAAATTAGAAGTGCTGGTGGGAATTTTAAAACTCTTCTAAAATATATTAATTTATTTAATTTAGATACTTCTCATTTTACAAAATGTTATGAACATTTTTTAATAAGTAAAACTAAAATATCTTTGGATGATATTTTAGTTGAAAATTCTACTTATAATAGAACAACCCTTAAAGAAAGATTATATTCAACTGGCTTGAAAGAGAGAAAATGTGAATTGTGTGGTCAGGGTGAAGAGTGGAATGGTACGCATATGAGTTTGATACTTGATCATCAAAATGGTGTTCATGATGATAATAGAATAGAAAATTTGAGAATTGTATGCCCTAATTGTAATGCAACTTTAGATACTCATGCTGGTAGAAATATCAAGAAAAAAATAAAACCTGAAAAGAAAGATTTGAGACTTGATTATCATATTTCAAGAAGAAAAGTAGAGAGACCATCTTTAGATATTTTAAAAGAAGAAATAAGTTCATTAGGATTAGAAGGTACTGGTAGAAAATATAATGTTACTGGTAATTCAATTAAAAAGTGGGTTAAATCTTACGAAAAATATGGAGTTTAGAACAAAAAAAGTCATAAAATTTCTGACTTTTTTATTAATGTGATACACCGTGTGTGTCTGTAAATAATTTTTT
>Ga0209083_1003784_pt1 | contig 12241 bp, 12 predicted proteins | sample AM7aDNAmetaG_FD_184132 | JGI IMG/M metagenome (GOLD analysis project Ga0209083, IMG submission 184132) | Freshwater microbial communities from Finland to study Microbial Dark Matter (Phase II) - AM7a DNA metaG (SPAdes) (version 3) | ecosystem: Environmental > Aquatic > Freshwater > Lake ...
CGGGGCTCGCTGCCGCGATGGCCGCGAAGAAAGGCAACAGTTTCAAGGATACCGACATAAAACTTCTCAGGGAAACACTTAAAAAGCAGGGCGCGAAGATTGATTAGAATAGCGGAGGAAAAATGAAATATATCACGGAACCAAAGAAGAAATTGCCGGTCTACGGAAACTTTGATGTTGTGGTCTGCGGCGGGGGCCCCGCCGGCTCCGCTTCGGCTATTTCCGCGGCAAGAAACGGTGCAAAAGTCCTGCTCATTGAACAGACCGGCTGTCTCGGCGGAATGTCGACCGCGGGGCTTGGCCCGACAATGGCGCCCTTTACCAATGATAGAGAGCCATTTATCAGAGGGATTGCACTCGAAGTCTTAAACAGGCTCAAAGAGATAGGCGGGACAGGCGACACCCCGAAAAGTTCAACCATGTGGCCGGTTATAGATTCCGAGAAGATCAAACTGCTTTATGACACCCTTATGGAAGAAGCCGGAGTTAAAGTCCTGTTCTTCACCGGGGTTTTCAATGTGCAAAAAATCAAAAACAAAATAATCGCCGTAATTATAGAGAACAAGAACGGCAGACAGGCGGTTACAGGGAAAACATTCATCGATGCCACCGGCGACGCGGATCTCTCTGCGATGGCAGGAGTTCCGTTTGAAAAGGGCGACAATAAAGGAAAAATGCAGCCGGTGACACTGTGCTTCACGGCGGCCGGCATAGACACTGAGAAATTCAAAACACTCAGGAATGTAACATTTAAGGGATTGAACGCCAAGATGACAGAGGCTACCATTAACCCGTATCTGGGGAAATCGCTTCCCGATATGAAACACGGCGAGTACAGGTACATAGTCAACAAGAACCTCGGGAACGGAGTCTGGGGTTTCAATTTCGGACATGTTTATAATATAGACGGTACGGACGCGGACAGCCTCTCTTTCGGAATGGCCTATGGGAGAAAACTCATAGACAATTTCATCAAGCACGCCAGGAAACACGTCCCGGGGTTTGAGAACGCGCAGCTGCTGCAAACCGGACAGTTGATGGGCGTCAGGGAAACAAGGAGAATTAAGGGCATTTACAAATACACCATCGGCGATTACACCTCATTGAAAACATTTGACGATACTATTGCCGTTTACGACTATCCTGTAGATGTTCACGCTCCCACGAAATCGAAAAAACTTTACAAGAAACACGAGAAGCAATTCACGGCCGATTATGTGCTGCCGGCCGGGAAATACTACAGCATCCCCTTCAGGATACTGGTGCCGGTGAAAATCGAGAACCTGTTAGTTCCGGGAAGGTCTCTTTCCGCGGACAGGCTCACGCAGGGGGCTTTCAGGGTCATTCCGCTCTGCCTCGCATTCGGCGAAGCGGCAGGTCTCGCGGCGGCCATGGCCGCAAAGAAAGGAAACGCCATGAAGGACACGGATTTTGCCCTGCTCAGGAAGAAACTTAAGGCTCAGGGAGCAAAGGTAGGCTGATCAGCTGAAATTAACTTTCCGGTAAACGCCCGGGTAAGAACCGGTTTTTCTAAAGAAAGCGCGGCTGAAGGAGCTTAAGTCGCGGTAGCCGCAGCGGTAAGCAATCTCAGACAGGTTCAAGCCGGGGTCCTTCATAAGGGCTCCGGCTCTTTTTATTTTAAGCGTGTTCTGGTAGTCCCTGAAACTCATTCCTTTCTGCGCTTTAAACACTCTCGTGTAATAATATTTGCTGAGTCCCGCGCTTTTTGCGGCAAATCCGAGCGTTACCTTTTCCGGAGGCGCCGTTTCAAGTTCTTTTACGGACGCGTCAACAATGTTTTTCATCCTGGCATTCTTAAGATTGGCAACACCGGCGGCCAGGAACTTGCCTCTCCCGGATTTCATTCCCGTCCTCAGAGAGTTCAGCTCCTTCTCCCACTCCTCTTTGCTCTCGGCTTCTATTATGAAATGCGCGAGCAGTTTCAACAGGTTTGAAGCGTTCGCAAGGCCTTTCTTTGATACCACGCGCGCGTTCTCTATAAAACTTGACGCCTTATTCCCGTCAAGGCCAAGAGTTTTGAGGTGGGCAATTATCCTGCGTTTTCTTGCCGCTGAAGGAACGCTGAAGAACACCTGCCCGGCAAGTATACAGCCCAGGTATTTCCCTCGGGAAACAACCGGGAGGACAATCTCGTCGAGGCCCGCGTGGCACCTTTTTATGAAGACCCTGCCGGAACGGACCGCGGCGCCGAGCCCCTCCTGATCGGTCTTGAAACATATTGCATAGGATGGTTTTGTGCTCTTTACGAAAGCGCAATAGGGGCTTTTATGCAGGAAGGAAGAACTGTCCACGGAAAGGGCCCGGCTGGCCTTTGCCCTTTCTTCAAAATCATAAAGACAGACCGTTAATCCCGTAGTCTCTTCGAAGGTTCTAAGAAAGTCCTTTAGCGCTATGTTGCGTACCGGAAAGATGCGTTGCGGCATAGCGAATTATAGCAACAAATGCTAAGAAAGGCAAGGGCTCGTGCAATAAGAACCTACCTGCCTTTTGACACCAGTTTTACGGCTATGTCCGCTTCAAGAGCGGCAATAATATCTATGCCTTTAGCGTTGGGATGAATGTTGCTCCACCAGCTTTTATCGGGATCGTTCAAGTGCGCGGCGTCCTTGCTGTCGTCTATGGTAACTTTATCGATGCGTATCCGAAGATCCCAGTTCCCCGCATCCGTGGCGGCTTTTAGCGCTTCAAATACATCCCCAAGCGCGTAGCCTTCTTCCCCGGCAAAACTCCTTATGGCATCAAACACTTCTTTTGTGCCTTCGTTGGGAGTTTTGCTTGCCGTGTGGTTGGGGTCCGTATACATCGCGGTTTCAACCGCAATTTGAACTCCCGGATAATCCTGCTTTAGCCTTTCGCAGAGGTTTTTAAGCCTTTTCCTGAACTCCGCGGCGGAATAATTATTCTTATCGTTTGAACCGTATCTTATGAAAACTATGTCCACCCCTTTATTCGCTTTTATAATCTGGTCATAACGGCTGTAGAAATGAAATCCGTCAATGTCTTTTTCAATGAAGTTTGATTTCGCCCCGGGGCCTATGGATTCCCCGCCCTGCCCCCCGTTCACCACTTCAAAAGTCTTGTCCGGAAGCAGCGTTTTGAGCTTTTCCTTCAGCCTGGATTGAACCTGGTCCTTCACGGGAAGATACGGCGTATTCACGGTTGAATCTCCGAGGAGAAGTATTTTATAAGCCATCGCTCCTGAAACAGAAAGCACCAACAGCAGCACGGCAACAGCCAGTCTCTTAAGCATCTTTCCTCCGCGGTAAATTAGAGCAGAAATTTAATTGCGAGCGTAAAACCGTTTAACATATATACTATTCCTGTAAGCCCAAACGCGAGCCCTACATACCAAAGCGCCGGTTTTTTAAGCAAGGCCGCGATGGAAGAAAGCATTATCGCGACCTGGAGAAGCATCACAGCCTGTCCGAATTGCCCGCCATGCGCTTTAAAATCCTCCTGCTCGGCGGAGAACTTCTTAGCCCCTTCCATGATATCCTTTTCTTCGCCCTCATATTGCTTTATCTTTTCCTCGTAACTTTTCATTTTACCGGCAAGGAATTCTTTCTTTCCGCCGCTGCACTCCGTCATGTTCTGCGCCTTAAAGTTGTCATCCTGCAACTGCATCAGATATTTCTTGATACTTTTGGCCTGATAATATTGCCACTGGTTGGACTCTTTAGTTGTCCAGAGTTGTACTTTTGTGGAATAACCTCCGCCCTTCATCGACGAGAACGCCGCGCATACCGCGAGTATAGTTGTCGTCAGCGCCACCCACTGAGTCCACCTGTCCTTTATTATCGCCCCGCTCTTCTGTTCCTCTTTCTTTTCCGCATTATTCGCAGACATCTTTCCTCCCACGCCTTGCGCTGTAAATGATATTTGTTCTTTTATTCCCACCCTATAAACCTTACAAACATTATGAAACTCTGCGGCCTGAAGGCCGGAGTTTCTCTTTATAGGTGTGTTAATATTATTCATGCCGGATTCATCCTCACCCTAAAGGGTGAGGTTTTCTCCGGCATCTGAAAGATAAACTTTTATTGTTCTTTGCTTTACGTTACAAACGTTATAAACGTTAAGAACGTTACTAACATAATAAACCTTTGACTTTTATGTTTACGTTATAAAGGTTATGAACGTTACTAACGTTACAAACCATATTTTCACTTTATATTCTTACCTTACAGAACAAGACACGCTGTGGCTTACAAACTCTTGACTTTTATGTTTACGTTATAAACGTTAAGAACGTTACTAACGTTACAAACCATATTTTCACTTTATATTCTTACCTTATAAACCTTATGAACCTTACAAACCTTACTAACTTTTGACTTTTATAATATTTTCCTTCGATTCTCTTTTTTTTCCGAATTAAAATGTTTATTTTCCAACATCTTATTCTTCGCCCTTCTCGATCTTCTCCTTTTCTGCCTTCTGATCTTTTCAACCCGCTGCTGCTCGGCTGAGAGCTTACCCAAAACCGCTTCTTCTATTTTCCCGACAAGAATCTTTCTGGCTATATAGCGGTTTAAGGCCTGCGAGCGCTCTGACTGGCACTTGACTTCCGTGCCCGTTGGGATGTGCTTTAAATAGACACAGGTAGAAGTCTTATTTACATTCTGACCACCCTTTCCGCCGGAACAGATAAAACGCTCGAGAATATCAGCCTCATTTATGTTAAAACGGGCCATTTTTTCGCGCAATTTACTCTCTTTTTCCGGGCTGATACCGAATAAACCCATATTTTCCTCTCGTTGCGTTCTTAACGTTCATAACGTAATACTTTTTTACCATTATAGACCAGGCTAATGCCTTTTTAAATACAAAAAGGCGGCTCCCGCCGCCTCTGAAATCAGTAATCAGTAATAAGTAATCAGCAATTGTTTTTATTGAGGGTAATCCGAGTATGATAGGTAACTTCGAACAGTGTTTCTGTTTCAACTGCTCTTGCTTCCTTCCATACTTCTTCTCGGTCTTCTCTGCGCGTCCGCGCAGCTCGTGACTCGGTTACCCTCACAAAAAGTATAACACTCTTTCCTGCTTTGTCAAGTGGCCGGCGCGAGTGAAAAAGAAAAGCGGGAGGCAATCGCCTCCCGCTTAGAGTTTCTTCCCTTTTTAGTAAACTTCAGTTCCTTCCGTCCTGGTAATCTGCTTGTACTTCTCCAAAAGAGCAACCGTTACCGGACCGGGCTTGCCGGTTCCTATTTTTCTTTCATCAACACTGCTGATAGGCATTATCTCCGCGGCCGTACCCGTCAGGAATACTTCGTCAGCGACATACAGGTCGCAGGCCGTAAACGGAACTTCCTTCGTCTTAATCCCCATGCCGTCGGCCAGTTCCAAAACTATCGCCCTGGTGATTCCGTCAAGCGCGCCGCAATAAGTCGGCGGCGTGATCAAGACCCCTTTGCTGACAATGAAGATGTTGTCCGCGGTACACTCCGCCACATAGCCCTCGCGGTTGAGCATCACGGCTTCAAGCACTCCGTAATTATTAGCTTCTAGTTTTCCCAGGATGTTGTTGAGGTAATTCAAAGATTTCACCCTCGGGCTTAAAGCGTCCGGCGTGTTCCTTCTTGTTGAAGTCACGATTACCGGAAGGCCTTTGGCGTAAAACTTCTCCGGATACAGGCTGATGCTGGCCGCAATGATAAAGTAGAAGGCCCTGGGGCACTTCGTCGGGTTCAATCCCAGGTCTCCCGGCCCGCGCGTCACGACAACACGGACATAGGCATCCTTGAGTTTATTTTTCCTGACTGACAGGATTATCTCCGCCTTCATTTTTTCTTTCGTCACGGGTATCTTCAAGGTCAGCGCTTTTGCGGAATCATAGAGCCTGTCGACATGCTCGTCCAGCTTGAAGAGGCGTCCTTTGTAGGACCTGATACCTTCAAAAACCCCGTCGCCGTAAAGCAGGCCGTGGTCAAAGACCGAAACGACCGCTTTTTCTTTGGGAACAAATTTACCGTTCAAACAGATAAGCATAATGCCTCCGAATAGTTCATATTACCGTTGATTATGATTTTACTACGCAGCCGTCCACTATTTCAACCACTCTTTTGGTGCGCCTCGCAAGCTCCATATTGTGGGTTACGATTATGATAGCCTGCCCGCGCGTCCTATTTATATTCTCAATCAGCCTGAAAAGAATATCCGTATTTTCCATGTCAAGATTGCCTGTCGGCTCATCGGCCAGCAGAATGTCCGGCTCGTTGACAAGCGCCCTTGCCAGCGCTACCCGCTGTTGCTCTCCCCCGGAAAGCTCCCCCGGCTTGTGGTTGAACCTGTCTTTCAAACCCAGATCTGAAAGCAGTTCTTTCGCTTTTCCCCTGCCGTTTACCCCCTGTATCATCGCCGGAATAATGACATTTTCCAATGCCGTAAAATCCGAGAGCAGGTTATAGAACTGGAAGACCGTGCCAATCTTTTTCCCGCGCAGTTTCGAAAGATCCCTGTCGGAGAGGGCGTAAATATCAATGCCGTCCATGAAAACTTTCCCGAAACTCGGTTTGCTTAAACCTCCGAGCACATTAAGCAAAGTTGACTTGCCGGCGCCGGAAGGCCCGCAGATACTGAGAAGTTCTCCCTGTTCTGCCGACAGGGAAATGCCCTTCAGGATATTCACCGGAGAAGGCCCGAGATTGAAGGACTTGTGAATGGTTTCAGCCCGGAGGACGATGTTATTCATATCTTATAGCCTCCACGGGATCCAGGCGCGACGCTTTGTACGCCGGGTAAAGAGTGGAAAAGAAACTCAGGAGCAGCGAAGCCGCCACGACCACGGCGATATCCACCGCTTTAATCTCCACCGGCAGGTAATCCAGGTAATAGACGTCGCTGGCAAGTTTTATGAACTGATATTTTTTCAGAAGAAACGCCGTGAGCGTCCCGAGGGCGACTCCCGCGCCCGTCCCTAGCAGTCCCAATATCATGCCCTGCCAGACGAATACTTTCATTATGCTTCCCTGGGAGGCGCCGATGCTTCGGAGTATCCCTATCTCCTTCGTTTTTCTCATAACCAGCATTATCAGGCTGCCGAGCATATTAAAAGCCGCGACAAGTATAATCAGCGTGAGCATAATGGTCATTAATACTTTTTCAAGCTTCAGCGCCGAGAAAAGATTGCGGTTCATCTGCTGCCAGTTCTGTATCCTTAAACCCCCGCTGATTTTGTTGCGGAGCATTACCTCGACGGGATGCAGGTTGTAGATATCGGAAACGCGGACCTCTATATCGGTAGCCCTGTCTTTCATCTCGAAGAGTTCCTGCGCGTCTTTGAGCGAGATATAGGCAAACGCGGAATCAAACTCGTACATTCCGGATTTAAATGTGCCCGCTACTTCAAACTTGCCGACTTTGGGTATCATGCCAAGCGGTGAGGCTTTAAAGATGGGAGTGATAAGTACAACTTCGTCTCCCTCAGATAACAGAAGGCGGGAGGCCAGCTCTTTCCCTACCAGTATACCCGGGAGTTTTCCGCCCGGACGGAGCATTGTTTCCGAACCGCCTGAGTTCGGTATCTGCCCGGCCTTCTCCGGATTTATCCCGAAAACAACAGCCCCTTCCGTGTAATACTTTGATTTGAGCATACCCTGATTTATTATGAAGGGATTCGCGGAGGCAACGCCTTTCACGGAAGCAGCCGCTTCAGTCTCGGCCTCGTAGTTTTGAATGCCTCCGCCCGCGCGGTCGGAAATAACGATGTGCGGTTTTATTCCCAGTATCTTATCGCGCAGATCTTTCTGGAAACCATCCATTACGGAAAGGACTATGATAAGGGCCGCTACACCGAGCGTGATTCCGGCAAGGGAAATCAGGTTAATAAAGGAAATGAAGAATTTTGCCCGGCGGGACCGGATATAGCGTTTTCCTATGAAAAATTCAAATGCCGCCATAACTCCCCGTTATTTCCGTCAAACAGTTTTCTCAGCATGGTTGTTTTCCTGCATCTCCCGGGTTTCCGGCCTCATTTGCGGGAAGAGTATCACATCCCGGATTGACGCCGAATTCGTAAGGAGCATTACCAGCCTGTCTATGCCGATGCCAAGCCCGCCGGCAGGAGGCATTCCGTGTTCAAGCGCCGTTATATAATCCTCGTCAAGTTTTTTAAGATCGGCTTCTTTTTCCGAATCTATCTGTTGCAGGAATCTCTTCTTCTGTTCCGCCGGATCGTTCAATTCCGAGAAAGCGTTCGCGTGTTCCCTGCCGTAAATGAAAAGCTCAAACCGCTCGACAAGCGATGGGTCTCCCCTCTTCTCTTTTGAAAGCGGGGAAATCTCAATGGGATAATCCGTGATGAAGGTCGGCTGTATCAGCGCTGATTCCGCTTTCTGTTCGAATATCTCGTTAATTATCTCGCCCTTGGATCTAAATCCGGAGGCGTCAATTCCAAGCGCAGCGCAGGCCTTAACTAAACCTGCCAGATCAAGAGCGGCCGCGTCCACACCTGCGTGAACCTTTACCGCCTCCGCCATAGTGAGCCGCTTCCAGGGACGCGCGAAGTCTATTTCCTTGTCCTGATAAGTAATCTTCAGCGTGCCAAATATGGACTGCACTGCCGCGGTTATCATCTCTTCCGTCAGATCCATCATGTCGTTATAGTCCGCATAGGCCTGATAGAGTTCGATCATTGTGAACTCAGGGTTATGCTTTATGGACATGCCTTCGTTTCTGAAGTTCCTGTTTATCTCGTAGACTTTCTCGAACCCGCCGACGATAAGCCTTTTCAAAAAAAGTTCCGGCGCTATTCTCATATAAAGAGGCATCTGGAGCGCGTTATGGAAAGTCTTGAAAGGTTTTGCCGCGGCGCCGCCCGGGATGGAATGCATCATCGGCGTTTCAACCTCGAGGAAGCCTTTTGTGTCCAGAAAGTTCCTTATCTGCCTGATAACGCAGGAACGCGTGTAAAAGACAGCCATGCTCTCCGGATTGGAGATTAGATCAAGATATCTCTGCCGGTAGCGAATCTCAATATTTGTGAGCCCGTGAAACTTCTCCGGAAGCGGAAGCATGGCTTTGGAAAGCAGTTCCAGTTCCTTAACCCTGACCGTGACTTCGCCGGTGCGCGTCTTAAAAACATCTCCCTTGACTCCGGCAAAATCCCCGATATCAAGCATCTTAAAGATATCCCATTTTTCCTGGCCAAGCACGCCAAGGTTAAAGTAGAGCTGTATCATACCTGAACCGTCTTTTAAATGGGCGAAACAGGTCTTTCCATGCTCGCGTATGGTCATCAAACGGCCGGCGAGAGAGTACGAAACGGTTTCAACATGTTCTCCGACCTGTATATCCTTATGTTTTTCAAGTATTTCTTTGGCTTTGGCATTAACCTCATATTTGTAAGGGTACGGGTTTATCCCGGCAGCCCTTATCTTTCCGAGTTTTTCATTGCGTTCCTGAACAAAATCCTTCTCCATCTCACTTCTCCTCAAACAAAAATATTTGGTTCGATTTCACACAAAGCAGTGACTTTTTGCGTTCTTTCTGAATTATATAATATTGAAGCTTTCTTTACAATGAAAGTATTGGCCTTAGGCCCGTTTGGGCTTGATTCAGCGGCGCTTTTCCTATAATATTTAGTATATCCAAAAGATAAACGGCGGACACCTCAAAGGAAAAACCGACAATGGACGCGATAATAACGAAAAAGCTCAGCAAGTCCTATATCAACGGGAACTTCTGGGCCAGAAAAAAGTCCGTCGCGCTTATCAATGTTGACCTTACCGTAAAAGAAAAGCAGGTCTTCGGCCTCCTCGGATTAAACGGGGCCGGCAAAACCACCCTGATGAAGATAATGCTAGGGCTGGTCTCACCCACTTCCGGCAAGGCCCTGGTGCTCGGAAAAGACATTCGCGAAGCCTCCAACAGGAAAAATATCGCTTATCTTCCGGAAATGCCTTACTTCCCGAGATACCTGACGCCGAGAGAAATACTTACTTTTTACGGCAGGCTTTATGAACTTTCAAACAAAGAGAGCAAAGACAGGGCGGCGGAAGCGCTTCAAACCGTCGGGCTTTACAAAAGAGCTGATTCAAAACTGCGGGAATTCTCAAAAGGCATGCTGCAGCGGGTTGGGATTGCCTCTCTTCTCTTAAACGACGCCAAGCTTTTCTTCCTGGATGAGCCGACTTATGGATTGGACCCTCTCGCGGCCAAGGAAATGCGAGACATTATTCTCGGCCTTAAAAAGAGAGGAAAGACTATCCTGTTAAACTCCCATCAGATAAACGAAGTGCACAAACTCTGCGACAGGATAGGAATTCTGCACGGGGGAAAGCTGATTTTGGATACGCCGGTCTCAAAAATCAAAGGAAATATGGAAGATTTTTTCGTGAGGACGGTAAAAAAATATGAAAGAGCGGATTGAAAAGATTCTCGCCGTAGCAGGCAACACTTTCAAAGAATGCGTGAGGCACCGCATCCTCAACGTCCTGCTCATTTTCGCGGCCGCGATGATCGGCGGATCTTTTTTGATACGGGAACTCGCTCCGGGGGCGGAGGACCGGGCACTGATAGATACCGGCCTGGCGTTGACCGAGATCTTCGGATTTCTCACGGTAGTCCTCAGCCTTTTCATTACCTCTTACGAAGAATTTGAAATGCGAAATATCTGGATTACCCTGACAAAACCTGTTTCCCGCGGCATCTTCGCGGCCGGGAAATTCGCCGGGATATGCCTGACGGTCACGGTGAACACTCTGATGATGCTGTCGCTTCTCCTTTTGCTTGCCCGCATTAATTCCGCCGCGGTGAACACTTCATTCATTGCCGCCGCGCTTGGCATACTCCTCACGCTTTATGTCTCCGCCGGCTTCACGATGCTTTTCATGCTGACTGCCACAAATCTCACGACAGGCACTCTCTTTTCCGTGCTCTTCTACCTGATAGGGCACCTGACGCAAAATTTAAAAACTCTTATTGCGAGCCCAAAAACAGCGGCAGCCGTAAAATTCACCGCTTCGGTCTTTTATTATGTTCTCCCTGACTTCGCGGCCTTCAATTTCCGGGACCAGATCTATTTGAGCGGTGGCGTCTTCCATTATCCATTGCTGCTTAAGGCTTCCGCGTACGGGGCTTTTTACGCGCTGGCCTGCCTGCTCATAGCGGGCTTTGCCTTCTCCAAGAAAGAATTATGAAAAAGACTTATCTGCCATTAATAATACCCGCTTTTGCCGCAATCTTTGCCCTGACCTTCACCCGAGCCGACAGGGATTATGCTTCACTTCACCAGGATTATCCTTTCAAAGAAACATTTTCAATGCCGTACTACGCGCACGCCTTTTCTTTTATGGGTTTCCGGGCCGCAGTCTCTGATTTCCTCTGGATGGATATCGTGCAATATATAGGCGACCCGGAGAACGCGAAGACAAAATACAGGGATCTTTACTTGAAAACCGAGAACCTCATTCACCTTGACCCGAATTTCACGTTTCCTTATCTTTCGGTATCCGGCATCTATATGTTCGAACTAAAAGACCCCGCCAGGGCGCTGGGCTTGATAGACAGGGGGATAGAAAAGAACCCTGATTATTGGGTCCTGCAACTGTACCGCGCCGCTTATGTTTATCAAATGAACTTTGACGCGAGCAACAAGCTTTCAGATTTGGAGAAAGCGGCCTTAAGGATTGAAAAAGCTGTCGGCCTTAAAGGACATCCGCCGATGCTCGAACGCACCCTCGGCAGTTTTTATCTGAAGCTGGCGGAGCTTTCTTCTCCGGACAGAAAAAAACACTGGATGGGAAAAGCGGTAAGGCTCTGGGCAAACATGTACGAATTTCCTTCCGAAGAACTTAACGGAAAGTACGCAGAAACCCATTTAAGAAAGTACGGGCTGCTGAAAAATTAGTTATTTGACCGGGGGAACATATGGGAAAAACCTTTTTATCGGTTTTTTTGCTGGCAGGCGCTTTAATAGTTTCCGGACGCGCCGCTTCGATCAAAAGCGTTGAGCAGCTGACCGCAGGCGGAGGCTATAGCAGCCCCTCCTGGGCTCCGGACGGCGCAAAGTTCTTTGCGCAAAACAGCGCGGCAGGCATTATGCTCTATGATTTTTCCGGGAAGAACGGCAAAGCGCTGAAACCGGACGAAACGAATCTGGTAAAACCCTCCTGGTCCTTTGACGGCAACAGCATTGCGGCCGAAAACCTGAAGGACCAGTCAATAATGCTTTTTGACCTGATTTCCGGCAAAGCGCGCACCCTGGAAGAGAGCAATACCT
>Ga0209083_1003789_pt1 | contig 12227 bp, 2 predicted proteins | sample AM7aDNAmetaG_FD_184132 | JGI IMG/M metagenome (GOLD analysis project Ga0209083, IMG submission 184132) | Freshwater microbial communities from Finland to study Microbial Dark Matter (Phase II) - AM7a DNA metaG (SPAdes) (version 3) | ecosystem: Environmental > Aquatic > Freshwater > Lake ...
GAAAGGCAGGATTCCTGCCCCGATAAAAGGCCTGACAAACTAAAAGGAGATACATGAGGAAACTGCTTGCTTGCGCCGCGATAATAATGATATGGGCTTCTGCCCATACCCTGGAGTTGAACATGTTTGAAGATACTCCGGGAGTCCACTGGTATTCCGTTGAAGCAAAATTGAATACGGTTTTCAGGCAGGCGACGTATGACTGCGTTACCCCTGAAACTGCCTTGAAGCTCACCTTCCTTGAGGCCAATGAACCGGACTGCGTTTACACGGATTCAGTGGTATCGCTTACAAAACTTAAAATGTCCGGTGTGGTATTTTGGGTAAAAGGCGACGGCAGCAGCAATACCGGAATAGCCGGCATCACGCCTTTTGAGGCTGACAAAAACTCCGACCTGAAAATAATAACAAAATCCGGATGCACTGTTGAGTTTCCGCTCAAAGACAAAATCTGGAAGAGATACGCCTTTAAGTTCAGCGATTTCAAGCTTGGTGAAGCGACGCTTACAAGCGACAGAGTGAAACAGCTCTACTTTTCGGTAAAATCGGGGAGTAAGACACCTGTCTCATATATAATTGATAAGGTAGGATTTACAAAAAACCTTAAAGAAACCGAAGAAGATATAGATCTTGGGAAACAGGCAAACTCCCGCACGGATCTCAAACCTGACCCGAAGCCGGTCGTGCCGGCAGAATTCGTGGAAGGGCGGCCGGCGCTGGAAGGTTTCAGAAAGAAGCTTGCCTCCGGACAGGAAGTTACCATAGTTGCGTTTGGCGATTCTCTGACGGCCGGCACGGCGGTATGGCGCGCAAAAGCTCCTCATCCGGAGAGATATGTTTTTCATTATGCGCTAAAGAACCTGCTCGCGGACGCCTACAAGAACGACAAGATCACGGTGGTTAACGCCGGCATCGGCGGGGAACAGGCAAGCCACGGTTTCGCGAGACTGGACCGGGATGTCCTGAGCAAGAAGCCGGACCTGGTAATTTACGAATTCGGGAATAACGACGGGGATATCCACGAATACACTTCGAACACGGAAAAAATCTGCGATAAACTTGACCCGGCCAAGACCTCGGTAATAATCATGAGTTCAACGGTCTTCGCCGGCAGCGACGACAAGAGAGACGCCTACATAAAATGGCAGAAGGATTTCGCGAAGAAACGCGGCTACGGGTATATGAGATTACGCGATGTGTTTACGGCAAGGGGCGACGCCTTCATAGGGGATTATTTGTCCGACGATGTCCATCCGAGCTATATTGGACACAGGATATTTGCCGAAATGCTTTTCGAATTACTAAGACCATAGCCAAAACATTACGGCTGGCAGGGCAGGTCTTGTCTATTTATCAAACATAAATGATACCGAAAAAGTATGTGTGGTTCCGAGGTCTCCGAAAGGCACATAGGCGTAGTCCACGATTATATTCCCGATTACAAGCCCCGCTCCCGCGCTCAGGCCCGCAACATCGCTGTTCTTTAAGGTATAGCCTACCCTAAGCGCTCCCGACATTGCGCTGTCAAGCTTCAGTTTGTACTCCGCTCCCACAGCTGTGTAGAGGCTTGAGTCTGACGGCGATACCAAATCTACCGCCACCAACAGGTCTTTCATTACATTCCCGGATATCCCGGCCTTCACCGACAACGGCAGGTTGAAGTTATCCGAGACAAACTTTCCTCCGAATCCCAGGTTGTAAATACCGATTGCTCCCATAGCCTGGATATCGCCAAGTTTTAACGGCTGCATCACTCCAGCGTCAATACAGAATGCGCTCGCCGTTGACACGATGCTCAACGACGCGTACTTTAGCGTTACTCCAAAGTTTAGGTCTCCCATTTTGGTAGCATAGCTTGCCTCTATTACAAGATCCGCCGGGCTGAAGGTTCCCGTGGTAAGTCCCGTCGTGTCAGTCTGCGGTATGCTCCCGTAGTTCAAATACTTTACCCCAATCCCTATCCTGTCATTTCCCATCGGCATCGCTATCGAGGCCCACTCGTAACTCGTATCTCCGAACCAGAGGGAGTGCATGAAGGTTGCGGAAGAGCCTTTAAGCAGGTTTAAGCCCGCAGGGTTCCAGTATCCCGCAGTTGAATCATCCGCTATGGAGGTAAACGCCTCTCCCATTCCCTGCGCTCTCGCTCCCGCGGGAAGGTTCAAAACCGCGGCTCCGGTAGTTCCGTTGTCGCTGCTGCTGAAGGCAAACGCAGAGACTGTTGTTGTCAGTATTGCCGCTATGATAATCATCAGTTTTTTCATCTCTGCACCGCCAGTTTAAACATCCGTTGCGCGCCGCCGCCTTTTATCAACACCACATACACTCCGCTGGCCACTTTCTGGCCGCTGTTATTCGTTCCGTCCCACGTTACTATCCCGCTTCCGGCTGCCACATTTATCGTCTTTACCGTGATTCCCGTTATCGTATACATCGATATCGTGCAATCGCTTATCAGGTTCGCGAAGGTAAAGACCCCGTTATTCGGATTGTACGGATTCGGGTAAAGATTAACATTCTGAAGGTTTGCAGACGCCTTCATCATAAGTATCGCAAAGGTCGTGAAGTGCCGAAGCGTCGCCTCCACTCTTCTTTCCGCGGAGTAAACCGTGGAATGCAATATTACCCACCGGTTATTGATTGTGTCGTAATACCCTATCTGGAAACCTGTTTCCTCGTAAGCGGCTGCTTCCGCGGCCGTGTAATACAGATTGATGGTGATATCCTGTTGCGGAGTGAAGCCCACGGGGCCTGTAATCTCTACTCCCACAACACAGGGGGTAAGTCCGTCCCTGTCCGGCGCAGGAATAGACGCCGTGGGCTTAATGGTCAAGGTCACTGTTCCCGTAAAGGTTCCCGCAGGCACTTGTACATCTATCTGCCCGTGTCCGGAATCCGCGGCCTGCACAGTCACTGTTATAGTTGCAGTATCAGGCACTGACACGGTTGTTGCCGTGCTTGTTACCACAAACCGCATGCCGCTTGAGGAGTTTGTTCCTCCTGCCGCTGTTACAAGCAGGTCATATGTTCCCGCGGCTATGCCTGTCGGAATTATCAAATTGTCTATCGCGGTATCCGCAGCTACGCTATATGAAGTTATCCCCGTGCCGCCAAGAGTTATTGCTGTTACGGTATTACTGTTGACTCCTCCGAAGAAGCCGGTTCCGGTCACATTCAGCATAACTATTGTCAAATTGGAACCGGTGGTTACGCTTAGACTGCTTACCGTGGGCGCAGGCGTTGTTACGGAGAATCTGTCTGCTGCCGTGGTTACGCTGGTTCCGCCAAGAGCTGTGACCGTGATATCGTAAACTCCGACAACTTTTCCTGCGGGGACGACCACTCCCGTTAGCGTGCTGTCGTTTATTGCGGGGCCGGAGGAAATAGTCTGGCTGCCAAACTTGACCGTGGAAACAGTATTGCTGTTCACTCCTCCGAAGAACCCGCTGCCGGTTAGGCTGAGGGTCGTTGCCCCCAGGTTGCTGCCTGAAGATACGCTTAAACTGCTGATGACCGGCACAGGCGAAATGACTGTTATGGCCGTTGTGGCCGCAGCGCTCTCGTTGCCCAACGCGTCAAGCGCAGTCACGCTGAAGTTGTTTACCACGAGCACAAGACTAACTGTCTTCTGCCAGGCAGTTGAAGAAACGATACTAACCCCTGCCGTTCCGCCATTGACCTTGATGGATGTGGCGTCAGTTGCCTTGGTTCCGCTAAGCAGCTGTGTGGTTAGGCTTGTCGGTGATGTTACCGCGTTGATTATCGGTACCGCAGGCGGTATGGTGTCAAGAGTGATAACCGTTGTTGCCGCAGTACTCTCGTTGCCAACCGCGTCAAGCGCTGTTGCGCTGAAGCTATTTGCTCCCTCGTTCAGATTGACCGATGCCTGCCAGGTTGTTGACGACAAGATGCTAACTCCGGTTGTTCCGCCGTTAACTTTGATGACCGCCGCATCCGTCACCTTGGTTCCGGTTAACATTTGGGTAGTCACATTTGTCGGCGATGTCACCGCGTTGATGGCAGGTACCGCAGGCGGTATCGTATCTAACAAGATTGCTGTTGTCGCCGCAGTGCTTGAATTGCCGACCGCGTCAACTGCCGTTACGCTAAAGCTGTTATTCCCTTCGTTCAGGTTAACTGACGCCTGCCAAGTTGTTGACGAGAGTATGCTGACTCCCGTTGTGCTTCCATTAACTTTGATTGCAGCTGCATCAGTTACCTTTGTTCCGGTTAACATCTGCGTGGTTATATTTGTAGGCGACGTGACTGCGGCGATTACAGGAACCGCAGGCGGTATAGTGTCTAACAAGATAGCCGTCGTTGCTGCAGTGCTCTCGTTGCCAACCGCATCAAGCACCGTTACGCTGAAGTTATTGACTCCCTCATTCAGGTTTACTGACGCCTGCCAGGTTGTTGACGACAAGATGCTAACTCCGGTTGTTCCGCCGTTAACTTTGATGACCGCCGCATCCGTCACCTTGGTTCCGGTTAACATTTGGGTAGTCACATTTGTCGGCGATGTCACCGCGTTGATGGCAGGTACCGCAGGCGGTATCGTATCTAACAAGATTGCTGTTGTCGCCGCAGTGCTTGAGTTGCCGACCGAGTCGACTGCCGTCACGCTGAAGCTGTTGTTCCCTTCGGTCAGATTAACCCCTGCCTGCCAAGTTGTGCTTGAGAGTATGCTTACTCCCGTCGTTCCGCCATTGACTTTGATAACAGCTGCATCAGTGACCTTCGTGCCGGTTAACAGTTGACTGGTTACATTTGTAGGCGAAGTGACCGCCGCTATCACAGGAACTGCAGGCGGTATCGTATCTAACAAGATTGCTGTTGTCGCCGCAGTGCTTGAGTTGCCGACCGAGTCGACTGCCGTCACGCTGAAGCTATTTGCTCCCTCGTTCAGGTTGACAGACGCCTGCCAGGTTGTTGACGACAGGATGCTGACTCCCGTCGTTCCGCCGTTAACTTTGATAACCGCTGCGTCTGATGCCTTTGTTCCTGTGAGAAGTTGTGAAGTCACATTTGTAGGAGATGTCACCGCGTTGATTACCGGTACCGCAGGCGGTATCGTATCCAGCGTGATGGCCGTTGTCGCTGCAGTGCTCTCATCTCCGATCGCGTCAAGTGCCGTCACGCTGAAGCTGTTGTTCCCTTCTGTCAAATTGACTGACACCTGCCAGGTTGTTGACGAGAGTATGCTGACTCCCGTCGCGCTCCCGTTTACTTTTATTGCATTTGCGATTGTCGTTTTCGTTCCCGTCAGGAGCTGGGTGGTTATATTCGTGGGAGAGTTCACCGCGCTAATGGTTGGCGCCGCCACAGTTGTGGTTACTGTGAATCTGTCGTTAGATGAGGTAGCGCTTATTCCCCCTGAAGTCGTTACAGTAATATCAAATGTACCTATTGAAAGTCCTGACGGGATGACCGCACCCGTTATCGTGCTGTCATTTGAAGCGGTATATACCGTAAGCGTCGTTGTTCCGAGGTTTATGGCAGAAACAACACTGCTGCTTCCTCCTCCGAAAAATCCGGAACCGGCTATGTTCAGCGTTGTTGAAACAAGATTTGAACCGTTGTTTGTGCTGATACTGCTGACAACCGGCACCGGCGTCAGTGAAGTCACGGTATACCTGTCTGCCGATGAAGTCGCGCTGGTCCCGCCGAGAGCTGTAATAGTCACATCGTAGGTTCCGGCTGAAAGGCCCGAAGGAATTACAACTCCGGCTATCGTACTGTCATTTGAAGCCACCCCATATGTCAATGTTGTCGTTCCCAGCATTACCGCAGACACAGTGTTGCTTCCGACTCCTCCAAAGAACCCGCTTCCGGATACCGTTATCGTCACATTGGAAGTATTCGCTCCGCTATTTGCGCTAAGAGCCGTTACGGTCGGCGCGGGTGTGTTTACCGTGTATTTATCCGCTGATGAGGTTGCGCTGGTTCCTCCCGGGGTAGTTACCGTGACATCGTATGTCCCGAGTCCAAAACCCGCCGGGATTATTACTCCCAATATTGTGCTGTCATTTGAGGCAGCGCTGTAAGAGATGCTTGAGGTTCCAAACATCACGGCAGAAATCGTGCTGCTGCCCACCCCTCCGAAGAAGCCTGAACCGGAGACAGTTATTGTCGCGGGAGTGAGATTTGACCCGGTATTCGCGCTTAATCCCGAAACAACAGGCGCAAGAGCGGTTACTGTATATATAGAGGTTGCCGTGGCGCTGTTTGACATTCCCCCAAGCAGTCCTATCGCAGATATAGTTGCCGAGGTTGACTGCGTGAACTGGCCGGAGTAGACCGTTGACCCGCCGTTTGGCGTTGTTCCGTCTTTTGTATAATAAATGGTGGCGCTGCTGGTAGCGGTGGAGATAGTTATTGTTACCGCTCCGGTGTAAGTTCCGGAAGCAGGTGTAATTATGGGGGTTGCGACAGGAGAAGACCCAATCACTCCAAACTTCTGCGAGCTTGCCGAGTTTGTTCCCACATGCGTGGTTACCTTTACATTATATGAGCCGCCCTGTATGCCCGAAGGAACCACTGCTCCGCTGATGGTGGTATCGGAAATCACGGTGCCTGTTATGGTCAGCTGAGTATTGCCTGCATCGTCAAACGCAATAGAGGTAACATCCGCGGAACCCACGCTCCCGAAGAAACCGCTTCCGGAAATGGTCACTGTCGTTACAGCCGCTTGAGCCGCGCTGACAGGGGTAACTCCGGTAACAACAGGAGCATCTTTGGATTCGTAGAAACCCGCGTCCCACTTTACATCCCTCGTTATGCCAAAGTAGTCTGTCGTGAAAACAGAAGACAGGTCTGCCCCGAGGAACTTCGCGGGAGACAACCGAGTCAGTTTATAATCACCGGGCGTGGCACCGTTGTTGTTAACCAGGGCAGGATCGCCATATATAGAATTTGTGTCTCCACCAAGCCCGCTCGCTTTCCATGAAGCAATATTTGTATAAACAGTACCGGCCCACGAAACCAGCCCCCCTGTCCCGCTCACTCCAGATGGTATATAGTAGCAGTTATTATTTATCGTGGTATTTGAGACAGAAGTTGGGGTAAGGGTGATCAGCTGTTGATTGGAAAGGACCGGCTTGTAGTAAACGATATTATTTAGAAGCGTTGAGCCCGCGTTTGTGCTGGTGCTGGTATTGAGCAAAGCACCGTTGATTATAGTATTATTGTATATTTTAAAGGGAGTGATGTTCGTATACGAATATATCGGCCCCCTGGACTGGCTGATAAACAAATTATTATAAATAGCGCAATTGGTCGCGGTGGAGGCGCTCCAATATATCCCGTCAGACCTACCCGGATAATTATTGTAGAACATATTATTCCTTATTATGTAATTATCCGCGGTCGGCTGTGTGACATAAAGATGAGTCCCTGCGCTGGAGGCCGTTTGCGGGATAACCTGATTGAAAAGTTTGTTCCCGTCAATCACCATCATTGTGGCTTGCATCTGAATTCCGGTGTTATCAAAAATATTATTAATAATAGTCGTATACGAGGTATTAACTTTTGCGCCTGTGTTTATGCCCCAGGCTGGAAGCGCGCCGGACTTAAAATAGCAGTTTGTCACAACGGACCCGCCGGTAAACAGGTTGGAGGAATTAATCCCGTAACTCAAACAATCGGTAATTGTCAGGCTGTCATAGGTCGTATTGGTAGCATTCGCTCCAAGGCCAATTCCGTTAGCGGCATTCTTTATTGATAGATTTGAGAATGTAATAAAACTTTGCGCCGCTGTAATGGTTATACAAACCGGTCTGGTATTTTGCCCGTCTATGAACGCGGTCTCGCCTAAGGCGCCTGCAATTGTCAGCGGGTGAGTCCCGCCTGCAACGCCAAAAGTCTTGTTTAGTGTAACGGTTTCCTGATAAGTTCCGGCATGAATCCTCACCAGGACCGGTTTGCCCATATCCGCCGCGTAGGCGCCGTCAAGGCTCATTTGGTTTATTGCGGAGGTGATCGAATTAAACGGATATCCGCCCGGCCCGACTTCGTAGACAGACTGAAGCAAATTAGCGGCGGGCCGGTAAAAGAGTCCGCCTGCGGAAGTGTTGTTTGTTCCTCCTCCGTTGGTAACCTGGGCATAACTTGTTACAGCCGAACTGCTCGTTCCGGCACTCGCGACAAAGCCCAGAGGTATCACGGCTACAATGGTAGCGTCATCTGTTGCGGTGAAAGACGAAGGCGCTAGCAGTATGGTGGCAATCGCCGGAGACGTTACTACAAGCCTCAGAGCAGAAATATTTGGGGAGCCCGTGCCTCCGAAGAATCCGCTGCCCGTGATGGTAACTGTCGCAGGCGCTGTACTCCCGCCGGTGTTTGGAGTTACGGCAGAGACCGCCGGAGCAGAAGCGGCAGAAGTAAGCATAAAACCTGTGGAAGCATTCACGGGGCTGGTATTACTCAGCGCTGTGGTCATAGTTCCCGCGCTGTTCTTTATCCTTAGATTATAGGAACCCTGTTCAAACCCCGCGGGAATGATAATATTGGAAATACTGCTGTCCGATGCGACGCTGTAGGATGAAACCATTATCGTAGACAGCGTGCCTGACGCCTTCTCGAGAGTTACGGAAACAATATCTGCCAAGTTTGAACCGGCAAAGAATCCCGTGCCGCTGACAGAGACCGTGACCGGGGCGGAGCTTGAACCGTTGTTGGGTGTTATTGAAGCCACCGAGGGCGCAGGAGTTGAAACAGTGAATTTAGTTGAAGATACCGCGTTTGCCGTTGACCAGGTTGACACCAATACATTATAGATTCCCGCCCGGACACCCGCCGGGAAGATCGCGTTGGTAATCGCGGTTGTTCCCACGCCTCCGAAGACCGTCGTAACCGTTGGCGCCGTTGTGTCAAAAGCGATCCCCGTGACTATTACACCTGAAGTATAGCTCGCGACCGCAAAATTGGTGCCTGTGATAGTGCTTATGGTGATAGACGAAGTATTTACTGCAGTTAAGGGGCTTAACGCGGTAACCGTCGGCAGCATTATGACCGTGACCACCGAAGATGAGTTTATCTGGCTTGTCACATTTGAAGTGGAAACCACTCTCGCGTTATAAGTGCCGAAGGTCATGCCGGAAGGCGCCAGTATGTTATTAATCAGCGTATCGCTTACGACTGAGAAAGAAGTTATCGGATAATTGCAGAGGCTTGCGGCAAGTGTGGTCGAGGGTGTTCCAACCGTATTTGAGGTCCTCTCAAGCCTGAGGCTTGAAACCCCTCCCAGGAAACCGCCGCCCGTTACGGAGATAAAATTAGCTGAGGAATTTGTGATGGCGGTCGGAGAAACGCCGGAAACCCCGAGTATCAGCGTGAATAAACCCGCGGATGAGGTTACGCTTGTTCCTCCGAGAGCCGTGACCTGCATATAATAGGAGCCGAGCGGAATGCCGGGAGGAATTATAACACCGGGCAGAGCAGTATCGCTTGAAGCAGGGCTGAATACCAGGCTGTTTGTTCCCAGCTTTACGGAAGAAACCGTGCTGCTCCCTATTCCGCCAAAGAAGCCAACGCCGTTCACGGTCAAGGTGACTGTGCCGGAGCCGATTGAAGAGCTCAGGGCTGTTAAGACCGGCAGGGGAGTTGTTACAGAATACCTGTCTGAAACAGAAGTCGGGCTTGACCCCCCCCCCGTTGTAACCACAAAATCATAAGTACCGGTCATAAGTCCCGGAGGAATAATAACGCTTGCTATGGAACTGTCATTTACCACGCTGAATGAAGAAATATTATTTGGGCCAAGCGCCACAGAGTAAACATTGCCGCTTCCCGTGCCTCCGAAGAAGCCGCTTCCGCTGACAGTAATAGTAGCAGGAGAAAGGTTTGACCCTACGGCGGAACTCAACCCGCTTACGTTAGGAGCCGCTGCCGAAATAGCGTATTTATCAACCGAGGATGTCTGGCTTGCCGCGCCTCCGGACGTTACGATCAGGTCATATGTCCCTGCAGGAGTCCCCGCCGGAAGAATCGCCCCTGTAATGCTTGAATCGCTTACAACAGAATAGCCGGAAAGAGTAGCCGGCCCGATATTTACGGCATTTACGGAATTGACCCCGATGCCGCCGAAGAATCCCGACCCGGTGATGTTCAGCGTTGCCGGAGCAATATTGGAGCTTGCGTTCAGGCTAAGACCTGTTACGGCAGGAATGATTCTGAAAACCTCATATCTATCGCCTGAGGAAGTAACGCTGGTTCCTCCGAGCGCCGTTACCGTCAGGTCGTAGGTACCAAGAGCAATCCCCGGAGGAATTACTACCCCTGAGATTACACTGTCGCTTGCCGCGGGGCCGTAAGACAGGGATAGCGTTCCAAGCATTACCGATGAAACCGTATTGCTCCCCACGCTGCCGAAGAAACCCGAGCCGGAAATATTCAAGGTAACCGTCACATAGGTTGACCCGGCGGTCACGCTCAACCCTGAAACGGCCGGAACCGGCGCGGTAGTCGTCGCCATATACTGGTCTGAAACTGAGGTGCTGCTGGTCCCTCCAAGCGCTGTTACTGTCATATCATAAGTCCCTTTCTGGATACCGTAAGGAATGACCACACCGGGAATCGTGCTGTCGCTCGTTGCCGCACCAAAAACAAGGTTCATCGTTCCCAGGTTTACGGCCATTACAGTGCTGCTTCCAAGCCCCCCGAAGAAATTGGAACCGGTTATGCCTATCGTAACAGGCCCAAGGTTTGAGCCTGTCGGCGGGACCAGAGAGGTGATGACCGGCGGAGGAGCCGTTGTGGTTACCGCGTATTTCCCTCCGGCTGAGGTAATGCTTGCGCCGCCCAGAGTCGCTACCAAAATATCATAGGTTCCGATCCTTTGGGCTCCCGGGATCACGACACCAGGTATTGTGCTGTCATCGGATGCCGGGCTGAAGGCGATTGAAAGCGTGCCGAGTTTCACTCCCGTCACAATGCTGCTGCCCGCGCCTCCGAAGAAACCGGACCCGTTTACAGATATCGTTGTCGGGGCGCTGTTCGTGCCGCTCGCGGGATTTAGCGAGGCGACGGCAGGAACCGGCGGAATTACAAAGAGGTTTGAATTTGAGACGGCGCTCGTTCCCGCGGGGGTGCTTATTTGCAGGTTGTAAACTCCGCTCGGCGTTCCCGCGGGGATCACTACCCCGTTCATTGCTTTGTAACTTACAACGGAGTACGAACTGAGCGTAACTGTCGTTCCGGTTGTCCCGGTAAGCTGCACGCAGGTTACCGAGTTGCTCCCCGTACCGGCGTAGAAACCTTCCCCGTTTATTGTCAGGGTTGCAGCTCCGCCGTTGACCGCCATTCCGGGCGTGAGGTCAATTATCCTTGGCGCCGGCGAAGTCAGAATGAACTGCGTAAAGACGGTCATCGCGCTGATGCCCGTCCCGTTCACGACCCGCAGGTCATATGTTCCCAGTGGACGGCCGCGCGGAAGCACCGCACCGGTTATTATGCTGTCATTCAGGACTGAGTATCCTGAAAGAGTGATGCTGGTTGATCCGTTCAATAGCACCGTGGAAACATTATTACTGCCGGTCCCTCCGAAGAAATTGTACCCGTTAATGCTGAAGGTAGTGGCATTAGAATTAGTGGTCCCGGCGGGTGTGATTGAATTTATAACTGGTACCGGGCCCGTTGAGATTGTGGTAAAGGTATTATCCGCCGAGGCGGTGAGATTGCCCGCGGCGTCCTGCGATTTCACCCTGTAGTGATACACTGTGGCAGGCAGCAGCCCGCTCAAGGCGACGGAATGGGCAGTCACGCTCGTTGAATCAATGTTCGTCTTGATATCATAAGGCGCGCTTGACAGCCCGTATTCGACCTGCGTGTCAGAAGGTTTGTTCGTGTTCCATACAACGGAACCTGCCGAAGTAGTTACCGATACCGCTTTTACCGCCGATAACACGGGAGGATTCAAGTCGCCTCCCCGCGGCTGGGCCATTGAAGGTTTTCTCAAATAGGAAGTTGAATAGCCGCCCGCGTTTGTCAGTTGGATAACACTGCTGCCGTCTGAATTCATAGTATAGAAATAATTTGGACTGGTCAGGAAAACTATTTTGGTCTCGTCCGCGGAATAAGAAGGATAATAATCCGTTTCGCCGGAAACGCTGTGCAGCAGCGTGACATTTGCTCCGTCGGCGTTCATTCTGTAGATTGCCTGTATCCCCCCGTTCCTGTTGCTGGTGAAGATTATCCTGGTGCCGTCCGGAGACCAGGAAGCATCCCTGTCTTCA
>Ga0209083_1003792_pt1 | contig 12222 bp, 6 predicted proteins | sample AM7aDNAmetaG_FD_184132 | JGI IMG/M metagenome (GOLD analysis project Ga0209083, IMG submission 184132) | Freshwater microbial communities from Finland to study Microbial Dark Matter (Phase II) - AM7a DNA metaG (SPAdes) (version 3) | ecosystem: Environmental > Aquatic > Freshwater > Lake ...
GAGCACTGAAAGAATGAAGGTTAAGGTTATGATAAGCTTTTTTGGTCGTGGTACGCCGACAGAGCTTGATTTTTCACAGGTTAAGTCAGTTTCCCAATAATAGGGGCTTAAGTATTTTAAGCTTCTGAATTGAAATAGTTTATGGCAAAAAAGGTAATCGGTTTTATCAAGCTTCAGATTCCGGCTGGTGCAGCAAACCCTGCTCCTCCTGTCGGTCCCGCTCTTGGACAGAAAGGTGTTAATATCATGGAGTTTTGCAAGCAGTTCAATGCGAAAACCCAGGCTGAAGCGGGAATGATTATTCCTGTAGTTATTACGGTTTACTCTGACAAGTCTTTTACGTTTATTACCAAAACCCCTCCAGCGGCTGTTCTTCTGCTGAAGGAGGCGAATTTGAAAAAAGGTTCGGGTGAGCCAAATCGCAATAAGGTTGGTTCTGTTACCAGTGAACAGATCCGGAAGATTGCTGAGCTGAAAAGACCGGATCTCAATGCATTTGATAGTAAGGGTGCTGAAGAGATGATAAGAGGGACGGCAAGAAGTATGGGCATTGTAATTCAGGACTAGCAGTAGCTTTTAGTGATACAGGCTGTGGGAGGCTGAAAGGCCGTTTTATTTAACCACTTTGACAAGAAAAAATAATGGCGGGGAAAAAATACAGAGATGCAGCATTGAAGGTCGAGCGTTTTCGTGAGTACGATCTGGTTGATGCCGTTGAGAAGATCAGGGAGATTACCGTTTCGAAGTTCGATGCAACCGTTGATATTGCCGTAAAGCTTGGGGTTGATCCCCGACACGCTGATCAGGTTGTGCGTGGTACAGTCATGCTTCCGCATGGTACAGGAAAAACTGTTTCTGTGCTGGTTGTCTGCAAGGAAGCCAAGGCTGATGAAGCAAGGGAGGCGGGCGCTGATATGGTGGGTTTTGAGGAATACATCGAAAAAATCCAGGAAGGGTGGACAGGTGTTGATGTTATTATTGCAACTCCCGATGTCATGGGCCAGTTGGGTAAGGTCGCCAAGATTCTTGGACCTCGCGGTTTGATGCCGAATCCGAAGTCAGGAACAGTGACGATGGATGTAGCCAAGGCAGTCAAGGAGGTCAAGGCTGGTAAAATCGAGTTCAGGGTTGATAAGGCAGGAAATGTTCATGCCCCTGTCGGCAAGGTTTCGTTTCAGCCTGATCAGTTGGTTGCCAATATCGCCAGCTTCCTTAAGGAGGTTGTTCGTCTGAAGCCATCGGCAGCCAAGGGTCAGTATGTGCAGGGTATTGCGCTTTCAAGCACGATGTCCCCGAGCGTGAAGGTTAAAATGGAAAAATTTGTCGCCTAATAAAAACGGTTTATACGATGAAGCGAGATAAAAAGGAACAGATCGTTCAGGAAGTTGCTGAAAAGATCAACAGGTCACAAGGTATATATCTGACGGAGTTTCAGGGGTTGAGTGTTGCTAAAATGTCGGAACTTCGCAACGAGTTCAGGAAAGCAGGCGTTGAGTATCGTGTTGTAAAAAACACCCTGATTAAAAAGGCGTTGAAGGATCTTGACGGAGCCGACAAGCTTGCCCCGGGACTAAAAAGCACGACAGCAGTTGCATTTGGGTTTGACGATCCCGTTGCTCCTGCGAAAGTTATCAGGAAGTTCGGCAAGACCAATGAGGCATTGAAGTTCAAGATGGCTGCGATCGATGGTGTTGTTTTCGGCCCGGATCAGCTTCAATTACTTTCAGAGATGCTCAGCAAGAAGGAGAATGTCGGTCGAGCTGCCGGTGTGATCAACAATGTGATCAGTTCTGTTCCAATGGTGGTTAATGCCGTAATGAGAAACCTTGTTTATGCACTTGACCAGGTTGCCAGGCAAAAGCAGTAGATTTCTAAATACTATTACGCACTCAAAGAGATTACTATACATTTTAAATTAAACAAGAGAGGGGAATAATGTCTATCGAAACACTTGTAGAGGAAATTGGTAAGTTGACCCTTACAGAGGCTTCATCGTTAGTGAAGGCTCTGGAAGAGAAGTTTGGTGTCAGTGCAGCTCCTGTCGCGGTTGCCGGTGTTGCAGCAGTTGCAGCAGGTGATGCGCCTGTAGTGGAAGAACAGACAGAGTTTGATGTTGTGCTTACCGCCGCAGGTGAAAGTAAAATCAATGTGATCAAGGCTGTTCGTGCTATCACAGGTCTAGGCCTGAAAGAGGCAAAGGATCTTGTTGATGGCGCTCCGAAAACGGTAAAAGAAGCTATTTCCAAGGACGAAGCAGAAAAGATTGCCAAGGAAATGAAAGACGCAGGTGCATCAGTAGAGGTGAAGTGATCTTTGAAAAGAAGTCATTACTTAAGCAAGCTCCGTTTCGATATGAAACGGAGCTTTGTCTGTTTGTATAAGAACAGTTTAAATTGTAATTGCTGTAATGATACGATTGTGGTTCAACCGGACGTAATTTGTTGTCCGGTTAACGTTTGCCGATATTTGTGATGACTTAACCTGTAAGTAATTCATGCAATTGATAAAAGTGAGGTGCATGTGAAAGTGGCCGATGCAACAACAACACCCTGTATTGACTTTTCCAAAATCCAAAGTATTATAGAGCCTCCCGACTTATTAAAAGTTCAGTTAGATTCATTTCATAATTTTATACAGGATAGTGTCCCTTTAGCCAAAAGGAAGGATCAAGGCCTTGAGAGGGTTCTTCGCGGAGCCTTCCCTATTACTGATACCAGAGGACTCTATCTGCTTGAGTATATTTCTTATGGTTTTGATAAACCAAAGTACACCGTTGAGGATTGTATTGAAAGGGGCCTGACTTATGATGTTTCCCTGAAAGTCAAGCTTAAGCTTTCCTATAAGGATGAGGCTGATGAGACAGACTGGAAGGAGACCATTCAGCAGGAGGTATATCTTGGCAGGATTCCTTATATGACGGATCGGGGTACATTTATTGTCAATGGAGCTGAAAGGGTTGTGGTAGCTCAGCTTCACCGCTCACCAGGCGTGGTTTTCAGTGAAGCGGTCCATCCGAATGGCAAGAAAATGTATTCTGCTAAAATCGTGCCGACCAGAGGCTCATGGATCGAGTTTCAGACCGATATCAATAACCAGATATTTGTTTACATCGATCAGAAAAAGAATTTTCTGGTCAGTGCGCTTCTGCGCGCCATTGGATTTGCAAGAGATGAGGATATTCTCGCTCTTTTTGATCTTGTCGAGGAGATTCCTCTTAAATCCAGTAAAAAAGAGCAGCTTGTCGGGCAATACCTTGCTTCCGATATTGTTGACATGCAGACCGGTGAGGTGGTCAGTGCCAGGACCGCGATAACCGAAGATATTTTCGAGCAGATTCTGGCCGCAGGCTACAAAAGCGTCAAGGTAATGAAGACCTTTGTCGGTGGGGATAAAGGTGCTGATAAATCAATCATTATCAATACCATTCTCAATGACAGCTCAGCGACGGAGGAAGAGGCACTTGAGATTGTCTATGAAGAGCTGAGAGCCAACGAGGCGCCCGATATAGATGCGGCAAGAAGTTTTCTTGAGAGAACCTTTTTCAATCAGAAAAAATATGATCTTGGCGAGGTTGGTCGCTACAGGATCAAGAAAAAGCTCAGTAAAGAGTTTGATGATCTGAATGAATATCTTTCAGGTAAACCCGAGCTGAAACAGCTTTCAGATTCCATTTACGAGAAAATTCTTCAGACGATACAGTCTTTTTCTGATGAGCCGACGGGTGAGGATATTTTGGTGCTGACGCATTATGATATTATTTCTGTCATCTATTATCTCATCAAGCTGGTGAATGGGCTTGCTGATGTTGACGATGTTGATCATCTGGCCAATCGTCGTGTGCGTTCAGTTGGGGAACAGCTTGCTGCACAGTTTGTTATCGGGCTGGCCAGGATGGGCAAAAATGTTCGTGAAAAACTCAACTCCAGAGACTCTGATAAAATCGCTCCTGCGGATCTGATAAATGCGCGCACGGTATCAAGTGTTGTATCAAGTTTCTTTGCGACCAGCCAGCTCTCTCAGTTTATGGATCAGACCAATCCCTTGGCTGAAATGACCAACAAGAGAAGGGTTTCTGCTCTTGGACCAGGTGGTCTTACCAGGGAGCGTGCGGGTTTTGAGGTTCGAGATGTTCATTATACTCACTATGGCCGGCTATGCCCGATCGAGACACCGGAAGGTCCGAATATTGGTCTTATTTCCTCTTTGTCGGTCTACGCTGAGATCAATGATAAAGGTTTTATACAAACACCTTACAGAGTTGTAGAGAAGGGTCAGGTGACTGACACTGTTCTGATGCTCTCGGCTGAAGATGAGGAGAACAAGATTACTGTGCCAGTCAGTGTTCCTCTTGATGAGAACAACAACATAGCACTTGAGACAGTTCAGGCAAGAACAAAGGGTGATTATCCGGTAGTAGCGGCAGAAGATGTTAACTTTATGGATGTCTCTCCGGTACAAATTGTCAGCGCTGCCGCAGCACTGATTCCCTTTCTTGAACACGATGATGGAAACCGTGCACTTATGGGAGCCAACATGCAACGCCAGGCAGTTCCGCTTCTGACATCAGAAGCTCCTGTTGTTGGTACTGGCATGGAGGCAAAGGTTGCGAGGGACTCACGTTCAGTTATTTTAGCAGAAGCATCCGGAGTGCTTGAAGATGTGACGGCAGAATATATAACGATTCGATACGATATTGATACCGACAACGATGTCAGGTTATCAATGCTTGATCCTGATGAAGGAGTGAAAACGTATAAGCTGATCAAGTTCAAGCGTTCTAACCAGGATACCTGTATTTCACAGAAACCCTTGGTGCAGATTGGGCAACGTGTTGAAAAGGGTGCAGTGCTTGCTGACAGCTCTTCGACAGATAATGGAGAACTGGCGCTTGGAAAAAATGTTTTGGTTGCCTTCATGCCATGGCGCGGCTATAACTTTGAAGATGCTATTATTTTAAGTGAAAGGCTCGTCTATGACGATGTTTTTACTTCGCTTCATATTCATGAATTTGAAGCGAATGTTCGTGATACCAAACGAGGTGAGGAGCAGTTCACCCGCGATATTTATAACGTCAGCGATGAAGCGCTCAGAAACCTTGATGAAAACGGTATCGTGCGAAATGGCGCAGAAGTCAAGGAGCGGGATATTCTTGTCGGAAAAATAACCCCGAAAGGCGAAAGTGATCCAACACCGGAAGAGAAGTTGCTTCGGGCAATTTTCGGTGATAAATCAAGCGATGTCAAGGATGCCTCAATGCATGTGCCTGCTGGAATGAAAGGAATTGTTATCAAGACAAAGCTTTTCAGCCGTAAGAAAAAGGTGGGCCTCGATGTCAAGGAAAAGATTGAGTTGGTTGACAGGAAATTTGACTCTAAAGAATATGACCTGCGGAAGCGCTTTGCCAAATGGATAAAACAGCTTCTTGATGGTAAGACCTCGACAGGCATCTACAGTGATAAAGGCAAACAGCTTGTTGCTGAAGGCTCTCGCTATGATGAGAGCGTGCTTGCAAAATTCAGTGTCATGCCATTCCTTGAGTCGATTGATTTTTCAAAAGGTGTGACAGATTCTGACAAGACAAACGATAATGTAGTTCGCCTTGTCAAGGAGTTTCGTTTCATGTTGAAAGATTTGGCCGATGAGCGGGATAACGAGAAATACAAGATCAATGTTGGCGATGAGCTTCCGCCTGGCATTGAGGAGCTTGCCAAGGTTTATATCGCCCAGAAAAGAAAAATTCAGGTCGGTGACAAAATGGCTGGCCGTCATGGCAACAAGGGAGTCGTTGGCAAAATTCTGCCTATCGAGGATATGCCTTTCATGGAAGATGGTACCCCGGTTGATATCGTTCTTAACCCTTTGGGTGTACCAAGTCGCATGAATATTGGCCAGCTCTATGAAACATCGCTTGGCTGGGCTGCAAAGACATTGGGAGTCAAGTTCAAGACACCCATTTTCAATGGTGCTACGTATCAGGAAGTTCAGCATGAACTCGACAGGGCCGGTCTTCCGGCACATGGCAAAGTAAGTCTTTTTGATGGTCGTACTGGTGAACGGTTTGATGACGAAGTGACCATTGGCTATATCTACATGCTCAAGTTGAGTCACCTTGTCGATGACAAGATTCATGCCCGTTCCACAGGTCCATACTCATTGATTACTCAGCAGCCACTTGGAGGAAAGGCACAGTTTGGAGGCCAGAGATTTGGTGAAATGGAAGTCTGGGCTCTTGAGGCTTATGGCGCATCCAATATTCTCCGGGAAATGCTGACGGTTAAATCAGATGATGTGATTGGGCGGAACAAAACTTATGAAGCTATTGTTAAAGGTCAGAACCTGCCCGAGCCGGGTATACCCGAATCATTCAATGTCCTTATAAGGGAGTTGCAGGGTCTGGGTCTTGAAATTCGTATTGACGACAAGGTTCCTTAGTAATGCGGTTAAGTAGCGTGTACATCATTAACGGACGTTAACAAGAGTCGTTTAACAAGGATATAGAATATGATTTTTTCACAGGGAGCATCGCCGCTTAAAGGTGAATTTTCAAGAATAAAGTTCAGCATAGCGTCTCCTGAAAGCATTCTCGCCCATTCAAGGGGAGAGGTGCTGAAGCCGGAGACGATCAACTACCGCACCTTCAAGCCGGAACGTGACGGTTTGATGTGCGAAAAGATATTTGGTCCAACAAAGGACTGGGAGTGCTATTGCGGCAAGTACAAGCGAGTTCGCTATAAAGGAATTATCTGCGACCGCTGCGGCGTTGAGGTGACAACCAAAAGTGTTCGCAGGGAGCGTATGGGTCATATTTCTTTGGCTGTTCCGGTTGTGCATACCTGGTTTTTCCGTTCGGTTCCCAGCAAGATTGGTGCACTGCTTGATCTTTCGACCAAAGAGCTTGAAAGGATCATCTATTATGAAGTATATGTTGTAATCAATCCCGGTGAACCGGGTGAAAAACAGGGCATCAAGAAACTTGATCGTTTGACCGAGGAACAGTATTTCCAGATTATCACTGAGTATGAGGATAATCAGGACCTTGAGGATTCAGATCCGGACAAGTTTGTTGCCAAAATGGGTGGAGAAGCCATCCATATGCTGCTCAAGAATATTAATCTGGATGAATCAGCGATACATCTACGCAAGGTACTGAAGGAGAGCAATTCAGAACAGAAAAGAGCTGATGCACTGAAACGGCTCAAAGTTGTCGAGGCTTTCAGAAAAAGTTATGAGCCGCACAAGAAGACCCGCAAAAAACCACAGGGACTTTTTCCTGAAGATGAGCTTCCTGAGCCCTACGTTTACGAGGGAAATAAACCAGAGTATATGGTCATGGAAGTAGTCCCGGTTATTCCTCCGGAACTTCGTCCCCTTGTTCCTCTTGAAGGGGGCAGGTTTGCCACTTCGGATCTTAATGATCTCTACCGCAGGGTAATTATTAGAAACAACCGCCTGAAAAAACTTATCGATATTCGGGCGCCTGAGGTTATTCTCCGAAATGAAAAGAGAATGCTTCAAGAAGCAGTTGATGCCTTGTTTGATAATTCCCGCAAAGCGAATGCGGTTAAGACAGGCGAGTCAAACAGGCCACTGAAGTCGCTTTCGGATGCATTGAAAGGCAAACAGGGCCGCTTCCGTCAGAACCTGTTAGGAAAGAGAGTTGATTATTCAGGTCGTTCGGTAATCGTTGTTGGTCCTGAATTGAAACTGCATGAGTGCGGCTTGCCGAAAAGCATGGCCATAGAGCTTTTTCAACCATTTGTGATTCGCCGTCTCGTCGATCGAGGTATTGCAAAATCGGTCAAATCAGCTAAAAAACTTATTGACAGGAAGGATCCTGTGGTCTGGGATGTGCTTGAAAAAGTTATTGATGGCAGACCTGTTCTTCTTAACAGAGCGCCAACCCTTCACCGTCTTGGTATCCAGGCATTCCAGCCACTTCTGGTAGAAGGCAAGGCTATTCAGATACACCCTCTTGTCTGTACTGCATTCAATGCTGACTTTGATGGTGATCAGATGGCGGTTCACATTCCACTGTCGCAGGAAGCCCAGCTCGAAGCGTCGTTACTTATGCTGTCTTCACATAATCTTATTCTGCCTCAGTCAGGTAAACCGGTTACGGTTCCGTCACAGGACATGGTACTTGGTATGTATTATCTGACCAAGTCGCGCTCTGGAGATCTCGGAGAAGGACAGATTTTCTACAGCAGTGAAGATGTCCTTATAGCCTACAATGAACAGCGTGTTGGTCTGCATGCACAGATTTTTGTGCAGTATAGCGGCGAAATTGATCAAAAATTTGATTCGCTGCGAGTTCTTGATACTGTTGTCGATCCAAAATCGGAAAAGTCCCTATGGCTCAAATCACAGATTGAAAAGAAGACTATTCTGCTTACCACTGTTGGCAGGGTTATCTTCAACCAGCATGTGCCTGAAGAAATTGGCTTTATTAACAGGGTTATTGATAAAAAGGTAGCCAAAGAGCTGATCGGACGACTGAGTAGCGAGGTTGGGAATGTTGAAACAGCAAAATTCCTTGACAATATCAAGGAGGTTGGATTCCATTATGCCATGAAAGGCGGACTATCAGTTGGACTTTCTGATGCCATTGTGCCTGAAACCAAGGTAAAGCATATCAAGAACGCCCAGCGGGACAGCACCAAGGTCGTTAAGGAATACAACCGTGGTACGCTGACCGATAATGAACGGTACAACCAGATTGTCGATGTCTGGCAGAAAACATCAAATATTGTAGCCGAAGAGTCATATCAGAAGCTTAAAAAAGATCGGGACGGTTTCAATCCCCTCTATATGATGCTTGATTCCGGAGCCCGTGGTTCCAGGGAGCAGGTGCGTCAGTTGACCGGCATGAGAGGACTTATTGCCCGTCCGCAGAAGTCCATGTCGGGACAGCCGGGAGAAATTATTGAAAACCCGATTATCTCGAACCTTAAGGAGGGGCTTACTGTTCTTGAGTATTTTATTTCAACGCATGGAGCCCGTAAGGGCCTTTCTGACACCTCGCTGAAAACGGCCGATGCCGGTTACCTCACCAGGAGGCTTCACGATGTTGCACAAGATGTCATTGTCACTATTGATGACTGCGGAACGACTCGAGGTCTCTATGTTCATCGTAACATTGAGGAGGAGACCAGCGGCCAGATAAAGTTCCGTGAAAAAATCAAGGGACGTGTAGCTGCAAGAGATATTTACGATACACTCAACAACAAGGTAGTTGTAAATTCCGGAGAAATTATTACTGAAGAACTTGCCGAACTTATTCAGGAGACGATCGGAGTAGAAGAGGCCGAAATCCGCTCAGTGCTCACCTGTGAGTCTAAAATCGGTATTTGTTCGAAGTGCTATGGCACAAACCTCTCGGTGCATGAACTCGTTGAAATCGGCGAGGCGGTTGGTGTTATTGCCGCCCAGTCTATCGGGGAACCTGGAACTCAGCTTACGCTGCGTACCTTCCACCAGGGTGGTACCGCTCAGGGAGGTATTTCCGAAACCGAGACCAAGGCATTCTATGATGGCCAGGTTCAGTTTGAAGATATCAAGACTGTAGAACATACCGCCATCAATGAGGATGGCGTGGCGGATCTCAGGATCATCGTTATTCAGAAAAACGGTAAAATCAATATTGCCGATCCAGAGTCGGGGAAGATTCTGAAGCGCTATATCGTTCCGCATGGTGCGCATCTTCACTGCAAGAACGGCTCCCTTGTCAAGAAAGATCAGGTGATGTTCAGCAGTGAACCTAACAGTACACAGATTATTGCCGAGATACCAGGTTTTATTAAATTTGCCGATATCGAAAAAGGGGTGACTTACAAGGAAGAGGTTGATCCCCAGACCGGTTTTTCACAGCATACCATCATTAACTGGCGTACCAAACTGAGAGCGACCGAGACAAGGGAGCCGAGGTTGATGATTATTGATGCAAGTGGTGAGGTGAGAAAAACCTATCCAGTGCCGATCAAGTCAAATCTTTATGTTGAAGACGGACAGAAGGTTAATCCTGGTGATATCATGGCCAAGGTGCCAAGAAACCTAGACCGTGTTGGTGGTGACATTACTGCAGGCTTGCCAAAAGTCACTGAGCTTTTTGAAGCTCGTATTCCGACTGATCCTGCAATTGTAACTGAAATTGACGGTTATGTCAGTTTTGGCTCACAGCGCCGAAGCAGCAAGGAGATCAAGGTAAAAAATGACTTTGGTGAAGAGAAGATTTATTATGTCCAGGTTGGAAAGCATGTACTGGCAAACGAGGGCGACGAAGTCAAGGCAGGTGATCCACTGACCGATGGTGCCGTATCCCCCCAGGACATTCTGCGTATTCAGGGACCAAATGCTGTGCAGCAGTATCTGGTGAACGAGATTCAGAAAGTTTACCAGATTAATGCAGGCGTCGAGATCAATGACAAGCATCTTGAGGTTATTGTGCGTCAGATGCTTCAGAAAGTTCGTGTTGAAGAGCCGGGCGACACCGATCTGCTTCCTGGTGACCTTATTGACCGGAGTGCCTTTGTTGAGTCGAATAAAGGGATTGCCGAAAAGGTACGCATTACCGAAAAAGGTGATGCTCCGGCAAGGATTCAGGAGAGTCAGCTTCACAAAATCCGTGACATAACCAAACTGAATCGTGAGCTGCGCAAGAACATAAAAAATATGATTGCTTTTGAGCCAGCCCTTCAGGCAACCTCTCATCCGGTACTGCTTGGTATTACAAGCGCGGCCCTTCAGACTGAAAGTGTGATTTCTGCGGCATCATTCCAGGAAACCACGAAGGTGTTGACTGATGCTGCCGTTGCAGGAAAGGTTGACTATCTTGCAGGTCTTAAAGAAAACGTGATTGTCGGGAAGCTGATTCCTGCGGGGACAGGTCTTAAGAGATACAAGGCTATAAAACTTACCGGTGATGGTCAGGAAGCGGCTTCTGCCAGAGAAGGGAGTGACGAAGTGATAGTAGAAACCCGAGAGGGTTTTGCCAACGAGCGTTAGTAATCTCTTGGCAAGATCAAGAAAGGACTAAAAAAAAGGGAGATTCACATCTCCCTTTTTTTATTACTTCTTTTCAAATCTGAACGTTTCCAGAAAACCGGTATCGAACTCTCCGCTCTGAAAAACCGGAGAATGCATCACCTGTTTGTGGAAAGGAATTGTTGTCTTTACGCCAACAACAATGAATTCATCCAAGGCGCGTGACATTCTTGCAATAGCTTCATCCCGGGTTTGTGCCGTAACGATGAGCTTTGCAATCATCGAGTCGTAGTTAGATGGCACCACGTAGCTTGCATAAGCATGTGAGTCAACTCTTACACCATGACCTCCAGGTGTGTGAAATACCTGAAGCTTTCCTGGTGAAGGACGGAACATGTGTTCAGGATCCTCTGCATTAATGCGGCATTCAATAGAGTGCCCTTTTGGGCTGAAGGTTCGATCTCCAATCGACTCTCCACTTGCAATAAGAATCTGTTCCTTGACAAGATCTACATCATAACGCTCTTCCGTGACAGGATGCTCAACCTGGATACGGGTATTCATCTCCATGAAGTAAAAGTCCTTGTGCCTGTCGAGAAGAAACTCAATAGTACCCGCACCTTCATAGTTGATCGCACTGGCAGCGGCGACAGCGGCATCACCCATTTTTTTTCTCAATGCCTCATCAACAACCGGTGACGGGGTCTCTTCAATAAGTTTCTGGTGACGTCTCTGGACGGTGCAGTCGCGTTCACCAAGATGGAGGGTGTTGCCGTGCTGGTCTGAGAGGATCTGGATTTCAACATGGCGTGGATTTTCAAGATACTTCTCAATATAGCAGCCGCTGTTGCCGAAAGCTTGCTCAGCTTCACTGCGTGCAGTGTTCAGCGCTTTTTCAAGCTGGCTCTCTTCAGTGACCACCCGCATGCCCTTTCCTCCACCACCAGCGGTAGGCTTGATGATAACCGGATAACCGGTTTTTTTCGCAGTTTCAATTGCCTGCTTGAGATCAGTGACCAACCCCGGGCTTCCAGGAACAACAGGTACCCCTGCTGCAATCATGGTTGCCTTTGCGGTATTTTTGTCGCCCATCTGGTTAATCATTCTTGCTGTAGGGCCGATAAACTTGATGTTGGCTGATTCGCACACTTCAGCGAAATCAGCATTTTCAGCAAGAAATCCGTATCCAGGATGGATAGCATCGGCATTGGTCACCTGTGCGGCAGCAATGATACGTGGAAT
>Ga0209083_1003795_pt1 | contig 12215 bp, 13 predicted proteins | sample AM7aDNAmetaG_FD_184132 | JGI IMG/M metagenome (GOLD analysis project Ga0209083, IMG submission 184132) | Freshwater microbial communities from Finland to study Microbial Dark Matter (Phase II) - AM7a DNA metaG (SPAdes) (version 3) | ecosystem: Environmental > Aquatic > Freshwater > Lake ...
CACGCCTTCTATTTTTTCACCACCAAACCTAGAAACATATGAATCGCAATTATATTCACAACAATTTTGTATAAGATCAGGGTCTGAAATTACTGGAACCTCAAACCCAATATTGTTATATACTTCTGGAATAAACCATATCAAAGAGAGAACCCTTTAAACGTTTCGCTATTGACATCTTTCTTTACGCCACCATTAACATAACTTGTTATTTGCGTTTGCTGTGGAGCCACCTGCACATCAGAGCCACTAATCCACTTCTGCGTCCACGGCAAAGGATTGCTTCCTCCCTTGTATGTAGTTGGCAATCCAACAGCTGTCATTCGCTTGTTAGCGATCCACTCGATGTATTCGGAGAGTAAGGCTTCGTTGAGACCAACCATCGACCCGTCCCTGAATAGATAACTTGCCCATGCCTTTTCTTGCTCAACAGCGCCCACAAATAAGTTGCAGCATTCATCTCTTGTTTCTTCTGCAATTTGGGCGAATTCAGGATCCTCTTTCGGTAGCGCCTTGAGTAGCTGTTGTGTTCCAGCAAGATGCAGGTTTTCGTCACGAGCGATAAACTTAATGATTTTCGCATTACCTTCCATCCTCTTGACCTCCGCAAATGCCCATGAGCATGCAAAAGATACATAGAACCTAACTCCTTCAAGTACGTTAACAGACATCAATGCAAGCCAAAGAGCCTTCTTGTGTTTGTATTCTGTATCTCTTTCATATTGATTCTTTGGTAAATTATTCCACCAAATCAAATTATCATAATACTTACTGATATCGCCAGCGCATTCTACGATCTCAGGTATATCCATTATCTCATCGAATATCTTGGATGGGTTTGGATAAATGTTTCGTATGATGTGCGTATAGCTGCGTGAGTGGATGGTCTCTGAGAATGCCCAAGTTGTGATCCAGGTTTCGAGCTCAGGTAAACTACAAATAGGTCCGAACGCCATTGTTGGTGCTCTACCTTGTACTGAGTCAAGGAGAATTTGTCGCTTAAGATTTGAGGTAAAAATATGTTGTTCATGAACTGTCAAATCCTTAAAGTCTTTAGCATCCTTGTAAATATCGACTTCAGAAGGTTGCCAGAAAAATCCGAGCTGCTTGTCTGTAAGCTTCTCAATCCAAGCATACTTCTGCTTATCATAACGAGCAATAGTAGGAGCATCATCGAAAAATGCTCTTACCTGTGTTGCATCTTTTTTATTAGTTGAATCAAATACGCTGTACGTCATCTAGTTCCTAACAAATATTTTCTAGCTTGAGTTTCAGACCAATTGTTGATACAGATATATCTAGGGCAATCCCAATAGATAAACATAAACGATGTGAAGTGTTCACTCATACCATCACTCCCAGATATTCTGCGATACGATGTGATAGTGAAGTTTGATTAACTTCCATTTGTTTTTTTACTCTACGCTCAAAATACATACGCATCTTAGCTGTTTCTGTAATTGACTTCATATTGCGAATGTCTGGATCAATGCTATCATAACGAATGCTACTATAGCCCATTCGCCAATCTTTCATGTCTTCTGCAAGCCTATCAGCAATCCATTTAGCAGGATCACCAGTGATTGCAGATAGTTGATCCTGCATTTCTTTGATATATCCAGTGGTATCTTTTACAATAGGAATATCATGCGCTGCATAATGTTTTTCAGGTTGATAATAACTAGAAGGAACAGGATTCATACCTGACTGAGCGCCAAGAGTTGATGCACCAACAGCACCAATACCAAGGAATGATAACATACTACGCCTGTTCATATCTTACAGCTCTCACAATCCTCATCATCAACAGCTCCAGCGGCGAGCGGAGGAGCTTCGTACTCTCCTGCTAAATCGTTGGTGTTGAAATAATATAGCTGTTTTCCACCATACTTGTAGAACATCAACAGATGTCCAATCATCTCACTCATCGGGATCTTTTCATCTTCGTAGAACTTAGGGTTGTACGAGGTGTTAACGGAAATTCCTTGATCAATGAACTTCTGTAGAACAGCGCAGATTCTAAGATAGCCTTCTGGGGATTGCTGGTCCCAAAGAAGGTCATATTTCTTCTTGAGCTTTCGTACTTCTGGTACGACTTGCTTGAGCACTCCATCTTTACTCTGCTTAACTGATACAAGAGAGCGAGGTGGTTCAATACCATTCGTTGCGTTGCTAATCTGTGCTGATGTTTCTGATGGCATGAGAGCCATGAGCGTTGAGTTGCGGATGCCGACACGCTGAACTTTATTGCCCAACGAAACCCAGTCCATCCGATACGTAGGCGATACGATTTCGTCCAGCTCTCTCTTGTAGGTGTGTATGGGGAACGCACCTTGGCTGTACTTTGTTTCATTACTCTTCGGACACGCACCTTTTTCCTCCGCTAGATCAACTGATGCTTTGATAAGATAATAAGACCAACCCTCAGCAAACGCATGTAGCTTGCTCAACCCGTCATGATCAATGTGCTGATAGCTAAGGTCATTGCGAGCCAACCAATAAGCGAGGTTAATAATACCAACACCAAGAGGACGTCTGGCCATAGTTGAATTTTTAGCAGCCAAGACAGGGTAATCTTGATAGTCAAGTAACTCGTCCAGAGCACGAATAGCGAGAGTACAAGGTCGTTCAAAATCTGCAGGATCACGAATTTTACCCCAGTTGATAGCGGCTAGTGTACATAGTGAAATTTCTCCATCAGGATCATTGATATCATTAAGTGGCTTGGTTGGCAAGTCAATTTCACAGCAAAGATTTGACTGATGAATCGGCGCTAGTTCTTTGATGAATGCTCCGTGGTCGTTGGCGTGGTCGACGTTTTGGAGATATATTCGTCCTGTGTCCTTTCGCTCCTGCATGAAGGTAGAGAACAAATCAACTGCAGGTATCGACTTCTTTCTAATCGACTCATCTGCCTCGTACTTGGCATAGAGTAGTCGAAATGTGTCAACATCAGTGAAAAAACTGCTATACAAGTCAGGAACATCATTAGGAGAGAAAAGAGTAATATTGGTTCCATAAAGAAGTCGCTCATACATCACCTTGTTAAATTGAACGCCGTAGTCAAGTCCACGGATACGATTATCTTCTGTTCCCTTGTTGTTCTTTAGTACCAGGAGGTCTTCGACTTCCAGATGCCAGATAGGGTAGTATAGAGTTGCTGCACCGCCACGGACACCTCCCTGTGAGCAACTCTTAACCGCACTTTGGAAGTGCTTGAAGAAAGGCACCACTCCAGTATGCGTAGTATCGCCATTGCGAATAGGAGAGCCGAGAGCACGAATACGACCAGCGTTAATACCAATACCAGCTTTTTGAGAAACATACTTAACGATAGCGGAAGCTGAAGCATTGATGGAATCAAGGCTGTCATCTGCCTCGATAAGGACGCACGAAGAGAATTGCTTCTGAGGCGAGCGGAGACCCGCCATAATAGGAGTCGGCAATGAAATTTCAAAAGTAGATGTTGCATCATACAAATCCTTTACCCACTTGAGTCTGGTTTCCTTAGGATAATTACGAAATAGTACCATAGCAATAAGCATATAGAGCATTTGTGGAGTTTCGAAAATTTGCCCTGTAGATCTGTTCTTAATCAGATATTTGCTACGAAACTGCTCCATGCCAACATAAGCGATAGAAAAGTCTCGTTTGTGATCAATATAAGAATTAAGAATAACCATATCGTCAATAGAATACCATTCTTTAATATTCTTGTCATAGTATCCAGCCCCAATAACATTATCAATATGAGCAACGAGAGTAGGAACGTCGTAGTTGTCATAAACCTGTTTCCTTAGATGATAATTGATAAGACGACCAGCAACGTACTGATACCCAGGATTGTCCTCACTGATAAGATCAGCAGCTGCCTTGATCAAAGTCTCTTGAATGTCTGTTGTTTTGATTCCAGGATAAAACTGGATATGGGACTTCAGTTCGATTTCAGACTCAGAAACATTACTGATTCCTTCACATGCCCAAGCTACTACCTTGTGAAATTTGTTTAGGTCCAAGGGTTCTTTACGACCATTCCTCTTTGTTACTGTTACTGTCTGAATCATTTTTTTCTCCTTATGAACCTAAATAATACTACACTTCGCCAACAAAGTAAAGCAAAAAGGTGACGAATGGACGTAAACTCTATATTTAAACTTATCTCAGATGTTGGGTTTCCGATAGCAGCTGCTTGCGCTATGGGTTATTTCATTTTCCTAACAATAAAATTTATTCTAGCAGGTGTTATGAGCTCTGTTAATGGCATGAAAGGTATCATTACTGCTCTTGATAACCGTGTTAAAACTATGAATCATGACGTTATCCGTATTGATACTTTGGTTAGTAATGCGCTTGGCGTCAAACCAGACGTAGATAGAATTGCTCGAGCCGATGGAAAAAATGACGCTAGACGTGATTGATTGGATTACTTATAATGAAGCTTTTATCATATCATGCGCAACAAAATTTATCACCAGAAGAAAACGGTAATTGGGTTCCTGGGAAACCTCTTAGTAGAGGTCATGATCATAACATAACTTATTATGATGGAGAAAAAATTCATTATATAAAAACTGAAAGGTTGTTTCAGGAGAAACATCACAGAATTTATGAAAACGAATGTGATGCTATCACGAAAAAACTTTGGGGTATTACAAGAGACGAAGTTGATGATTATATTTTCACTTCATTTTATGGTAACACAACTGGTAATCCTAATGAAAAATATGATGTTATACCTCATATATATTCTCGATCAAAAACGAATGGCTTTAAGTATATAGACCATCACTATGCTCATGCTTTATGTGTTTCGTTATTAAACGATGTTGATGTTAATATTAATATCGATGGGGCTGGTGCTTTTAAAAGTTGGTCGGTTTATAGAGGCGATAAATTTATAGACTGTGGATATTATGATCAGGTTGGTTCGATCGGTGCTGGGTTTGCAAGTTTAGGAGAAAAATTTAAAATAAATGGTCACCGTATCGATATTTCTGGTAAACTTATGGGGCTACAATCATATGGTAAAATAAATGAAGGTTATCTACAAAAATTAAGAGAATATAATTTTTATGATAACATGCAACCAATTTTTGATTTTCAACTTTATGTTGATTATTTAAACGATGAAAATGAAGCTAATAAAACTAGTATCGATTGGATAAAAACAGTTCATGAAAGAGGCGGCGAACTTGTTTTTAGTATTTTTAAAAAATATACTAAACCAAATGAGCGTATAGCATATAGTGGGGGCGTTGCTCAAAATGTGTTGTGGAATACTATACTTAAAGAAAAATACCCAAACCTTATTATAATGCCTTATTCAGCCGACGAAGGTTTATCTTTAGGCGGAATAGAATATCTAAGAAAAAAACATAATCTATCTAAATTTAATATTGAAAATTTTCCTTTTGCTCAGTCAGATGAAGCGCCGAAAACATCATGCAAACAATTAGATAGAGTCGCCAATTCATTAGCTAATGGTAAAATTATTGCATGGTATCAGGGTAATGGTGAAATTGGTCCAAGAGCTTTAGGTAACAGATCTATATTAATGGACCCAAGAATATTAAACGGCAAAGATAAAATGAACCAAGTTAAAAATAGGGAATTTTTTAGACCATTCGGAGCTTCTATATTAACTGAATATGCTAAAGAATATTTTGATATGAATTTCGAAAATCCATATATGCTTTATGTTGGTAAAACACAAAAAGATAATTTACAATCTATAACACATGTAGACGGAACTTGTAGAGTACAAACAGTTTCTGAAGGATTATTTCGTGAGTTACTTGAAAAATTCCACGAGCTTACTGGTTGTCCTGTTTTAATGAATACAAGTTTAAATGTTTCAGGTAAACCAATAGCAGGTTATATTAAAGACGTTAAATTAGAATTTTTAAATAATAAAAAAATTGACATGTTGGTCATAGGCGACGACATATACGAAAGGTAATTAAATGGGTAATTTAGCGGATCTAATTGCAAAATATGGTTTTCCTATTGTTGCAGCTGCAGGTATGTCATATATGATTTATTATGTATGGACTTGGGCGACAAAAGAGATTAAACCAGTTCTTAACGATGCTAATACAGTTCTCATTGCTCTTATTGATCGTATTCGTATGCTTGATAATGATTTGATTCGACTAAACCAGAAGATTAATATCGTTCTTCAATTACGTGGTAAGGAAATTGAATCAGAACGACATTTGCATGACGTTAAAACTGCCGCATCTGCTCAGAAGAAAGAACTAGAAGCAGCAGAAAAACAAATTAATGCAGCAAAAGAACTTGCTGGTGTCAATGATCACGAAGCAGCTGGTGGAAATTCTTAATTATACCCACTTTACTATTACAAATGTAATCATTTTGAGTTTGTTCTAAAAACTCCATCCCAATTCTGTGGTGGTGGATTCTTCTTATAATCTTCAATTCTTTCCATCATCATATCATAGTATTCTTTCATCTCACCATTAAATGCAGTTGAAAGAACTTTATAATATTCAGCACATTTAGACCATTGTTTGTTTCTATAATATTGAAGAAAATCTTTGTGAGAACGAGAATAAGCTTTGTTGATACCATTCTTTGGAACAATAGTATATATGTTCACACCTTCACTTTTACCTTTAACTGCAAGACAATCAAGTTCAAGGCAAAGGTATTTTTCTTTGACATATTGATATGTTAAGGGTCCAATAACCATTTTCACGTGGTATGGTTTTGATTGACCTTCCAAACGACTTGCCAAGTTAACAGAATCGCCAAGACAGGTGTAATCAAAACGTTGAGAAGATCCCATGTTCCCCACAACGACACTACCTGTATTAATGCCAAGACCCATACCAAAGGCAGGGACACCTTCAGCTAAAATCTCGGTGTTAAATCTTTCGAGGTCATCTAACATCTCCATTGCCGTTTTTACTGCACGTAACGCATGATCTTTATCATCAAGCGGTGCATTCCAGAATGCCATCTGAGCATCACCGATATATTTGTCCAGCGTACCATTATTATCTATAATCTTCGAAGTCATCGCCGTCATATAGCGATTCATTATCTTTGTTAGTCCTTGAACATCGTTTCCATAATGCTCAGAAATACTAGTAAACCCACGCACATCAGTAAACATAATTGACAATTCACGAGTTTCTCCTCCAAGTTTTAATAGCTCTGGATTCTTCTGTAACTTCTCAACCATTGCTGGTGATAGATAAGTCCCAAACTGTTTCTTGATCTGCTGCTTTAGTCTATTCTCGCGAGCAAAGTTATTGAATACAAGGTGACCAAATATTGCGATGCAACTAAGTACAAGGTAGCTTGGATCCCATAGCTGCATATAGTGCGTGAACATATAATAGCTACCAAAAACAATGGAGGCGATAAATGATACGAACAATGGCGCTGTCAGCATTACCGAAGTACGAGGTACGAGATACAACAATAATACTGTTAGTAGTAATAGTATTAGGATCTCTAGCGGTTTTGCAAATGATGGACGTGTTATCGAAGTTCCATCAATAAGTGTTTGCAAAGTAGAAGCTTGAATTTGATGTGACCATTGTTCACCCGATGCAGTACTGATTATACTGCCAACACCTTCAATAGTCAAGCCTAAAACAACAATTTTGCCTTTTACTCTGTCATCAATTTCAGTAGCTTCTACCTGATCAAAACGAGTGTTCCAAGTAGTCCAAATTCTACCATGTTCATCAGTAGCGATGGCTGGATATGCAGGGATACGAACAAACTGAATTCCATCATCACTTGTTTTAATTTGGTAAGATGGATCACCAGCGGCGACTCTAAGCGTTTCCAAAGGAATAGATGGATAGAGACTACCTGCAATATTGACCAGTAGAGGAATACGGCGGACAACACCATCGAGTTCAGGGACAGTAGCGAGGACACCGACGCCAGATGCAGATTCTGCAAGGTTATCCAAAGGGCGTAATCCACCAGACCAATGATAAACATAGAGGCTAGGATCAACAGGACCAATAGCAGAAAATCCACGACGAACAGCATCTGGTGGTACATTTTGTGTAGTTGGGGTTTGTGCAATAATAACACCTTCAAGACTCTTTGCCAAAACATTATCACCGCCCAATCTATCCTTTTCTGAAAATAATATAGGAGCAACAATTACAGCTGCTTCATGTTCTTTTAGTTTATCAATTGTCTTTGCAATATCTCTACGATCAAATGGCCACTGACCAAATTGCTTCACTGACTGTTCACCAAAGTTAACAATAACAATTTCATCAGAGTTTTTCTTTGGTAGAGAGTTGATGAAGTAGTCAAATGTTTTTAGCTGCAGCGTTTGAATGGGGCTAGGGTTAATGACGAACAAAGTTAATAGAAGAAAAGCAACGATAGCTGCCATCCAATTACTTGTTAGATATTTGCCTAGCTTTTCCATCATTTAGTCTGCCTTATTGTTATTCTAGTTGATCCACCATCCCCAATCTTAGCATTATTAATATCACTATTTCTTTGCAACTCGATAGAAGCGTTGCCTACATTACCAAAGTCAATAAACATACTGTTGTTTTTATCGTTGTTAGTTCTTGCTGTAGTGCTGCCGTTTTTATTTTCTACAATAATAACAGGAGAGGCAGCGCCCTTATTATTGTTAGCTTTATTTGTAATTGATATTTGGTGTTTCTCTATCTGATCAATTTCATTCTGTTTCTGTGCTTCTTCAGCCTCATGAAGCTCAGCTAAAACCTCTTTTGGAACAGCAACGATCAACATATTATTTATTTGTTTGTCTGTTATATTTGCTATTTTCACAGGTTGAATTGGTGCTTGAGAAGCTTGTGAAACATATGTTGCTGTATATGGTTGATCAAGAACAACTGTACCAGATAGCGAAGTAACTTCTATCTTGCCAGTAACGCATCTAGCACCATCACAAGATGGTACAAGAACAATAAGGCTTCTACCAATCTCATCAACGACCATATTGAAGTCGGTACCACGAACACCTATAGTTGCTGTTGGTGTTTGTATATCAACAGACTGCGGATTAGCATGAGCTATCTGACCAGATGCATATCTTACAGTACCAAACCCAACTTTCAATCCAAGTTTACCACCAGAAGTATTAGCGTTATAAACAAAGTCATCTATCAAAAGCCTAGAGTTTTCTTTGATTAATACTTTAGTGTCATCTTTAAACGAAATATTCACCGTAGAATTTTTAGTTTCTACAGTGTCCATCGATTCAATATCAGAGCCTTTTGTACCTTCTAACTGTTCTTTGTTTCTTTTTATAGAAACAGTTGGTCCATCTAATGTATTAATTTTGCCAATTTCAGCAAGACTAATTTGTGGTATGAACAGTAACGTTATTAGAAGTACCAGTAACCTGAAGCTTGACGGTACTATCAATAGTGCCACCTTGGGTTGTTAATATGGTATTTGAGCTACCAAGAATATTAATACCCAAAGTGCTACCAGTTCCCCCAGTAGCATTAATAGTCGAATTCACATTATTCACATCACCAGTAATGGCGATATTGCTCGTCGAGTTAGATTGTATAATGTTTGTTGTTACTGCATTTGATGATCCAGTAATAGCAACTGTTGAACTTATGTTCTGACCCTTGATAGTTTGTGTAACATTATTCAAGTTACCAGTTGCTGTTTCGGTTATCGTTGCAGAAGAACAAGATACAGCTGAGTCGCCACAGGTCAAAGTAAACTGATTAGAGTCACCGTTGATTATTGAACTGTAGGTATTTTGTGATCCAATAATATTAAAATTATGGATGTTGTTACTACCTGTCTGTTGAACAGTTATACTGTTAGTATCACCAGTGCTTGCAGAGTATGCAATTGATGTACCAATAGAGTTGTTTAAACCAACTTGTTCCAGATCAATCGTTGATGAAGAACCTAACTGTCTCATATAGATAGTATTTTGAGCGTAACTTACACTCATAGTTGCTAGCATTACAAAGAACGCTAATATAATTTTTTTCATTGTTTACTCCGTTCATTACTTGAACTTCCAGTATTTCTTTCTTTCACCTTCCCGAATCATTTCAACAACAGCAGCCTCAATAGCTCTCTGTGTAGCTAGGTTGACACTCTCATTAATTGTATGACCAACCTCACCTTCTATACTTAGGGTTCCAGCATCAGCAAACACCAGAGCACTGATGTCGTCGCCATAACTAATAATAGTTTTTGTTGTTGTAACGCTCAACAAAACTTCACCAGAGTTAACCGATACTACTCTTAGGTTAACAGTAACAATATCAGTTCTATACTGAACATTAGGTCCAATACCAAATACCCTTACACCAATACCACCACTCTGTACACTTGAATCATAACCAACAACACCACCATCGATAATCAAACCAGAGAACAACAGCGGATCAAGAGGCTTTGCCTTATCACCATCATACAAGTCTCTCATCGACTTGATCAGCTGTCGTTCCTTGATCAAGTTATCAATATCAACACGTTCGATAACCCGAAACCATTTCCCATCACCAACATCCTGAAGCGCCTTAACAAGATAAGCATCAGGAGCCTGTGTTACTGCTGATGAGAACACAGCAAGTTTATCATTGGGCTTTCTCTGACCCGTTTGATCTTTGAAGTTATATACACTGACGATTACTTTACCGCCCTTTGGTGGCTTCACCTGATTCTCTTCACGCTTGAAGAAATCTTGACTAACAACCTTTGGTGGTTCGACCTTATAGTCTACATCGGCATACTTCGTTGCACAACCAGCAAGCATAAGACAACTAACAGCAGCAATCACAATTTTCATAATATCACCTATTGAGCAAATGTAGTGCTAGGAACAATCAACTGAGTAGTACCATTTGGCGTTACTGTATTAACTGTGACTGTTCCATCTGTATTTTTCTGCCAAGATATAGTTGTCGTTCCAAAAGCAATTACCCCGTGATCAATTCCATTACCAAAAATAGAGTTAGTAACCTGTTGGGATAACTGCTGATATACCATGGAGTTTAGTGTCATAACAAATTGATTCACCGGATCAGAAGCTGCCTTTGCTGCTGCTTGTGCTGATGCCAAAGATTTATTATCAACGATCTTTTGCTTGTTGGCTTCTTCTAGCTGATAAATTTCAGTTATATGTGCCGAGTAACCATTACCATTGAACGACGGAGAGTTAAACTGAAACCCAAGATCATTAGCAAGTGCGGTGGTAGCAAATAGAATAGTCAAGCAAACAAAAAATAGTCTCATTTTAACCTCAAATGTCGAGGGCGTCTTTAAGAGACGGGAAGTGTTCTACAATTTGGTACCAGCAATCACGAGCAATCTCACGATGCTCCTTTTGCGTACCTTCAGCCATTCTCAGTTGGCAATAATGAATCCAACTACGGAGACTGCCAGCCATATACATGCGACTAAGAATAAGTCCTTCTGGTAAGACAGCACGTGCTTGCTCCTTTGCTATACCGTTATCGATAGCCCACTGGTATGATCTTGTGGCTGCTTTTTGCATGTTTTGCTGGATTTGAAGCCAGGCGATTTGGAGGTTTCCATTGTCCGTTTCGACGGAATTTTGTCGATTGGATAGATCTTGTAGACGGGCTTCACGAACGGTAAACCCCATGTCTTTGGTTGGATCTGCATAGCGCTGACTGAACTCCTGAAAGGTGAACGAACGATGACGAAGAATCTGACGACCAATGTCACGTGTAGTATTTATTTCCATACAGATATGGACCATTTCGAACGGGCTAACGTGTTTATGTTTCATTAAATAATTTAAAAGTTTAGGAGCTGTTAGTGTATTGTTCTGATTGCCTGGATTACTTACACGAGCAACATACGCAATAAACTCGTCAACAGACATCATTGGTGCATCAGTACCAATGTTACCATTGACGCTAATAACTGGCTGAGTTAGAGCAATAATTTTAGCAGTATTCACTCTTTATCTCCATTAACTTTTTTCATAACTTCGTTCAAACTTTCTTCAACTTCCCAAGTAATTCCTTGGGGTCCGCCATATATGATAGTGGCCAAGCTACCACCAGGAGCTTTAGCAATTTCATATACTGCTATAATATTATCTGGATTAATATAAAGGGAATTACCTTTATGCTGTTCTGCTACGTTTGTAAATTTAAGGAGCATATTTTTCTTCCACTTCTCTGATTAATCGAATAGACATATTATGTAGGCTTGTAATATATTCCGCCATA
>Ga0209083_1003796_pt1 | contig 12212 bp, 7 predicted proteins | sample AM7aDNAmetaG_FD_184132 | JGI IMG/M metagenome (GOLD analysis project Ga0209083, IMG submission 184132) | Freshwater microbial communities from Finland to study Microbial Dark Matter (Phase II) - AM7a DNA metaG (SPAdes) (version 3) | ecosystem: Environmental > Aquatic > Freshwater > Lake ...
ATTTTCCCGGCAACTTGCTGGCACGAGTAATGAAGGCTGACGGGGCAATCACCATTGAACAAGTCTGTCCGAACGGGGACATCCTGTTCTGTATTCCACTCCGCGATGCCGGCGTGCGGCGTGAAGCACTCATTCAATATTCACTGACCTATAGCTCGTTTTTTGTGGATCTGATTGGGGAGGTTCTCGTGCGAAAGAATATCCACCAGTTTGCAGAACTGTTGGCACTAAAGTCTCCCTACGAGTACCACCAGACCGTCAATCAATTCCAACATCGGCATTTTGGCTTGTGTATCGATGAGCGCGATATTGCTCACATTCGATTCCATAGCTCGTTGATCCAGCAGATCTTGGTCGAGGATCTGGACTCCGTGCTGATGGGGTGGCTGAGCTAGGAGTGGACGATGAGTGTCAGCGCTTTCAATTCTGAGTACCAGCCGCTTCCACGGCGAGGGTTTACACCCATCGAGGCGGTGGAGTTTATGCGCCGAGAGTTACCGGTGGTGGCCAACTGGACCTGTTGGCGACCGGCGTATGCAATGTGTCGGTGTTTGGGGATGCTCGGTGGTCAGGGGCCCCAAGCCGCCGGTCAGATTGGAACTTGGACGTGGACACGGGTCGCGTGTTCATACACGGCGGTGTTGTTTTGGGATGGTTATGTCAACGGACGGTTGTGCCAGAGTGATTGGGTCGGCCTGTTAAAGATCACCAATCGTGCGGGTGGTGAGTTCTTGCTGTTCTCTTTCCTAAACTCACAGGGTGTGATTGGTCAATGGTATCTGGCTTCCATCGCCGACGGACAGCTGCTCGAGGCTTTTGGTCAGGCCGTCCATGAGCATTTCCGCCGGCCTGATGAATTGGTCGTGCAAGTGTACGGTGGTGGCCGTGATTTTCAGCTCGAGACGAGTACGGACGAGGCTCTGTTCTTGCCGACAGACTTGCGCCGGGACATTGAACAGCAGGCCATTGCGTTCTTTGCGCAGGCTGAGCGTTACCAGCAACTGCGGATCCGTCATCAACGGGGGATCCTCCTCGTCGGGCTGCCGGGGGTCGGCAAGAGTTTGCTATTGCGGCATCTGATCCGCCAGTGTCACCGTCGCTTTCAGGTCGCAGTTCTGTTGCTGAATATCACAAAGGAAATGCACGATCGCGACCTCGTCCTGCTATTTGAAGCGGCGGAAGCGCAAGCGCCGGCCCTTGTGATCATCGAAGATCTGGACTCGCTTACCGCGGAAGCTCAGGTCAGTCGGTCCAATCTGCTGGCACACCTCGACGGACTGGAATCCCGCCATGGTCTGTTGGTGATTGGCACTACGAACAATCCGGAGCAGTTGGATCCGGCGCTTGTGCATCGCCCGTCGCGATTTGATCGCGTGTTTACCCTCCCGCTGCCGGATGATTCGCTCCGGTATCAGTACCTCGAATGGGCACTCCCGGGGCTACCGGCAGATCTGGTCCACACACTCGTCCGCCAGACCAACCGCTGGACGTTTGCCTATTTGAATGAATTGCGAACATCCGTGGCGCTGCGGACACTGGATTGCAACGACGCGACGATAAATCCGGCAGACGTGTTGGAAGTGCTGGAGCAACTGGCCGGGCAATTCCAATCGGGGCAAAAGAGCCATTCGCTTACTATCGGTAAAGGGGTAACGGGTTTCGGGAGTCTGTCATGAGCACAACGATTACTTGTTTTGGCGGTGCTGGCGAAATCGGCGGCAACAAGATCTTGCTGGAGGACAACGGAAAACGCTTGATGTTGGATTTCGGCATGGGGTTTGGTCGGGTTGGCCGGTATTTCGACGGAGTGTTCATCACCGAGCGGACGGGTCGCGGCCTGCTGGATCCGCTCGCGCTCGGACTCGTGCCGCCGTTGCGTGGCGTGTTGCGTGATGAATTGGTGCCATCGATTGGATCTGACAACGGTCAGGGGTTGGAAACTTTCTGGCAACATTGGGCGACCCGGTTCCCACAAACTTACCGCGACTTACGACAGGATGGACCAGCGGTTGCGGCGGTGTTGGTCAGTCATGCGCACCTCGATCACATCGGTGACTTGGAATATGTGGAACCCGAGATTCCGGTGGCCGCGACATGTCTCACCGCGTTCATCGCGAAAACCCTCCAAGACATCGGGGGTGGCTCCGGCGCGGCCTACATCCACCCGACGACCGTGAATGGCCACGGGATCCTGCAGTCCGACCGCAGTGCGGCCAGCATCCGTCGGCCTTGGATCTTTCTGGATCAAGTTCCGGCCGGTGTCGCTTCCGAAAATCTCCTCGCGTCAGCCCGGTCATTTTGGGACGCTGCCGGTAGTAAAAGCCGCGGGTTAGAGCTGACGGCTTGTCAGGCTTTTGCTGGCCGCATTGGCCCCTGGCAGGTTCGGTGGTGGCCGGTGGACCATTCAGTGCCGGGTGCTGTCGCGTTTGCTATTGAAACTGAAGCGGGGTGGGTGGCGTATTCGGGTGACCTGCGGTTTCATGGCCACCGGGGCACGCAAACTTGGACGGCGGCAGAAGGCATCGCCGCACTGAAACCGGTGGCGTTGCTGTGCGAAGGGACGCGGTTGACCGGACCGAATCTGACGACGGAAGGCGAAGTGCTGGTGAACTGCTGTCGTGTCGTGCAGGCCGCCGCCGGTCGTTTGGTGGTAGCGGATTTTGCACCGCGCAATGTGGACCGGTTTGAAACCTTTGCCCGTATTGCCGCCGAAACCGGTCGACAGTTGCTCATCCAACCGAAAGATGCCTACTTGTTGCGCGCGGTGCATCTGGCGGATCCGCGGATTCCGGATCTGATGAGCGCCGACCAGGTGGCCGTGCTGGATGACCCCAAAGGAACCTATCGCAAGTACGAAACCGTTGTACGGCGTGAGTATGCGGGACGGTTGGTTTCTGCTGCGACAATCAAGAACCAGTTGGGAAATTATATTCTGGCTTGCTCGCTTTCTGATATGGCGGATATGCTGGATCTCCAGTACTTGCTCGGCCACCAGCTGGATGGGGTGTATCTTTTTAGCAACAGTCCCGCCTTCGATGACGAACAACAAGTGGATCTGGTCCGTTTGTGGCACTGGACACAACATCTCGGTCTGACGCTCGTCGGATTACAACCGCGCCGCGATGAACGTGGTCACGTTGTTGCAATGGAAGGCCAACCCGGCTACCACGCCTCTGGCCATGCGGGCAGCAATGAACTCCAGGAATTTGTCCGCCGCATTGCACCGCAGAAACTAATTCCGATTCACACTGAGGCGGTTGGCCTTTGGTCAACACTATTAACGGGAGGGGCGATCGAGATTGTGCCACCAAGTGAAGCTCAGGCGCTTACAATCTGATGGGAGTCCGATGATTGCACTAAACTCATTAACTGGCCTGAAAAACCATCTACAGCGCATTGCTGGCAGGAATGCTAATTCCGTCTGGGAAGTTCTTGTTAATGAAATGAAAAAGCATTATGTTCTGTTTCGGAATTGGATGAAAAAACAGATACAATCTGCTGATAGTAAGGTGTTAAGCCGTATTTATGGTCATGATAGGGGGTGGGTGTTTACGCCGTCTCACTTTCAAGACCTCGGGAGCCGGACGGCCATTGGTTTGGCACTGATGCGGCACACGAAAACCGGGACCATTCGCAGGCTGGCTATTGGGCTTTATGATTATCCGCGTCAGCATCCTAAATTGGGAACGCTCAATCCGGCTGCTGATGCCATAGCCAAAGCACTGGCTGGCCGAGACGCGACCCGGCTGCAGCCGGCCGGTGGATATGCGGCCAATCTGCTCGGACTTTCCGACCAAGTACCGATGAAAGTTGTCTTTCTCACGGACGGTGCGACTCGTAACGTGCGCGTAGGCCAACAAAACATTGTGTTGAAGCGAACTACCCCAAAGAACATGGCGACGGCTGGACGAGTAAGCGGATTGGTCATGCAAGCGCTCCGGCACCTTGGTCGGCGGAATGTGGACGACAATATTATTACCAGGCTGCGCCAGAGACTCAGTACGGCTGACAAGCAGCAACTGCTCAAAGATCGGATCTACGCACCGTCGTGGATCGCCGACATGGTGAACCGGATTGCCAGACCGGAGCAGAGCTGAGTCATGAATGACTTCCTTCAGTTGTCGGTCGACCAGCGACGCCTGTACTGCGAACAAACCCAAACCCGGCTCAACCTGCCGGCGGTCAGCATTGAAAAAGACTACTGGGTCTGTTGGACACTGCGGGAGTTGTTCACATTGCCGGAGTGGGGTGTGCACCTGACGTTCAAAGGCGGCACCTCGCTCGCAAAAGCCTGGAAGCTGATCGAACGCTTTTCCGAGGACATTGACGTGGTGATTGGCCGCGATTATCTCGGGTTTGGCGGTGACCACAGCCCCGAGCAGGCTGCGAGCAAGAAGCAGCAGAAGAAACGCTTGGATGATCTCCGCGCTGTTTGCCAACAGCGCATTCGTGAATCACTCCAACCCGCGCTCCACGCGCGCTTCACGGAGCAACTGCCGGAGGCGCTGGCTTGGAAATTGGAACGCGACGGCACTGATCCCGACGATCAAACCTTGCTTTTCGCGTATCCCACCGCATTCCCTGGTGCGAGCTACATTCAACCCGTGGTGAAGATCGAGCTGGGAGCGCGCTCTGACACGGAACCATCCGCGACGCAGAGCATTCAATCGTATTTGTCGGAAGCTTTCCCGGATCTGATGCAGTCCGGTTCTTTTACCGTGCAGACCGTCGCGGCTGAGCGCACGTTCTGGGAGAAGGCAATGTTACTGCATGAGGAAAGCTACAGGCCGCCGGACAAGCCCCGGAAAGTGCGGTTAGCCCGGCATTATTACGATCTCTGGCGGCTGATCACCCACGGCGTAGCCGAGCGTGCGTTGGCGGACCGCTTATTGTTCGACCGTGTCGCTGCGCATCGGGCCATCTTCTTTCGGTGGTCGTGGATGGACTACACCACGTTGCGACCGGGTTCGCTCCGATTGGTGCCGCCCGCCGACCAGCTTGCGGCGTGGCGCAATGATTACCGTGACATGAAGAAGGAAATGTTTTTCGGCGAAGTTCCCACCTTTGATGAAATCTTGCGCGTAGTTGCCGGTTTTGAACGCCAAGTGAACACGGTTGTCCGTCCGTCCGCGTAACGCGCTTTTGTCCGCTGACTGACTCGCACTTTGTGCGCGTTACTAAATGTCGCGTCTGCGGTTTGGTGATTTACCTGCCTCGTCATCCCTCCCGGCACACGCTTCGCGCCAAATCATCCTTATGCGTGCGGCACTGGGTACTCGTTTTGCCGTCAAATTAAGCAGCATTTTCCGACAGGAGAATATTCGACCGGCCAAGAAAGAACCATCCAGCCAGGGAGATCAACCCCCTTGGCGCGGAGGGCAGAGTTATGAAGCGCAGTCGCAGTTGGCCGAATATTTATCCGAGGCGGTACGCATCGGGTGCGGTTTGCCACGTAGTGGACCTAGGAAAAGTGAAAGGCCGCAAACGGGAACGTCTTGTCTTTCAAACCAGGACCGAGGCGAGAGTCTTTGCCAAGAAATGTCGTCAAGCCCGCCGCAAGTATGGTGATGGAATGTTGGCATTGCCATTCGAGGTGCTCGGACAGGCGAAACGATTCTATGATTTGCTAACACAACACGGACTCACATTTGATGCAGCATACCAGTATTACGAAGAGAAAGTGATCCCCTTCCTCCACGCACCAGCGGTTGCCGAGATCGCTGGCCAGTTGCTTCAGCAGCAAATTGAAAAAGGCAATCGCCCGAAGACGATTCAGACCGTCCGCAACTTTGTTGAACGATTCGTGACCGCCTTTGGAACTCGACAATTAAAGGACATCACGGAAGAGGATTTGAAAGGGTTTTGCTTCAAGCCAGACTCCGCCGCCAAGACCAGGCGCAATCTGCGGGCGTTGACGGGACAACTTTATCAGTTCGCACTCCGCAAGAAGTGGGTGGGGGAGAACACTGCCTTGCAGTTGGAGATGCCGCAACTTCCTGACAAAGAGCCCGAGTATCTCAAAGTCGAACAAGTTCGTCGGTTGCTGGCGGTGGCGGAGCAGTTCGGTGTCCTGGGTTATGTCGTGTTGGCAGTGTTTGCGGGGATTAGGCCTGATGAGATCCGTCGAACGGACTGGGCGGATGTGTATTTCGATGACCGACGGGTCTGTATCGTTGGAGGTGCCGCTAAGATTCATATGCGTCGGGAAGTTACGATCCACGACACATTACAAGCGTGGTTATTGCGCTGCCGCCGTGCGTCAGGTCCGATTGTGGAGGGGGCAAATTTCGATGAGCGTTTGCGTCAGGCACGAGCTGCGGCCGACATTCAAGAGTGGCCCAACGATGTGCTCCGCCATACGTTTGCGACCAATCACGCTGCGGCATTCAAAAACCACGAGGAAACAGCTCGATTGATGGGACACATCGACGGACTGAGAACGCTCAAGAAACACTACGTAGCCTATGTAACAGAAGCAGAGGCACAGAGATTCTGGGCGCTGACGCCGTACAGTGTTTTATCGATATTGTAAGGTCCGCGGTGTCCCTTGAGCGTCTCTTGCGCTACGATAGATGCGGATTCATTAGGGTTTTGACGGCATTCTAATGGGATTTGAACCCAGCGGGAGCGGTTGATGTAAATCCCGTTCTCCAAGGGAAATGCATGTTTTACAGGAGGATTCCGCAATCTCGACCACACGCACCACAACGCAACGAGATGCACCGGAGTGCATCTTGGGCGTCACCTGGGCGTCTCCGGAATGCCGCTGACAAGGATCAGCTAGGAGATGGTTGTAGTCGAGTAATCGAGCCGCTGGAAACGTGGTTCATTTGGATGCGTTGTGCATTCCGCCGGTGTTGATCTGAACGTTGGCGCGGTCTTCGAGGCGCTCGAGTTGGCCGTCGCGGATCCAGGCGATGCGGTCGGAGATGGCGAGCATCTTCGCGTCGTGCGTCGCGGTGATGACGGTGACGCCGTGCTCCTTTTGCACCCGCTTGAGCAACTCGACGCTCTATCACTTTAGTTAAATAATTCTCTTGCACAAGAAAAAAATATACCGTATAGTCACAGCGTTCAAATTTGGTGAGAACAATGAATAGAATTCCTTTTCGAGTTTCTCGACAAAAACGTTCAAGTTTAATTGATCAGGTGGCCGATGGGCTGCGCAGTTCGATTGCTTCCGGCCATTACAAAAGCGGCGACAAATTACCGAATTTGCACGAGATCGCGGCCGCCTTGAATGTCAGTGAGATCGTCACGCGACGGGCCGTGCAGCTCCTGACGAAAGAGGGGCTGCTCAATCCCCGCCGCGGCACCGGCATCGCAGTCTGCGGCACCGACGCGAAAACCTGGCGCGGTCACGTGCTCTTCATCCACTGGAGCGGCGTGGAGATGCACTACCACAATGTGCTCAGCGGTGTCATGGTGGAGCAACTCCACACGGCGAATGTCCTGGTCAGCACCTTGCACGTCAGCGTAGTCGACGGGGCCAACAGCTTCGCGAAGGTGCGCGCGGAACTGGGCCACGCGATCTCGTTGGCGGTGATCGAAGGTCCCGCCGCCGAACTGGCGCCGATGCTAGTCGAACGGAACATCCCCTTTATTCAAATCAGTCAGACTTCCGATTTCGCGCCGCAGGCGGTTCGGAAACTATCCGTGCGCCATGAAGCCGTGCTCGGGGCTATCCGTGACCATTGCCTGGCGTGCGGCGTTCGCACCGTTCTGCAGGTGGCGCCGGTGCAGGGCCCGGCGCTCGACATTGGGCCGACGCTGACGGCCGACGGTCTGACGGTGGACACCCTGCGGACCATGTCCGTGCCCGGGATGGACTATCCCGAGGCGGTGGAACGCGGGGCCTTGCGGGCGATGGAACACTGGCTCGCTGCCCGGCCGAAGCTGCCGGACCTGCTGTGGTTCAGCGACGATTTCGTGGCGCGCGGCGCCTTGCTGGCGCTGAGCCTGCGCGGCATCCGGGTGCCGGACGATGTGCAAGTGATCAGTTGGGCGAACAAAGGGCACGGGCCGGTGTTTATCAAACCGCTGACCCGGGTGGAGATGGACCCGAAAGCCCACGGCGCGCTGGTGACCCAGTGCATTCTCGAACAACTGACCGGCCAGCCCAACGGCTCGGCTCCGGTGGAGCTGGCGCCCACGTTCATCGCCGGCGAGACGACGCGCGGGCCGCGGATTGAACAGTGAAATGAATGGTGAGACGGACAACGGACGAGGTGAGGCGATGAAACATACAATGCCGAAAACCGGAGGCGTCCGATGAAGACAAAACTTTTCTGGACCCTGCTCGTCATCGCCGCCGGCTGGCTGGTGGCGACGGGGTTGGTCTGGGCGCAGACGACCATCACCACGGACACGACCGTCAGCAGCTCGCAAACGTATTCGTCGCTCTTGGTGGGCAGTACAAACTCTCCCGGCCCCACGCTCACAATCACCAACAACGCCGTGATCACCATTACCAGTTCGGCGTTCACCGGCTTTACGGTCGGCTCGCTCACAAACCCGTTCGGCTCCGTCGTCCAGTGGAGCGGGACCGTGACGAGCAGTTCGCCCTTGTATCTGGGGTACAACCAAGCGGCGCCGAACACCACCTATGCTTCTGGTTCCGCCTCGTACACGCTCAACGGAGGCAGCATCGTTTTGACCGACACGAACTGGGGATTCGTTGCCATCGGTCGCAGTTCAGCGGCCACGTTCACGCAGAACGGCGGCACGATCACGACCGGCAGGGATAATTCCCTGAACATCGGAATCCTGGCCGACGCAACCTACCTGATCACGGGCGGCACGTTCGAGGGTCTGGCGAACAATACCAGCTCTTCTGCGAACCCCGTTGCCGGTAGTATCGGACAGCGCGGCGCCAACGGCACGCTCACGATCAACGGCTCCGGTGCCGTGATTGCGCTCAACGGCCGTAATCTCGAGCTGGCTTCAAATCTTGACAATTCTCCAACCAGCAAAGGCAGCGCAACGATCCAGTTGTTGAATGGCACGCTCGCGGTCAATGGCGATATCGCGAGGGGCCGACCGTCTGCCAATGACCCCACTGGGGCCAACGGCCCGGGCACGGTTTCATTCACGATGGGGGGCGGCACGCTGCGGCCCTACAACGCGGATCTCAATGTGGGGATCACGACATCGGGCCCGAACAACCTCCCGTTCGACGTCACGCTGCAGGACAACACCACCTCGACCATCAGCGGCATCGGCTGGAAGGACAACGTCGCCCGCACGGTGTCCGTCTATTCGAGGCTGACCGGCGGCGGCAACCTCGCCATCCAGGGGGGCACGGTCGCGCTTTACGCCACCAACACCTACACCGGCAGCACCATCGTCAACAACGGCACGCTGCTGGTCACCAGCGCCGGTGTCGTCGCCAACAATGCATCGCTGACCGTCAACAGCGGCTGGCTCGCCTTCAGCAGCGTCTTCACCAACCAGGGCGTGACGACCTTCATCAACAGCCGCGGCACCTTCACCGGCAACGCCTACAACGGCGCGACCGGGCTGTGGGTCATCGACCCGAGTACGAACAACTTCGGCGGCAACCTCGACAACGCCGGCACGATGCTGCTGACCAACAGCGTCAACATCATCGCCTCGAATCTCATCAACGAAGCGGGCGCCACCTACTCGCTGTTCCAAACCAGCGCGACCTACGTTGCCGGCGTGTTCACCAATCAGGGCGCGCTCAACGTCCTCAGCGGCAGCGTGCTGACCAACGGCAACGCCTTCGTCTCCGGGCCATCCACCACGCTCGTCAGCGGTGCCGGCTCGGTCTGGAGCAACCGGAACCTGACCGTCGGCCTCGCGGCGGCCGGAGGGGCCAGCGTCACCGTCAGCAACGGCGCCAGCGTCTGGAGCAGCGGCCTGACCCTCGGCAGCGGCTCGTCGAACAATGTCGTTTCGAGCATCGGCAGCACCTGGAATCTGGGCGGGTCGAGTGTCACCATCGGCAGTGGCGCGGCGACCGGCAACGTGTTCATCGTCAACGGCGGCGTCCTCACCAATGCCGGCGCGATCACCGTCGGCAGCGGCAGCGGCGCGAACAACAATTCACTGTCCGCCACCAACGCCACCATCACGAGCGCTGACGTCACCGTCGGCAAGAGTTCGCTCGGCAACACCCTGACCATCAATGCCGGCACCACGTGGAATGTCAAAGGGACCGGGCCCGGCTCCTACTTCACCGTCGGCACCAATGGCTCGGGCAGTGTCGTCCTCAACGGCGGCACGCTCGTGTTGACCAACTTGGATTCTTCCGTCGCTGTGCAGGTGGGAACCGGGATCGGCGGCAACGGCACCTTCACCATGAACGGTGGCAGCGCGACGAATTTCGGGAGCCTCTTTATTGGGCGGCAGGTCGGCGCCCCGGCGAGCAGCGTGACGACCGGCCAGTTCCTCCAGACCGGCGGCACGTGGGTGAATTATGGCCAAGTCACCCTGGGCGCGGAGACCAACAACGTCGGCACCCTGACGATCAGCGGGGGCAGCTTTCAGAATCTGCTGACCACGCCGATTTCCTTCGTTGTGGGCAACCGGGGCGTGGCGGTGCTCAATCTGGCCGGGACCGGGAGCTTGGTGGTCTCCAATCTGTCCGCAGTGAATGGGTTTATTGTGGGTACGTCCGAAGCCATTGCCGGTGATCCCTCGACCAAAAGTCAGGGCACGGTCAACCTCAGTGGCAGCGCCGCGTTGACGGTCATCGGCGGGGTGATGAACGTCGGGGCCAGCGGCCTGGGCGTGCTCAATATCAGCGGCGGGTCGATGCTGGTCACGAACGTGACCGGGCTGAACGTCGGGGCGAACCGGGTTGACACTCAAGTCGGTGCCGGTGCCGGTACGATCAACATCTCGGGTGGCTTGGTCACCAATTTCGCGCCATTAAATTTTGGCTTCGCCACCAACGTGACCTCCGGTACCACCCTGGCCACCGGCACGTTTTACCAGACGGGTGGCTTGTGGGTGCAGAAAAGCAACGTCACCGTCGGCGCCTTCGCGAACAACGTCGGCACGTACACCGTGGCCGGCGGCACGAACCTGATCACCGGTTCGTTGACCATTATTGGCGGTCTCGGCCAGGGCACGCTGGTCGTGAGCAATACCGGTTATCTGAGCGTCGACGGGGACGCGACCATCATCGGCCGCGAGGCCAACAACGTCGGTACGCTGAGCATCAGCGGCGGCTCGATGGTGCAAACCCGTGGCGATTTCGCCGTCGGCATCCGCGGAGTCGGCGCACTCAATCTTTCCGGCACCGGCAACCTGTTGCTCACCAATCTCAGCTCCCTCGTCGGTTTAACGATCGGCTTGGGCGAAGCAATCCCTGGGGATTCCACGACCAAAGGCCGGGGCACCCTGACCCTCAGCGGCAGCGGCTCGTTGACGGTGATCGGCGGGATCATGAACGTCGGGGGCGCCGGCATAGGCGTGCTCAATATCACCGGCGGGTCGATGCTGGTCACGAACGCGAGCGGGCTGAACGTCGGAGCCAACCGGTTTGATCAGCCCGCCCAGGGCGCCGGGGTCGGCACGATCAGCATTTCGGGGGGCGTGGTGACCAACTTCGCGCCGTTGAACTTCGGGTTTGCCACCGGCACCACAGCGTCGGCTGGCGACAATATCGGCACCGGGATCTTTTACCAGGCGGGCGGGGTGTGGGTGCAGAACAGCAACGTCACCGTCGGCGCGTTCGCGAACAACGTCGGCACGTACACCGTGGCCGGCGGCACGAACCTGATCACCGGTTCGTTGAACATTGGCAGTCCCGGCAAGGGCACGCTGATCGTGAGCAATACCGGTTATCTGAGCGTGAAACAACTGCTGGTGACCAACAACGTGTCTGGCGGCGCGACCAACTCGTTCTTCACCTTTGCCGGCGGCACGCTGACCACCTCCAATGCCGCCAACGCGGTGGCGTCGGACCTCCGGCCCGTGGTCGGTTCCACGCAGGCACTCAATGGCGTCTGGTACATGCTCGGGGGCAGCAACCTCGTGAACGCCACCGGCGCCGCCAGCGTGGCGGTCGGCAACGGCGCTTCCAATGCGGCGGTGTTTGTGCAGAACGGGGCGCTCTGGAATCTCGGCAATAACAACCTCTTCGTCGGTCTCGGCCAGTCGACCGGCAACGTGCTCACCGTCAACGGCGGCACCCTGACCAATGGCGCGATCACGGTCGGCGGCGCCGGCAGCGGCTTCAA
>Ga0209083_1003799_pt1 | contig 12204 bp, 11 predicted proteins | sample AM7aDNAmetaG_FD_184132 | JGI IMG/M metagenome (GOLD analysis project Ga0209083, IMG submission 184132) | Freshwater microbial communities from Finland to study Microbial Dark Matter (Phase II) - AM7a DNA metaG (SPAdes) (version 3) | ecosystem: Environmental > Aquatic > Freshwater > Lake ...
CGATCCGATCCAACCAATGGTAGAAATCCCGGTTTTGGATTTTTCGCAAGGTTTGAGGCGGTCTGTTTCAATTGGAGAGGGAATGATGACTGGTTTTGCGCCACAACTATTGCAAAAAGGTGTAAGAAAATCGGTACTAATGACAACCTGGCTGGCGTTTCTTACCATCAATTTTGTTTTCTCCCCGTCTGAAGGCCTTCCCGGATTGATGTAAATTGCATCATCAAAATCGTAAACCAGATGTACAGAACTGTTATTCAAATACTTTATAAGAAATGGGTTGATAAAGATCCTTTGGATAAACACAACATCCCAAGATTTCAACAGTATAAAAAGAAACATCTTTAGTGCAAACCATCGTTTCAATACAGGGAAAATAAAATACCTGCCGAAAAGATTGGAAGGTCGTTTGGGGACGCGTGGAATAACGGAAACCCGGTATCCGTGGCCTTCAAAATTGGGGATATACTGCAATGCCCTGATCCTTGCGCTTGCATGATCGATGCTCCCATCGGTAAGCATCAACATTTTTTTCGTTGTTGAAGTCATCATTCCATTAATTTTTTTGCCACAAAAACTCGAACACCCCAAATTTTAGGTTTATTGCATTAGTTGTTTGAACTTTTGAATCCTTTTCTCAGGATTGTAAAGCTCTATGATCCTGTTTCTTGCACGATCCCGTAATTCACGTTTGGTGTGATTCTGACGGATAAATTCCACCAGAGTTTCGGTTCCCCATTCCCCAATTGTGCATCCAGTGTTTCCAATCGTGACCTGAATATCGCCCACATTTGTCCCGACAGGGATACAACCACATAACATGGCTTCACACAAAGCATTGGGAAGTCCCTCTGAACGTGACAATTGCGCATAAAAGGATGCTCTCTGGTAAACATGGGACAACTTATCGAACTGAATGGGTGGCGATAAAATCAGATTGGCAGGAACCGGTTCAAAATAGTGTTTTGCATTTTCATGGACACCTAAGATCTCAAATTCAAAATCAGGCAAACAAATGGCCAATTCCCTGAAACGGTCCAGCCCTTTGACCATCAGCCGTTGCTGACTTTCTGTAGTGGAGATTGTGACCACACGTTTCGGTCGGTCATAATCTTCAAAAGTAAATTTATCAGGATAACAAATTGTTGCAATGGTTTCGGCATTGGCCTTAGGGTTTATTTCTAATAGTTTGATTCTTAGGGCTTCGGCAACCGGTAAGCCAAGACCCATGTATTTAAAGGTATTCCGTGTAAAAAACGCCCTTACGGGATTGGTAAAAGCACCATACCCATATTCGGAAAGGGTTGAGACATCGTACCCTCCGATCACGACAAAAGATTTCTTCCTGAACAGTTTAGCGAAAAGAACGGGCAATAAAGAATGGTAATCACCAAACCAGATGAGGATAGAATCAAATTTTAATCCTTTAAATATCAGGAATATAAGTTCCTTTAATAGTGAGAATCCCGTTTTAAAAATGCCTTTCCCAGGTTTGAACTGGTATTTTGTGACATTTGCAAACAAGGAGAGCATCTCATAATCGGCCTTGACGAATGAGGAGTAATTCACATAAACAAAAAGAACAGACTGTTGCCTCATCCCGGATAAGATTTTAAATGTTAACCAAAAAGGGTGCTGCTAAATTCATTTTATTTTCCGGGAAAAAGAAGAAATCGCCATAAATACCTTCAGGATTTTTCCCAACCGGCAAAAGATGTTCGGCTTCGAGATAAAAGGCAGAATAGGTGTAGTCCGCCAGAAAATCAAGGATCGCTTTCCGGTTGGCAGGTTCAATTTCGATCTGTACAATCGGATGGTGCTTTGACAACAGAAACCCGAGTTGCGGGATGATGTGGATTTCGTAACCTTCCACATCGCATTTAATGTAGTCGCACCGTTCCAGCTTCCCGAACAGAGTCGCCGGGGTGAACATCTTTTCCGAAAAAATAAATTCGAAAGGTTCATCTTCATGGTTGTCCAATACCCTTGTAAGTCCGTGGCGCAAGTATTTATTGCTTTTGGGAATCCCCATTGTGATGGGCTTATCGTCTTCCGTTCCCAAGGCATATGGGACAATTGTGGTATTGGGATAACCAGAAGTATTGATTTTCAAAATTTCTCGAAAAAGCGTAACCGGCTCAACACTGGATACTTTGCCGTTTGGTCCAACCAATTGCGCGAATAGCCTGGAATAGTATCCAAGGTTCGCACCAATATCGATCACATGGTCCCCATTGCGGACCATCTTCTTAACAAAGTAATGGCAATCGAAGGTTTTGTTGTTCCTGAGCCAACCCAGTGAATAAGAGATGAAGAACATCTTGCTCACCACAACCAGGTAATTCTTAACACCAAGTATTTTATAAAGAAATTGTTTGACGATCATTCTTAAAGTGGATTTTTGTTATTAGATAATGCAACTGGCGACTTGCAGCTAGCGGCTAGCAGCCAGTTGCCGGAAGTTATTTGCTATTCAACTCTAAACACCTTGTTTTCAGTCAATTGATACTTCATGCCACTTTCAGGACAAACAGCAATACCCTCATTATCAAATACAAGCTTGTGCCCATATTCGCTGACCCACCCATTCTGCCTTGCCGGATTCCCATAGACCAGAGCGTAGGCTGGAACTTCCTTTGTAATGACTGCACCAGCACCGATCATGGCATATTGCCCGATTTCGTTCCCACAAACAATTGTCGCATTTGCCCCGATTGAAGCCCCTTTCCGGACTACCGTTTTACGGTATTCATCCTTGCGGATGATGGCACTTCGGGGATTGATCACATTCGTAAAAACCATCGAAGGACCAAGGAATACATCGTCCTCGCAAATTACACCGGTATAGATGGAGACGTTGTTCTGGACTTTCACATTATTGCCCAAAACCACTTTGGGCGAAACAACCACATTCTGACCAATGTTACAATGCAGTCCAATTGTACAACCCGACATGATGTGGCTGAAATGCCAGATTTTTGTCCCTTCGCCAATCTCGCAGTTTTCGTCAACAATTGCCGATGGATGAGCAAAGTATTGTGTCATAATGATTTGATTATTTTGGTTAATGTATTGACAACCAATTCCTGTTCCTGAGCTGTGATTTCGGTATGTATCGGTAAAGCAAGCACTTCGCTGCACAGCTTTTCAGCAACAGGAAAATCACCGGGCCGATAACCAAGATACGCATAGGCTTTTTGAAGGTGAAGCGGCGAAGGATAATAAAGCATCGTGGGTATCCCCTCCGTTTTGAGCTTTTCCTTGATTTTATCACGGTTTTCAAGCCTTATAACATATTGATTGTATGTGTGATAGGATGTTTCGTTTTGCACCGGGGCCTTAACATTTGGAACATCAGCCAACAGTCGGTTATAGGTTCGACCAGCCCCAACCCTGCTTTTCAGGTAACTGTCTATATTTCTTAATTTTACGCGCAGGATTGCTGCCTGTAATGTATCGAGCCTTGAGTTGCACCCGATCATTTCGTAAGCATATTTTTGTCCCTGACCATGCCGAGAGATCATCAGGGCCTTCCTCGCAAGATCTTCATCATTGGTTGACAAAGCCCCGCCATCGCCAAAACAACCCAAATTTTTGGTTGGAAAGAAAGAATGGGTATTGATGTCGCCTATCGAGCCGGCCTTTTTGATTTCCCCATCAGGAAAGGTGTAGGTCGAACCGAGCGATTGGGCGACGTCTTCGATCACTTTGAGCTTATACTCTTTGGCAATTTCAAGTATTGGCAACAAATTGGCCGATTGCCCGAACAAATGGACCACGACAATTGCTTTTGTAGCGGATGTGATTTTTTCCCTGATCCCATTTTCGTTGATATTATAGGTGTCTTCGTGGACATCGACAAATACTGGGATAAGACCCAGTAATGCAGCCGCTTCCGCGGATGCCACATAGTTGAACGTTGGCATAATAACCTCATCGCCAGGTTGAAGGCCCAATGCCTGAAAGGCAATCTGTAGTGCATCGGTCCCGTTTGCACATGGAACCACATACTTTGCACCGACGAAATCGGCCAATTCATGTCCAAAAGCCTCTACCTGTTTCCCATTGATAAATGCAGTTGTGTCGATCACTTCCTGGATGGCCTGATCGACTTCATCTTTAATTTTTAAATACTGACCGTGAAGGTCAACCATTTTTATTGCATCCATCCTACTTAATTTTTAACTTAAAGGTCAAATATTTTCTGCGTTGATCTGCGATATCTGCGGGAGATTTTTTCTCCTCGCCGATCCCGTAAATTTTCACTGATTTCATCTCTCATTTTCGGTGACTGAGCGGAGCCGAAGTCCCGATTTCCTGTCTCCGATTTCACAAATTTGCCAAATATTCCGCAATAATTTCGGAAGCATGTCCATCTCCGTAAAGATTCCCCGAAAAATCAGATGCTTTGGACAACAATTCCAAATAGGCCTCAAGAATTTTCGATGGGTCGTTTCCTGCAAGTAGGTTGTAACCGTTCTGCACAAGTTCAATCCACTCGGTTTCATCGCGCAAGGTTAAACAATATTTTTTGAAAAAATAGGACTCCTTCTGCAAACCGCCACTGTCTGTCAATACAGTCCTACAATTTTTAAGCAACTGGATCATATCAAGGTAGCCAACCGGGTCGATAAGTTCAAATGAAGGATGAATTCCCGCTTCAGTCATAATTTTACGCGTTCGCGGATGGATCGGCAAAACTATACGGGTGGTACGATTGATTTCATTCAGTGCATCAAAAATATTCTTCAGCTTTTTCGGGTCATCGGTGTTTTCCTGCCTGTGAAGCGTTGCCAGACAGAAGGGTGCGTTTTCAAGATTAAGCTGAGCCATAATGGTTGAATGCTGATCAGAAATACCAGCATAAAAAAGTGCAGCATCCTGCATCACATCTCCACAATTAATTACCTGACAATCAAAGTTTTCAAAACCTTCCTTACGAAGGTTTTCCATGGCAGTGGTCGTTGGAACGAACAAAACAGAGGCAATTCTGTCGGTGAGTACCCTGTTGATCTCTTCCGGCATCAGATTGTTGAAGGAACGAAGCCCTGCTTCCACATGACCTACCGGGATATGCAATTTTGAAGCGGCAAGAGCCCCCGCCAACGTGGAATTCGTATCACCATAAACCAGGACTAGCTCAGGCATCTCAGCAATCAGGATTTTTTCGATCTCTTCAAGCATCCTTCCGGTCATTGCCCCATGACTCAAATTACTAATTTCCAGGTTGTATTTTGGCAATGGAATTTGCATCTCCTCAAAAAACAAGGCCGACATATTGGGATCGTAGTGCTGCCCAGTATGGACGATCACCTCTTCAATTCCCGATTTTTCCAATGCACGGCTGACCACCGCCGCTTTCACAAACTGGGGACGTGCACCCACTATGGTTACGATTTTCTTCATATTGTGATATTGTTCAGAATTTGGGCCAACTCAGCTGTAAGGCTTTTGCGCGAATATTTTTCGATCCCTTTGGGATTAACGGTCAATTCATTATTAAGGTATTTTTCATACATCTGACGGATGATTACCTTCAATCCTTCAAGATCGTGATAGCCGGAAATTGCTCCTGCACCCGAATCTTCAAGTATTTGGGCCAGGTCACCATCGGCTGGACCAATCGCCAGAATTGGCCTTCCGGCTGCAAGGTACTCAAAAAATTTGCCGGTCAGTATCCCTTTGGCATTGGGGCTGTTGTTGATGGCTAGAAGCAGGACTGCTGATTGTTTCAGCAGAACACCCACCTGATCGTGCGGGACATATGCGATACGGTTCAATTGGCTAGTAAGGTGAAGCCGATCAAGGTCATTTAAAACAGATTGGTCAATATTTCCGGCAAGTTTTATTTCGAGGTCATTCCTGAAGTTTGGAATTTCAGTGCACAATCCTGCTAGTGCCTCCCACAACACTTTCGGGTTACGGTTGGGCGAAAGCGAACCAACATGTGCAATGGAGAATTTTGAGTCAAGTATAACCATTTCACTGGTAATATCTTCCGGATCGAAACCGTTGGTGATCAGATGGACGTTATGGCCACCCATCTTCTCATAGTTTTCCTTCATTTCCCGGCTCACCACAACCATTTCATTACAATTTTTAATCGTCTGTAATTCAAGCTTTTTGTGTTTCCGGTCAGCGAAAGCTGAAATTTTCAGGTCATTGTAAAAATCAATATCAGTCCATGGATCACGGAAATCAGCCAGCCAGGGGATATTAAATCTCTTCTTTATTCCCATGGCGATCAGGTGCAAAGAATGGGGAGGTCCAGTTGAGACAATCACATCTACCTTATTATCAATAAGATATTTAATAAGAAATCGAATGGAAGGTTTGATCCAGAATTTACGGGCATCGGGGATAAAGAGGTTTCCTCGTATCCACACTGCAAACTGTTCCAGCCAATCAGATGTTTTTTTGTCGCTCAATAGTCCGGGATGGACCTTATCCGTTTTCTTTTTGCCAGTGAATTGCTTGTAAAATTGATAGGGTTCCCAGATTGGATAGGTGATTTGCTCAAGGCCGATGGGAATATCTGCAGCCAAAGTTGCGTCCAGTACAGGGTAATCGGGATTTGAGGGTGAATAAATAACAGGTTCCCATCCGAAATTGCGCAGATATTTTGTGAATTTCAACCATCGTTGCACCCCCGCACCCCCGCTTGGCGGCCAGTAATAGGTGATGATCAGGACTCTTTTCATTGGTTGCCACCTTTAAAAATATTCTTGACAGGGATGGTTGCCACAAAATCCTTCAGGTAAAAAGGCTCATAATAAGCAACATCCACAAACTTCCTCAATTGAAAAGCCCGTTCCGACAAAGTTGCCATGCTTTTGGCGGAAGTCGAAATCCCATCGATAAATAAGGCATTTGGATGGCTGATCGAATCGCGGCATTTGAATGCCCCATTCCCAAAGAAAAAGACAGTATTCTGTTCAAGGTATGAAAGATAGGACTGATGGTCGATGATGTCAGCTTTTATTTCACGGACCTGACTACCACGCCGATCATAAAAGGCTGTATAAACTTCCATACGTCGGGCATCAATCATCGGGCAAAACAAGAGGTTTTCCTTCTCAGGATATTGATAATCAGAAAGATTTCGAATCACAAAACTGGCCATGGCTTCCAGTGAGGAGAGGGCAATCAGTGGAAGACCTGAAGCATAGCAGAACCCTTTTGCTGCAGAGACCCCAATGCGCAAACCTGTATAGGAACCAGGGCCTCCTGATACTGCCACTGCATCAATCTGCCCCTTAACAATCCGGCACTCGTTTAATACTTCATTGATGTAAACGGTTAACAGCTCGGCGTGATGCTGACCGGTCAGGTTTTCACGTGAACAGACCACAATGCCATCGCGGGCCAGTGCCACTGAACACACTTCGGTTGAAGTTTCGATATTTAAAAGGAGTGCCATTAACTTTTTTTGCAAAGATGGGAATTTTTCAGAAAAATTGTTTTTCTTTGTACCGAAACAAAAAAGAACGATGAAGACATTTAAATCAATATGGCTTTGGTGGGGCAACACTTTCCTCTGTTGAGGTGAAGCCATATTGTATTTTTTAAAATACATTCAGCCGGCTTACCCTTAACAGGTAAGCCGGTTTTTTTATATTTCAAGGTTAGAATGACACCCCTTCAGGGGATGGGGGTGAAAAAATTAACAAATTATAAATGAAACAGTTATCACAAAATACTTGGGCATGGCGTTGGCAGGATTACTTTTTACAAACGTGAAAGGATAAAGTTCTTGTGGCCCTGTGCAAGGGAAACGGCTTATCGGATCACGGTAAGCCGTTTTTTTTATTCAGCAATCATTCAAAACAATATAATAAAATGAAGAAATACAATTTTAAAACAAATGTAAAGGAGATATTGGCCGACACGGTAACTCCTGTGAGTGTGTATCTTAAGCTGCGCGATATTTATCCGAACGCACTTTTGCTCGAAAGCTCCGACCATCACAGCCTCGAAAACAGCTATTCGTTCATTTGCCTTAAACCGGAAGCTTCGATTGAGGTTGAGCAGTTTAAAACCACACGAAAATATCCCGATGGTAAAATGGAGGTGGGCCAGATCACCAAAAGCGGTCAATTGGCCGATGAGATGGAGGCTTTCTTTGAATGTTTCAGTTCCGAAAACAGTTCCACAGAACTTCCTGCCAACGGCTTTTTCGGTTATGTAAGTTACGATGGGGTGCAGTATTTCGAGACCATTAAGTTCAACCATCCCGTAAATCCAGGTTATGCAATTCCCGAAATCCATTATGCTTTTTATCACTACATCATCGCGATCAATCACTACCAGAACCGTATCCAGTTGATTGAAAACCTGTTCGAGGGTGAAACTTCATCCTTGAATGCCATTGAAGACCTTCTGACCAACCGCAATTTTGCTTCGTTTACATTTGATACAGTCAATGAAGAGATTTCAAATATCACGGACGATGCCTTTAAAGCCATGGTTTCCAAAGGAAAAGAACATTGCTTCCGTGGCGATGTTTTCCAGATCGTGCTTTCAAGGCAATATTCGCAACACTTCCTGGGCGACGATTTCAATGTTTACCGCGCCCTTCGTTCCATTAATCCTTCGCCCTACCTGTTTTATTTCGATTATGGAAGTTACAAAATATTTGGGTCGTCTCCTGAAGCACAGCTCCAGATCAACAAACAAAAGGTTTCAATCAACCCAATTGCCGGGACTTTCCGCCGGACTGGAAATGATGCACAGGACAAACTGCTCGCCGAGAAACTTTCGAATGATCCGAAAGAGAATGCAGAACATGTAATGCTTGTTGACCTTGCCCGTAACGACCTAAGCCGCAACGCGAAAGATGTTAAAGTGGAGCTTTTCCGCGAAGTTCAGTTCTATTCGCACGTGATCCACCTCGTATCTAAGGTATCGGGGGTACTGCCAGAAGGGGCAAATCCGGTGCGTGTAATGGGCGATTCGTTCCCCGCTGGGACACTTTCAGGGGCACCTAAGTTTAAAGCCATGGAACTGATCGACAAATACGAAAATCAAAATCGTGGCTATTATGGTGGTTGCATTGGTTTCATTGGTTTCGACAACCGCTTTAACCATGCCATTATGATCAGGTCTTTTTTAAGCAAAAACAATACCCTCTTTTATCAGGCTGGTGCCGGAGTGGTCGCAGCCTCTGACGAAGAAAGCGAATTGCAGGAAGTTGGGAACAAGCTTGCGGCCCTGAAGAAGGCAATTGATATGGCGAAAGGGATAAAATGAGAGGGTAAGATGGAGAGAAAAAGGGAGACCGGAAATGGAAAAGGAAGATCTGTCCAATATGTCCAAAAAGTCCCCGGAAAAGAAGAAAAAAAATTAAAAAATTAAATCAGACCCAAAATGAAAATATTAGTAATCGATAATTACGACTCGTTCACCTACAACCTGGTACACGCGTTGAAAAAGTTTGAAGGCGTGGAGGTAACCGTCAAAAGAAATGACGAAGTATCCGATGAAGAACCTGGCCGGTACGATAAAATCGTATTCTCACCAGGACCAGGCATCCCTGTTGAAGCCGGTACCATGCTTTCGGTCATCCGGAACTATGCGGGTAAAAAACCGCTTTTGGGGGTTTGCCTTGGGCATCAGGCCATTGGTGAATCGTTTGGCGGTACTTTGCAAAACATGAACAACGTGCTTCATGGCATTGCCACCCCGATCAAGGTGGTCGCCAAATCCTATCTTTTCAAGGATATGCCCGAAACATTCGATGCAGGTCGGTACCATTCGTGGATCGTGGAAAAAGATTCGCTTCCTGCGGTTCTTGAGATCACCAGCCTCGACAACGAGGGTAGGATCATGTCGTTCCAGCACCGCGAATTCGATGTTCAGGGTGTTCAATTCCATCCGGAATCGATCCTGACACCCCTCGGAGAAAAGATACTTGAAAACTGGGTGAGGCATTAATTTTGGCAAGCGGAGAAGGGAGAACGGAAAAGGGAGATCTGTCCTCAATGTCGAAATTGTCCACTGAAAAGAAAGAAAATGCGAAAACAAAGTTTGAAAATATTTACAAAATACGACCATGAAAGAATTATTATCTTATCTGTTTGAATATAAGAAACTAACAATAGAAGAGGCAGAAGCTGTCCTGCTTGAAATTGCGGAAGGGAAATACTCCGATGCAGAGATTGCCGCGTTTATTACCGTCTTCAACATGCGCACAATTTCAATTGACGAATTGGCAGGTTTTCGAAATGCATTGCTAAAGACCTGTTTATCTGTTGATTTATCCGACTTCAATACAATCGATTTGTGTGGGACAGGCGGGGATGGAAAGGATACGTTCAATATCTCGACCTTATCGGCTTTCGTGATTGCCGGGGCGGGGGCATCGGTTGCAAAACATGGGAATTATGCCGCATCGTCGGGATGTGGATCCAGCAATGTTATGGAATACCTTGGTTACAAATCCTCAAATAATCACGATAAGTTACGGAAAGAACTTGACCAATGTGGCATCACTTTTTTACATGCTCCACTTTTCAACCCCGGATTGAAAAATGTGGCCCCCGTACGCCGTGCTTTAAGGCTCAAAACTTTTTTCAATATGCTCGGTCCGTTGGTAAATCCCGGAAAGCCCCAAAACCAGATCGTTGGGGTTTTCAGTCTCGAACTGGCCCGCATGTACAATTATCTCTATCAGAAGAGCAATGTCAATTATTGCATTATCCATAGTGTGGACGGCTATGACGAGATTTCCCTTACGGGTGATTTTAAAGCCCTTACCAACAATTCCGACCGGATGTATTCGCCTTTCGATTTGGGAATGGCGACATTTAAGCCGGAAGAGTTGGCCGGATCAGGCGATGTGCCAGGAACTGCAGCCATTTTTAAAAGCGTGATTACTGGCAAAGGGACCCTTGCCCAGAATTCGGTGGTGATTGCCAATTCGGCAATGGCCTTGGCGACCTATTTCCCCGGAAAAGGGATTGAAGAGTGCATCAGTTTGGCCAAATCATCGTTAATGGAAGGAAGGGCGTTAAAGGTTTTAAATCAGCTAATCTCAATACAATGAGCACAATACTCGACCAAATCGTAGCCAATCGACGGAAGGAGGTTGCCCTTCAGAAACAGAAAATCCCACTTTTGGAACTTCAATCAGGCATTGATTTATCTTTCCGGCGTAATTCATTGGCAAACAGATTATTATCAAAAGAAAGCAGTGGCATTATCGCAGAATTCAAAAGAAGTTCCCCGTCCAAAGGGATTATTAATGATCGTGTATTTCCTGAAATTGTCACAAGGGGTTATTCTGAAGCCGGTGTTTCTGGAATTTCGGTGCTCACCGATTCAACCTATTTCGGTGGCAGCACCTCCGATTTTCGGGCAGCACGGATAGCAAACCCATTGACCCCGATGCTCAGGAAAGATTTTATGGTAGATGAATATCAGCTTTTTGAATCAAGGCTGATGGAGGCCGATGTGATCCTGCTGATTGCTGCTGTACTTGAAAAAACAGAGATTTCACACTTTACGTCCATCGCCCACGATCTGGGAATGGAAGTGCTGCTTGAACTCCATGACGAAAGTGAGATTCAAAAAATAGACAATAACGTGGATATGATCGGCATCAACAACCGGAACCTAAAAGATTTCAAAGTTGATCTGAACCGTTCCCTCCAATTGCTCGAGAAACTTCCGGCACGGGCAATCAAAATATCCGAAAGCGGTCTTGGCGATCCTGAAACAGTGGACTATTTACGAAGCCGTGGTTTTCAAGGCTTCCTGATGGGAGAGAATTTTATGAAAACAGATGACCCTGGTTTGGCCTGCCTTAATTTTATATCAAAATTGAAACTGTCATGAAGATAAAAGTGTGTGGTATGCGCAATCCATCAAATATTAAGGAATTGGTTCAGTTAAAGCCCGATTACATTGGGTTTATCTTCTATCCCAAATCAAAGCGTTTTATTGGCGATCAGATTTCGGATGAAATTTTATCCCTGATCCCAGTCTATATCCAAAAAGTTGGGGTCTTTGTCGATGAACCTTTCGACAGCCTGCTGGAGAAATTCAAATCCAATCGGCTCGACATGGCACAACTTCACGGAAGTGAAATTCCGGGTTATTGCCAACGACTTAAAATGTTGGGTATCCCACTGATCAAAGTATTCAACATCTCAAACGATTTTGATTTTGAACTTGTCAAGCCCTATGGCCCCTGGTGCGATTTTT
>Ga0209083_1003804_pt1 | contig 12194 bp, 11 predicted proteins | sample AM7aDNAmetaG_FD_184132 | JGI IMG/M metagenome (GOLD analysis project Ga0209083, IMG submission 184132) | Freshwater microbial communities from Finland to study Microbial Dark Matter (Phase II) - AM7a DNA metaG (SPAdes) (version 3) | ecosystem: Environmental > Aquatic > Freshwater > Lake ...
GCCTCCCTCTTGAATTCTTCTTTTGTCATTGCGACGGCAGGAGCCTTTTTAGTTCCGCGGCCAGGTCTTTCAAAAGATACGGCTTGCCGAGCGCGCCCGAGAAACCGAAAGTTTTGTAATCCATCATCACGGGATCCAGCGAATACCCGCTGGAAACCACCGCTTTCGCCTTTGGATCAAGCTTCAAAAGCTCGGCTATTGTCTCTTTTCCGCCCAGCCCCCCCGCAATCGTGAGGTCCATAAGAACAAGATCATATTTTTCTCCGCGTGACATCGCCGCAGCGTATTCCGCCAGGCACTCCTCTCCGGTCGCGGCAAAAGCTGTTCTGTATCCAAGCTCGGCAAGTATCATCTCAAGCAGGCGCCTGATAGGTTCTTCGTCATCCATCACAAGAATTCTTCCGCTGCCCTTAAATTCCTCGAGACCCATTAAACCCTCCAAAGACGCGTTGCTTCCCCCTGCCGCGTGTTGATTATCCCTGCAGACTGCTGAACGGCGTTTCTCATCCTGTCATTTAAACTATTTGAGCAATTTCACCATCCCTTCCGTCAGAAAAGGCGCGTAAGTAATAAGCAGAACCGCCGCGAGCATTAGCATAAGAAATTTATAGGAACTCTTCGTCACCTCTCCTACCGTCTGGTCAAACCTGTAGGCCGAAAGGAAAAGGTTCATTCCCACCGGCGGAGTAAGATACCCGAGTTCAAGGTTGGCTATAAATATTATCCCGAGATGCACGTTGCTTACCCCGAATTTTGACGCGATCGGGAGAAGCAGGGGAACAACAACAACGATTGCGGAGAAGATATCCATCAGGCAGCCGACTACCAGCAGGACAAGATTCAGAATCAAAAGAAAAAGCAGCGGCGAGTGCACATGGGCAAAGGTCCATTCCGCCAGCTTCATGGGTATTTCCGCGTCAATTATATAATTTGTGAAACCCATCGCGACGCCCAGAATGGTTAACACTCCTCCGACAAGTATGGTGCATTTCAACAGCACCTTGGGCATGTCTTTAAAAATGCGGATATCCTTGTAGATGAAAACTTCCGTTATGAAAGCGTATATCGCGGTAATGGCGGCGGCTTCAACAACTGTCGCAACCCCTCCGAAAAGCAGATAGAGCACCAGCACAGGTATTAATGCTTCCCACTTGGTTTCCCAAAGCGAAGCAAGCGCCTCTTTAAGGGAAAAAGGGATGTTCTTGACCTTGTTCTTTGAGCCTTCATAAATAGCAAACCCGACAACAAAGAGCACGAGAATCACGCCGGGAAGTATGCCTGCCTTAAAAAGATCCAGTATGCTGGTCCCTGACTGAACGCCGAACAGAATGACCGGAAGGCTCGGGGGAAAGAGCAGTCCAAGCGATCCTGTCGCGGTTAAAAGGCCTATGGAAAACTTTTTACTGTAACCCGCATTGACAAGCACCGGATAGAGCAGCCCTCCCATCGCGAGAATGGTCACGCCGGAAGCTCCCGTGAAAGTCGTGAAGAAAGTGCAGACCATGATAGCGGCAATTGCCAGCCCGCCCGGCATCCAGCCAAACCAGGAGTTAAAGAGCCTGACCATTCTTTTGCTCGCCCCGCCTTCCGCCAGGATGTAACCGGCAAGCGTGAATAGAGGTATTGTGGGAAGCACCGAGTTTGAAACAATGCGGTAGGTTTCCGCCGGAACCGCAGCGATAGGGGTGTTTTGCCCGAAGAAGAGCAAAAGCCCCAGGCCGCCGAGCACCGTAAAGATAGGAGCGCCGAGAGCCACCGCGCCTACAAGGATAATGGCTCCGGGAATGACAAATGACGAAGCCGCCGCGTCAGGCAGCAGCCCGAGTATAATAACAACGGCAACTCCCGACAAGGTAATGAGCTTATCGGAAACAGTCTTGTTGAGCCCGAAGGAGAATCTTATGGTCATTATTCCGAAAGCAATCGGAATTATGCTCTGAATCAGCCAGTACGGGATGAAAGACGCCAGCAGGAGTCCTGAAGAGTATTCCGACTTTACCATCTGGAAACTTGCGATAAAAAGCGCCGCGCAGACGGCTACAGTTACGGAGTTCTTAAAAAGGGTTGCCGGGCGCCTTAGTTTTTCCGGGAGCATTTCAATGGTAGGGGCCAGCGTCAGGTGCCTGTCATCCCTGGCCGCGATAATCGCGCCGATGAACCCGACCCAAAGCGTCAGGTGCTGAACATATATAATAGAACCCTGAAGCCCCGTAGACATGCCGCCGTGAAAAAACTTGTCTATGATATTTCTTACAACCACCTCGTAGGTGGGAATAAGGGCCATGACAAAAATAAAAAGGGCAGCCATGCCGTTCTCTATATTATGGAAATATCTTTCCAGTTTTCCCATGATAGAATTCATTGCCTCATCCTTTAGACACCGCGCCTACTTCTTATTTTTCTGGAATTCTTCGTGATAGCCTTTCACCTCTTCATACATCGCCTTTAGCCCGGGGGAATTCAAGAGCCTGGGATAGGCGCCTTTTGCCTTCTCCGTCCAGATTATATTGTCTTCGGCAGTAAGCTTCACGATATTCAGGCCGTTCTTCACCATAACATCAGTTGCTTTGCCTTCAAGTTCCCTAATTTCCTTCTTCTGCTTTAGCCCGCTCGCCTTAGCTATTTTATCCAGTTCTTCTCTTTTGTCAGCCGGGATTTTTTCCCAGGTTTTCTTTTCCATTATGGTGCCTCCGATAAGGCAGGCCCATTTGATATCTGTCATATTCTTCGCAAGGCCGAACCACTGAAAAGAAGCAGCCGCAAGCGGGGTCGTCGAGAAAGCGTTTATCATCTTTGTCTGAAGCGAGGTCATAATATCGGTAGGAGCGAGAGGCACAACCTTAAACCCGGCGTCCTTCCAGGCAGCCGCGACATTGGTATCGCCGCCCCAGATGAACATTGCCTGACCCTTGAGATCTTCCGGCACTTTTACGGGTTTTTGCGCGAAAAATTTCACCCAGCCGACATCGCCCCAGTTAAGCACCTTAAACCCTTTTTCTTCAAGGCGCGCTTCAAGTTTTGGCTCTATTTTACTCATTATATAATCAAGCTCTTCATAGGACTGTATCATCATCGGCATTTGAAGCGCCTGTATTTCTGGAATTATATCTTCCATGCCCACGCTGGTAATGGCGGCTGCCTGAAGCTGCCCGACCCTCATCTTGCGGACCACATCGGTCTCATCGCCGGCGACGCCGCCGGGATATATTTTTATGGTAACTTCACCGTTAGTGGCTTTTTTCCATTCGTCGCCCATGTTCTTGATGGTGTCGTACCAGGCCGAGCCTTCCGGCGCGAGCGTGGCAAGCTTAACCGCCACTTTCGCGGAAAGCGCGCCCGAAACAAGAAACAGCGCCGACAACAATATAAGTATTTTTTTCATAATTTCTCCGTTTTGCTTTTTGCTTTTGTTTAGTATTTTCCGCCGGAGGCGGACCCGCCTTTGGCGGGAGTGTTTGCCTTTACTCCGGCTCATTAACAAAGTAGTCGCTTGTGTGCGCCAGCAGCCATTTCGCCCTTTTCTGGTAGATAATATTGGCAAGCCGGTTACCCGGGTCTTTGTCGACATCTATGGCAAGCGCTTTATTCAGCAGGTCCTTCCACTCCGCGGCGTTCTGATTTGTTACCGAGACGCTGGTCGCCAGGGAAAGATAGGGGCCTGCTTTTTTTCCTCCGGACAGTTCCACCGCTTTGGCAAAATGCTCGCGCGCCCTCAACTCGCTCCCCCCCATCGCCGGCGACCTGCCGCCGTCAAAAGAGATAAAAAAGTCATGGGCAGCCCCGGAATCAAATGTCTCATCAAGTTCCAGAACTCTGGAGACCATTGCCGCGCCTCTCTGCATGTCAACCATAAGGGAAACATCGTTCTTATCCGCCGTCAGGGCCGCGACCTGCGCCGCGCCGCACCAGTAGAGAAGTTCTAAATCGTTCTTGTCGGTCATTACCAGGGCGGCTTTTATGTCTTTCTTCAGAAGTTCATTAAACCCATTGTGGTTCAATTCGAGGCCTCTGAGCGCGTAATCCCTCGCGCGAAGATACAGGTTCTTTGCCCTTTTCTTAAGCTCCAGCGCCCTTTCATAATTGTCCGCGCTCATCGTTTCCGCGTCTATCTGGACAAAAGCGTAGGCATACATACAGAATGCCTTTGCGGTAGCGAGAGTAAGCGGTTTGTGATCAGGAACCCCGTCAAGCACCGATTCGTAGAGTTTGAGGGCGAAAGGCAGGGCGTCTTTTACGAGTTCCGGGTCGTTATCCCCGGTAAAGACCGTTCCCTGGCCTGACAGGGCGTCTCCTACGCTGTTTAGCGCGATGCTTTTTATGGAACAACCCGACGGCAGGAGAATAACTATTGCCAAAGAAGCGATTAATGCAAAGATTTTTAGCCTCATTATTAGATTATATCCGAGAAATAAAGGGTTTTCAAGGAATTAAAAGGAAATTACATAAGCTAAATCACAAATTCCAAGCACCAAACCACAAATAAAAATAAAGAAAGTAAATTACAAAATAACTTTAGGAGTACTTTGTTTTTTCCCCTTTTGTGTTTATTTGGTGTTTGGAGCTTGTAATTTGGTGCTTAATCCTCTTTTGTTTCGAATTTCATGTCCGCCTATAGGCGAGATCTCGCCTGCAGGAACTGCAGGCGGACTTCGAATTTCGAACTTTATTTATTGGCGCCTAATGCTTATTTAATTATCGCTTTAATTCCGCTGTATTTACTTATATCTTTCCAGTTTACCGTCACCTTATTCACTTTCTTCCCGTTCGCCTTAACCGTAAAAGTGCAATTGAGGCTGTCATCCGCGAATTTATCCATGTCAATATTGAACGTTCCCGCTTTTTCGTCGTAGCCGCATTTTTTTATAGTGTAGGCGTTGTTTGTCTTTACCGAATAAAGCAGCGGCGGCACCGGCCTGTCGGAAAGAACGACCTCAATATTAATGACCGGCTGGTTAAGGCCTTCCGGTATAGTGAAGAACCTGGTGGAATAATTGTCGTTGTTGACCAGGACCTTCTCAATGAACTTTCCTGAGCCTTTATAGGAAAGATTTATGGTATTCCCCCTGTATTTCAAGCTTGAGATATTTCTCTTCCAGAGTTCATGGTAGAGCTCGAAAGGCTGAATGACCAGGTTGCCTCGCGAGAAATCAAGCCCGCAGGTTTTAAGGAAAAGTTCGTTGGAGCAGGCAATCTCCGTAAAGTTCCTGTCGTTTAAGCGCTGATTGTAGGGTTTCACCGCCATGCAGAGCTTCCCCGCAAGGTCGCGCTCCCCGTAACGGAGAAGGGTATCAATGCAGAAAAATACCTCAGGGTACTTGAACGACTGCCTGTAAAGCAGCGGCTCAACCGCCTTTTCGGCATCGGACTTTGTGTACTTCTCAAGGAGAATGTACAACAATTTGTCCTCATTGGAAATATTGTCAAACTTTCCCGGCTTCGGTTTGACAGACGGTTTTTCCCTGCCTAGCACACCCGCCATCCAGGCAAGACATTTAAGGTCATAAAGTTCCGCGGCAGTTTCCGGCTCTTTTATTCCGGACGAAACGACTTTGTCAAAGAAAACCTGTAGCGCCTTTACGTCTCCGTAGGCCTCATAAAGCCGCCAGGCCAGCCAGGGGAGTGTAGGGACAAAATCTTTTATCTTCGGCTCGTCATAGAACCTGAGATTATACCTGACCAGTTCATCGTCCTTTTTGACGGAAGTCAAGGTCAGGTAGGCGCCCTGGTAATACTCCCTGGTGTCTATGGAGGTATTCACTATTCTCGGCAGTTTCATAAGCAGCTTATTGAAAGAAGTCCTGTTCGCCGCGGCGAGTTCTTCGGTATCCTTGTCGAGAACATATGAGAGCTGTTCCTGCAAGCCCTCGGCTCCTGCCCCTGCGGCAGCGTTGAAGAATCGGGAATTCTCCTCTTTCGCGGGGGGAAGGTTCAGGCGCACCAGCAGGCGCTGGCAATCCTCCTCCCTTACAGTGCTCCAGTTCAGGATGAGGCTCTTCTCTATCGCAAATTTTACCGCGGACAGCCCGGTTTCCGTCCTGTTTACGGCCGTAAAGAACCTTTTTGATTTATCCTCATCGGAAGAGAAAGATTCTCCCTGCATGTAAAATACCAGTTCGAGAGGCCAGGCCTCCGGAGTATCATTCACCAATTTTATCTTTGCCGCGTAAAGACCGTCTCCCGCCTGGGTCGAAATCATCTTTATGCGGCGCCCCGAAGAAACCCTGTAATCGGAATCAAACCCGAAGGTCTGCCAGAAGAAACCGCTGCCCCCGGTAATATCAACCGGGTTCAGTTCTTCCCGCGACGCGTTCCGGTACCGTATCGCGAGCAGCGGATCTGTCTTCACGGAGCCGGTAAGCGCGGAAAAGACAGAAAAACCCCAGCGCTCCGAACCTGCGAGCAGGGCTGTGGCGGAATTGGTTGAGGCGATGGGATAGGAAATAAAAGGCAGTTCTCTGTACTTCAGCCAGTTGTGATAGGAAATAATATCGGATTCCTGGCAAAAGCCGAGCAGAGGGAAACAGAGAATTGCCAATAGGAATTTTTTCATAGGGCTATTATTGAGATCCCGTGCTTTTCGGCAAGTTTTACGGTAGCAGGGAGATCCACGATGAGCATCTTGCCGGCTTCTATGGCAATGCAGGATATTCGCGCCCGTATCATTGTCCGCACCGTCTCGACACCTATCCCGGGAACATCCATACGCATATCCTGCCGGGTGCGGGCGGTTTTTATGGCGACGGAGTTTTTCCCTCCGAACTTGCCTCCGCGAAGCAAGGCCGCATTCGTCCGTTCGACCGCTTCCACGGCAAGCACGCACTTGTTCTTCACAACCACTGCCTGCCCTATATCAAGATCGGTGACCGCGCGGGCAACCGGCAATCCGAATTTAATGTCGGCCATTTCGGAAGCGGACGGCACCCTTTTCGTATAAACGCCTTTCTTCGCGATAAGCTCTTTAAGGAAAGAATCAATCGGGATTATTTTTATGCCTTCACGCTCAAACCCGCCGACCATGGCCTTTAGCAGCGAAGTGTCCCGCCAGTCGCGGGCTGAAAGCACCAGCCTTAAGGTCTTAAAATCCGGCCGAAAGCCGCTGAAGAGGTCAATTTTTTCCAGCCTGCCGAGCATAGCGGCTTTCTTCACGCCGGCGCGCTTGAACGTGTGAATTATCTCTCCGAGGCGGAAGATATTGCCCTCGGAATATCCGGCTGCTAATTTCCTAAGCGCCGGGTCGGCAAGCCCGTTGATGCCCACAATGACAAGTTTTTCGCCTTTTGAAGCGGCGTTTTCCGCAAACATTACGGGAAGCTTTCCGCCGCCGGCTATCAGTCCTATCATTCCCTGTCCCTTCCTTTATATATGCCCCTCTTTGAGCCTCTTATGAACTCAAGAAAATGGGGGGCAAATTTTCCGTTCGGTATCTCGTTCCTGATGCGCTCAACCGCCTGTTCCGTGTTGAGCCCGGACCGGAAAGTAATCTTATAAATATTCTTTATCTCCGCGAAACCGTCTTCCTTTATCCCGGCCCGCGCCAGGCCTACTTTATTAAAATATTGCACCTCAAAAGGATGGCCCGCGCCGAGCATATACGGGGGAACATCCTTGTCTATGTGGGACCCCAATCCCACCATGGCGAACTTCCCTATCCTGCTGAACTGGTGTATGGGAACATACGCGCTTATAAACGCTTTCTCCTCTATCGTAACATGGCCGCCGACTCCCGCGCCGTTCACCAGCGTCACCTGGTCACCGACTATAGAGTTGTGTCCCACATGCGAGTTTGCCATGAAAAAGACCTTATTGCCGATAACTGTCTTGTTGCCTTCGCCCGTGGCCCTGTGGATTGTCACAAACTCGCGGAAGATGCCGCTGTTCCCTATTTCAAGAAAAGAAACCTCGCCTTTGAACTTCAGATCCTGACCCTGGAAACCTATAACACAACCGGGGAAAAACTCGTTGTTCTTGCCGACCGTGGTATATCCTTCTATGACAACATGGGGATGCAGCTTTGTTCCCTCTCCGAGCGAAACATGCTCCCCTATAACGCAGTAGGGCCCTATTTCCACATTTGACCCGAGCTTCGCGTTCTTGTGTATAATTGCTGTCTGGTGTATCATCTTCCTCCAGGAAAAACTTCTTCTGATTACGCTGATTAGATCAAGGTCTAATCTGAGTAATCTCTCTTTCTAATATGTGTAATCAAGCTGCTTTTCAGAAATAGATCCGCTTGATTCCCTTATTGATACCGCAAACAACTTCATAGGGGATGGTCTTGCATTTTAAGGCGATCTCGGAAGCGGTAATGTTTTCGCCGCCGTTTTTTCCGATAAGAGTTGCTTCGTCCCCCGGCTTGATTCCGGAATGCTTCCCGATATCCAGCATCGTAAGGTCCATGCAGACCCGTCCTGCGACAGGATACCTCTTTCCTCTTATTATAACCTCTCCCGTGTTTGAAAGCAACCTGCTGAAACCGTCGCCATAGCCAATCGGAAGCGCGGCCAGTTCAGTGTCTTTCATTGTCCTGTAAGTTCCGTTGTAGCTTACCCGATCTCCCTTCTTTGCCTTTTTGACCATGATGACCGAAGTTTTCAGGGAAAGGGCCGGTTTGAGTTTTATTTTTTTCTCCGTTCCCTCCGGATAAAGCCCGTAAAGCATAAGGCCGGGACGGACCATATCCATTCTTGTTTCGCGGCAATTGATAAGCGCCGCTGAATTTGCGGAATGATAGATGATATTGGACGGGCATTGCCTGACTGCTTTCCGGAAGAGTCCGGCCTGTTTTTTTGTCGCCGGTATACCGGTATCCGCGGAGGGAAAATGGGTAAAAATGCCTTCAACGAATATATTCTTAAAGCCTTTCGCCTTTTCAAAGAGCGGCGAAAATTCCCGGGCAGGAACCCCGAGCCGCCCCATACCGCAGTCTACTTCAATATGAACAAGCGCGCACTTGTTCTGTTTTTTCGCGGCCTTTTCCAGGGCAAGAAGCCCGGCAAATGTTGAAACTGTCTGGGAAACATGCAGTTTTACGGCATCAGCGGCTTGGCAAGGGAGAATACCGGAAATGTTGAGGATGGGAAGTTTGAACCCGGCCGATCTGAGTTTCTCCGCGTCGCTCAGGTCGGCAACAGCCAGAGAATCTGCTCCTTCATCGGCCATTACCGCGGCGACCGGCAGAAGCCCGTGTCCGTAGGCGTTATCCTTGATTACCGCGCAGACAAGCGTGTCCCTGCCTGCCAGCTTCCTTACCTGCCGGAAATTGTGCCTCAGCGCGGAAATATCTATTTCGGCTTTTATAAAGTCCATAATCAATTATAACCGTGTAAAAGCGAATTCTCAATGGGTATTCGATGGTCTTGATTTTGGTTTCACGTTATAAACGTTACAAACCTTATGAACGTTACAAACTTTTAACCCTTATTTCCTTACAAAATGCGGTACTTTTCCCGGAAGCTGCTTTACTATTTCCGCGTATCCGACGCAAGCTCCATTCTCGGTTACCGGAAGCTGGTAGACCATCTTCTTTATGCCGTTCTTTTCAATGGAATAGATGTTCTCTTTTCCGGACTCAAGCAGGGCTTTAAACTTCGCCTTCGCGGGTTCCGGGTGGCAGGTGAAGATCTCTTTGCCGGTCAGGTCGCTGCCGTAATCAATTTTGCCCTTGTCGTTCATATAGGTGACTATTCCTTTTAAGTCACACACGCAGACCGCCGCGTCCATCGTCTTCGCCCAATCAATAACATTCCGCATTCTCCCTCCATTAACGGTTTACGTTACAAACGTTAAGAACGTTAAGAACGTTAAAAACCTCTTAGTATTATTGAAGCGCATTTTTATATATTTCTTCAAACTCCCCTTTAACCATCCTTTCCCCCGACGGCAGTTCCACGAAGTCCTTCCCGCCGGCGTAAACGGTAATCAGGGTCTTACACATGTCCGGAATCTTCTCCGCGGCGGCTTTGTCCAACCGCGTCTTCGCGCCTATCTCTTTCATCCAGCGCTCTATCCCTTCTTCAGCGGAGCCGTTAAAGACACGCTCCCCCAGCATATCCAGACGGTATTTGAAAAACTTGTACCTGCTCATATATTCCATCCAGGCCGGAAGAAGCATAGACAAACCCTCGCTGTGCGGAACATCCGTCCAGGCGGAAAGACAGTGCTCTATCCAGTGCAGGAAGCCTTTGCCGTTCCAGGCCATAAAACGGAACGGAGAACAGGCGAGCGTTCCGGACCAGCTCAGGTTCATCCTCGATTCAACATCGGAAGGGTTCTGCATCGCTTTCGGGAGCAGGTCGATTACCGTGGAAATCACCCCTTCCGCCATCCTGTCCTTTACATAGGAATCCCCGGTGGTCGTAAGGTAGGGTTCAAGAAGATGGCAGATAATATCCACTCCGGCATAGGCAAGCTGTTCCCGGGATAGACTCATTGTCAGCTCAGGGTCTATTATCGCGGTTTTAGGAAAGAGCGCGTTATCCATCAAGTGAACTTTCTGATGGAGGTCCCAGTTCGTAATTACCGAGGTCGGGTTGCCTTCGGAACCGGTCGCCGGAAGCGTAGGAATCAGCAGAACAGGAAGGGGGACAACATCAATCTTTCTAAAATTTTTGGAACAGAATATATAATCCCACACGGAGACTCCGGAGGGCGAAACTGCCGCAAGCGCCGCGGCCTTCGCGGCATCCATCGGACTTCCACCGCCGAGGCCTATCACCATATCGCAGTTTTCCTTTTTTGCAAGCGCTCCGGCTTTGTCTATGGTTGTAACGCGCGGGTTCGGCTCAACTCCGTCAAACAGCACGAAATCAATTCCGGCAGACTTAAGCGAAGCCGAAACCTTCTCCAGCAGGCCGGAACTCCTGACGGAAAACCTGCCGGTAACGAGCAGAGCACGTCTCCCGAGTTTTTTTGCTTCAATACCCGCCTTTTTTACTTCCCCGTTGCCTACAATGGATTTTACGGGCCAGTAGAATTCAAAATTATGCATTTAACCCCTCCGCTGCTTTAAAGTCATTCTTATTATATAGAGGAAAGCCCTCTAATTTGCAACGGAAAACCATTTATTGCAGTTGTAAAACAGGCCGGTATTTTCTATAATCATTTTGAACCGCTAATTCATTTAAAAGGACAGCTCATGACCCATAAAGAATTGATGATTCACACGCTCTCAAGAAAACCGCCGGTCAAGGGCACTCACGTGCCTCACTTTGAACTTGGTTTTTTCCTTACAATGGAAACTTTCAACCAGGTGCACTACAGGCACAGAAAGTTCCACCAGTGGAACCAGATGAAGGAGTCCGAAAGGCAGCTTCACCGCATCAACATGGCGGATATGGCCATTGATACGGCAAAGATGTTCGACCATTCCGCAATAATGATACCCTGGTTTGACATCTATGATGTAGACGAAACCGCGAGGATGGTTGACATTATCAGAAAGAAGACCAACGACGAGTATTTTCTCGTCCACCAGGGCTACGACGGAACTTTCGCCATGCCTGACGGCGAAACAATGATGGAAGTTTCCATGAAACTGGTTGACGCGCCGCAGGAGATTAAGGATCATCACCAAAAGGTCATTGACCGCTGCGTCGATACTGTGAAGAAAGTAAACGCGCGCGCGAAAATAGACGGACTCTTCCTAACCTGCGATTACTGTTTCAATAACGGGCCTTTTCTCTCCCCTGACCAGTTCGCGGAGTTCACGGCTCCCCAGCTGAAATACGAGATAGACGCCTATAGGTCTCTCGGGTCCTACACGATTAAGCATACCGACGGAAATATTATGCCGATAGTTGACCAGCTGGTCGCCTGCGGTCCTGACGCCATTCACTCGCTTGACCCGCAGGGCGGAGTTGATATAAAGCTTATCAAAGAAAAATACGGCAGCCGCGTGGCTCTTATGGGAAATGTTAACTGCGGTTTGATGGATACCGGAACGGATGAAGAAACAATAAAGTCCGCGGAATACTGCATGACACACGCCAAGCCGGGCGGCGGCTACATCTTCTCCACCAGCAATTGTGTTTATACGGGGATGGAGTTAAGAAAATATAAGTTAATACTCGAGGTGTGGAAGAAAATGCGGGAGTATTAGCTAAAAGTCAAAAGTTTGTAAGGTTTGTAAAGTCTATAAGGTTTATAAAGTAAGTTCAAGAACAGTATCGGAACAAAAATCCGCTCTACTGCACTGT
>Ga0209083_1003805_pt1 | contig 12193 bp, 13 predicted proteins | sample AM7aDNAmetaG_FD_184132 | JGI IMG/M metagenome (GOLD analysis project Ga0209083, IMG submission 184132) | Freshwater microbial communities from Finland to study Microbial Dark Matter (Phase II) - AM7a DNA metaG (SPAdes) (version 3) | ecosystem: Environmental > Aquatic > Freshwater > Lake ...
ACCGCCGCGTGGTGCACCTGACCCTGCAGGAGGACGAGCACGTCTTCACCCGCAGCAAGGGCGAGGGCTCCATGAAGCGCGTGCTCATCATGACCAAGCGCAAGGGCAAAAACGGCGAGCTTCTTGAGGACGGCCCCTCCGAGCAGGACCAGACGGAGCAGGCCTACCAGGAGTACACCGACAGCTCTGTGGAATAGCCCCGGCCCAGATCCGACCCGCGACCCGACACCGCCGCCGGGGCAGGGAGCGCACGCGTTCCCGCCCCGGCGGCGTCTTTGGAGGCCCCGCGTGAGCACCCCCCTTTCCGGCAGCGTGCAGGACACGATCACGGCCATCGCCACGGCCCCGGGCACGGGCGCGGTGGGCATCATCCGCCTGAGCGGCCCTGCGGCCCTGCCCCTGGCCAGCGCCCTGTTCCGCTCGGCCCACCCCGGCTTCACGGGGTTTTTGCCCCGCCGCCTGCACCACGGCAGCCTGGTCGACGCCGCTGGCCGCGTGCTGGACGAGGTGCTGGCCGCCTTCATGCCCGGCCCCGGCTCCTTCACCGGGGAGGACGTGGTGGAGCTTTCCTGCCACGGCGGCCCGGCCGTGCTGCGCGCCGTGCTGGACGAGCTGCTGGCGCGCGGGGCGCGGCTGGCCCGGCCCGGCGAATTCACCCTGCGGGCCTTCCGCCACGGCAAGCTCGACCTGACCCAGGCCGAGGCCGTGGCCGAAGCCATTGCCGCGCCCACCCGCGCTGCCTTGCACCTGGCCCAGCTCAAGCTCTCCGGCGCGCTTTCCAGCCGCATCAGCACCCTGCGCCAGGCCCTGGAGTCCCTGCGCGCGCAGCTCTGCCTGGCCGTGGACTTCCCGGATGAGGACACCGAATGCCTGCCCCTGCCGCTGCTGCGCCAGGAGACCCTGCGCGCCGCAGAGGACGTGGAGCGCCTGCTGGCTGGCGTGGACCGGGCGCGGGCCTGGCGCGAGGGCGTGCTGGCCGTGCTGGCCGGGCGCGTCAACGCGGGCAAGTCGAGCCTGCTCAACGCCCTGGTGGGCCGCAGGCGGGCCATAGTATCGGCCACGCCGGGCACCACGCGCGACTACCTGGAGGAGCAGCTGGACCTCTCCGGCCTGCTGGTGCGCCTGGTGGACACCGCCGGGCTGCGCGGCCCGCGCGGCCTCATGGAGGGGGAAGCCCTGGACGGCCTGGACGCCGCTGACTCCGTTGACGTTGCCGACGTTGCCAATGTTGTCGACCCGGTGGAGGCCCAGGGCCAGGACCTGAGCCGCGAGTTCATGGACCGGGCCGAGGCCGTGCTCTATGTTCTCGACGCGGCCCAGCCCCTGCATTCCGTCGACCGGGCGGCGCTGGACGGCCTGGCGCCCGGGCGCACCCTGGTGCTGCTGAACAAGTGCGACCTTGGGGCCTGCGCGGAGCACGGCGGCGGGACCGAGGACGCCCTGCGCGGCCTGGGGCTGGCCTGGGCGCGGGTTTCGGCCAGGACCGGGGAGGGGCTGGAGGAGCTGTGCGCAGATCTGCGCGTACTGCTGCTCAATGAACAGACAGGCGACCGGGCAGGCGACCGGGCAGGCGCCCGGGCCGAGCCGGACGTGGATGTGGTCGCGCCCAATGCGCGCCAGGCCGACGTGCTGCGCCGGGCCAGGGCGGAGCTGCTGGCCCTGGCCGACGACGCCGGGGCCGGGCTGCCCTACGACATCCTGGGCGTGCGTCTGGAGGCGGCCTGCCGCCTGCTGTCCGAGCTCACCGGAGAGATCGCCCCGGACGAGGTGCTGAATGGCATTTTCTCCCGCTTCTGCATCGGGAAATAATCTAGCCTCCAAGGCCGTGCGAAACAGTCCGAATCATCATCTAAAGCCCATGTGATTACTCAGTTTTTAGTCCAGTATCGTCCGATGCTGAACTTTACAAGCCAGGCCAAAGTGTGTACACAATTTGTACACAAAGCGTCATGATGGACCCTGGCTAAGAAATTGTGTACACATGGAGGTCGTAACCATACTGACCGAAAGGCTTTTGTTGAACCTCAAGCCGAAGTCAAAGCTGTACGCCGTTTCCGACAACAGGTCAGGGCTTTCAATCGAAGTGACCCCAGGTGGACGTAAACGCTGGTGCTACAGATACCGCCTGAATGGGAAGGCTGAACGCCGTATCTTTGGATACTATCCGCACATGACCTTGGCGGACGCTAGGGTGGAGCATGGCAAACTCGCTGCCCTTGTCGCCGCTGGCGAATCCCCGGCCCAGCAAAAGCAGCTCGCCAAGGTTGCGCTTGCGGACATGACCACGGTTGCCGAGTTCGGGGAGCGGTACTTTGCGGAGATGGTGGCAAAGGACCGCAAAGACCCCCGTTGCCTGCGCAGCTACCTGGACAAGGATATCTGCCCCGTCATCGGCGGCAAGCCGATTCGGAATGTCACGACAGAGGACGTGCGGGGCATCATCTGGCGCAAAAAAGACCACGGCCACGATGCCGCCGCCGCAGAAATCCGGGGCCTGCTCAAGCGCCTGTTCGATTACGCCTCGACCTTCGGGCTGGTGAAGATCAACCCCGTGCTGGCCCTGCCCATGCGCCATGTTTTCAAGGCCAGGGCGCGGGAGCGGACCCTTTCACCGCAAGAAATCCGCGTGTTCCTGCGCACGGTCAATCAGTCCAACATCCGCCGCCAATTCAAGCTGGCGCTTCATCTTTTGCTGATTACGATGGTGCGCAAGTCTGAACTGCTCTTGGCCCGTTGGGAGCATGTGGACTTCGAGGCTGGCGAATGGTGCATTCCCGTCGAGAATTCCAAGACGGGCAAGCCCCATATCGTCTACCTGTCCACTCAGGCCAAGGAACTGTTTGAAGAATTGAAGCAACTGGCGGGCGGGAGCGAACTTGTTATGCCAGGGCGCGGGGTGCTCACCAAGCCCTTTGCGCACAACGCCATAAATAAGGCGATGCAACAGGCCACGCTGGGCCTGGACATGCCCTCTTTCACCATCCACGATCTGCGGCGCACGGCGTCCACCCTGTTGCACGAAAACGGCTGGCCGTCCGACGTGGTGGAAAAGGCCATGAACCATACCATTGGCGGAGTCCGGGGCGTGTACAACCGGGCGCAGTATGCCGACCAGCGCCGGGACATGCTGCAATTCTGGGCCAACTACGTGGACAGCCTGATTGCCGAGGGCAAGCTGATTCTGGGCAACTTCAAGCGGGCTGCCAGCGAAGAGTGACGCGAAGCCCTGGCCGTGGTGGTCCGGGACTGCGCCGTTGTTCAAGGCGACTGCCGGAGAATATCGCTGAGTCCTATGGCCTTAGTGTGCAATTACACGCTGTTATTGTTTGTTGCGAACCATGGGGCCTGCATCTCAATCTTGCACATCGGGAAGTTTGGTACCGCTAGCGGCACCGAACTTGCCCGTAGCCTATTGACCTTCATTAATCTTTGGTGGACGTTCTTGATGCACATGAGCGGTTTCTTAAACCGGGAGAATCCACAACCTTGCCGATACTGGCGAATGGCGGACCTCCCTAGCTAAGGAGTTACCGCCCATGCCCAAAGAAACTGCACACCGTTCCGTTCCCGACACCCTCTCTGCCGCGAGCTTTTTACGCCTGCCTCAAGTCCTCTCCATCGTTCCCGTCTCCCGCTCTACATGGTGGAGCCGTGTCCGCTCTGGCGACTTCCCCCAACCCGTGAAACTCGGACCTCGTATGACCGCGTGGCGGGCCGCTGATATCGCGGATTTGCTTGAGCGACTGGGAAAGGCAAAGAGCGGTGGCATTGATTAGGTGGCCGTAATGACGGACCTAATCAACACGTTCCGTACCGTCATCGAATCGGCGGGCCTGCACCCCGGCGAAATCATCGCAGACGGCCAGTTGCACCGGTGCCCGGTGGACGGCAAACCAAGCGCCAAAGATGGAGCCTACGTCCTGCACCTGGACCCGCCCGCTTCCGGCTGGTGGCAGAACTGGCGCACCGGAGAGACGGACACCTGGACCGCCAAGGAAGAGCGCACCCTGAGCCCAGCCGAGCGCAAGGCGCTACAGGCCCGTATCAAGGCGGACCGCCGCGCCCGTGAAGCCGAAGAGGACAAGCGCCATGCCGAGACCGCAGACAAGGCCCGGCGCATCCTGGCCGGTGCAACGGACTGCACCACGCACCCCTACCTTGAGCGCAAGGGCGTGAAGCCCTGCCCCGGCCTCAATATCGGCATGGACGGTCGGCTGGTTGTGCCCGTGCTCTCGCCTGACGATGGCAAGCCCATGTCCCTGCAATTCATCGCAGAGGACGGCGGCAAGCTGTTCCTCCCTGGCGGGCGCACCAGGGGCGGATACTTCGCTATCAAGGGTGCCGTTGGACCACTCTACATTGCCGAGGGCCTGGCAACAGGCCTGAGCATCCGAGAAGCCGCGGGGCAAACGGTCCTCTGCGCCTTCTACACCGGGAACTTAGAGCACGTGGCGGCCTATGCCCGGCAGAAGTACCCGGAGCGGGAGCTTGTGCTGTGCGCCGATGATGACCACGCCACGGACGGCAACCCCGGCGTGAACAAGGCGACTGCGGCGGCACTGGCCGTGGGCGCATCCTTGGCCTTGCCGAGCTTCAAGGAACCGCTGGACGCGCAGGGCAAGGCCCGGACCGACTTCAACGATCTGCACCAGGCCGAGGGCCTGGACGTGGTGCGGGGGCAACTGGCCGGAGCATCCAAGCCTGTGGCCGTGGCAGAGGCCCCCATACAGCCCGTGAGCTTTGATACGCCGAACGTGCCAGACGTTGATCCCGCCTTGCTGCCTCCAATCCTGGGGGAATTTTGCGAGGCAGTAGCCGAGGGCCTGCAAGTGCCCTTTGAGCTGGTGCTTATCAATGCCCTGTCCTGTGTGGCCGTGGCCGGGCAGCGCAAATTCAAGGTCCAGGTGCGCCCGGACTACACGGAGCCCGTCAACATCTATGCCCTGGCGGCTCTGCCCCCTGGCGAACGCAAGAGCGCCACGGCGGAAGCCTGCAAGCGCCCGCTGATTGATTGGGAGACAGAGGAGCAGGAAGAGGCGCGGGAGAACATCCGCAACACTCTAAGCGAACGCAAGACGCTGGAAAAGGCCATTGAAGCCAAGCGGGCCAAGGCTGGCAACGCCAAGACGCCGGAGGACCGCCGGAAGCTCATAGATGAGGTCAAGGCGCTTGAAGCGGAGTTGCCCGAAGTGCCAGCCGCACCCCGGCTGCTGATTGACGACGTGACACCGGAGGCAATCCCGGCATTCATGGAACGCCAGCAAGAGCGGGCGGGCATCATAGAGGCAGAGGGCGGCCTGTTCGACATCCTGGCGGGGCGCTATTCCAAGGGAGTGCCTAACCTGGACGCCGTGCTGAAATGCTGGTCCGGGGAGGCCGTTCATGTTGACCGCAAAAGCGGGCCGCCAATCGTGCTCCATGACCCGGTCTTGACCATCTGCCTTTCACCACAGCCGGAAGTTGTGCGGGGCTTGGCTGACAAGCCGAGTTTCCGTGGTCGTGGCCTCTTGGGGCGCTTTCTGTTCCTGTTGCCCCGGAGCCGCGTGGGCAAGCGAAAGGTGGAACCGTTGCCCATTCCCCAAACAGTTCAAACCCGATACGCGGCCAAGGTGCGCGGACTTTTGTTCCTGCCGTGGGCGCTGGGCTCAGATGGCAAGCCCACGTCCTACCTTTTGCAACTTGCGCCGGATGCGTACATTGAATGGGTAAACTTCCACCGTGACGTGGAAGCGACCTTGGGCCGTGGCGGAGAACTTGAGTTGATAGCCGATTGGGGCGGCAAACTGCATGGCGCTGCAATCCGGCTGGCTGGTCTTCTGCATCTGGTGGAGCATGAGGCCCCGCACCTGCACCCTATCGGCCTGGGCACCATGCAACAGGCGCTCGGGCTGGCGGCGGTCCTCATTGGACACGCCAAAGCCGCCTTCGCCCTCATGGGGGCGGACCCGGACATTGAATGCGCAAAGCATATCCTGGCCTGGATTGTGGACAGGCGCGTTGACGCATTCCAGGCGCGAGAAGCCTTCCAGGCCGTGAAGGGCCGCTACTCCAAAATGGAGTTGGTCAAGGCTGGGCTCTCCATCTTGGAGGAACGGGCGTACATCTTCCCGGCCCAAGTGCCAACACGGGAACCGGGCAAGGCTGGCCGTCCACCCTCCCCAGGATACAGCGTCAACTCTCTGGCCTTCGGGGGTGCCATATGAGCTTGGCCGCCAAGTGGAAGAACAGGGCCAGCGGTGGCACTTGTGGGGGTGAAGTTGTAAGATCAATATTCTCAATATCCTCAAAATACCCCTTCAAGCCTAATTCTGAGGATTGTGGGAATATTGAGCATAAGAATCAAACCCCCGCTTTGAGCATAGACGAGGGGCCTTCGGGCCTCCCCTGGCCGGAGCCGGAACCGTTCCCGCTGGTGGTGCGGTCCGTGCCCTGGAAGTATGCCTGCCTCTACGCCATTGCCTCACACTTCGGCGCAGGGCTCACGAAAAACGGCGGGGGCAGGCTCACGCTCACCTGTCCGGCCACGATGCCCCTAGAGGCCGCACAGGCGGCACGGGACGGCCTCGCGGAACTGGCGGGTTACATCGGGGGGCGGCTGCAATGAAGATCATCCGAGACACCAGAGAGCAAACGCCGTTCACCTTTGGCGGCTATGATTGCGAGGTGCAGGCCGGGACGCTCACCACGGGCGACTACAGCCTTGCCGGGCTCATGGACCGCTGCGCCGTCGAACGCAAGAGCCTGGACGATCTGTTGTGCTGCCTCACTGGCGAGGGTCGGGAGCGTTTCGAGCGTGAGCTTGCCCGCGCCGCTGGCCTGGAATGTTTCGCCGTGGTGGTGGAAGCGTCCATGCAGGATATGGCCGAAGGCCGTTACCGGAGCAAGATGAAGCCCCATGCGGCCCTTCAGTCCGTGCTGGCCTTCCAAGTGCGCTACGGGGTGCCGTTCATCTGGTGCGGCAACCGGGCCGGGGCTGAGTACGCGGCCTTTCATTTCCTGCGGCACTATCTGCGCGAGGCTCAAGAACGGTTACGGGCCGTGGTGAAGGCACACGGCGAGGCAGCGGCATGACCCTTCGCCGGGGGGTTATCCGCACGCATCGCGCGCGACGCGCCCGCGAGCGCATAGAGGGCGAAAATGGGAAATCGGCGGGGCATTCACAGACCAGTACGCGCGCCGCGCCTGTGCGCGCATAGGATAGCCAAAAGGAGCGATAGACTATGAACAGAGTGCAGATAATCCGAAGCATCGCGGCCAAAAGCAGGCTTCCGCAATCCGTGGTTAAACTCACCCTGGCGGGCCTTGAGGAAATCATAGGCGAGGCGCTGGACCAGGACGCCAAGGTGACGCTTGCCGGATTCGGCAGCTTCTATGTGCGTGAATGGGGCGGGTACGTGAGTAGTCAGACAGGGCGGCCCGTGGCCCTGCGCCGCAAGGTGCGTTTCTCTGCCGGGTCCAGGCTCAAAGAGGCCGCCAGGATTCAAAAGGCTGCGCCATTGCCGGGCGAGGAAAGGGAAGCCTAGGCGCATGGCACCGAGGCAGCATAGGAGAAACAGACATGACGAAGCGCAAGGGCAAAGAGAAGCCCAAGGAAAAGGCCCCTGTGGTGGTGCGGGAAATGACCCCGGCGGAACAGGCCAGATATGAGGCGTTCAAGGTGCGTGAACAGGCCACGCCGGGGGCATTGAAGTTTGAGGACTTGGGAATGAAGGACGGGGCGCAACAAATGGGGCTGTGTATGACAGACCCCCATGAGTTCCGTTCGTCTGCTTTGGCGGCGGCAACTGGCACGGTCAATCCCGACATGGGGAGCTGCCTGCTGGGCCAGGCCGCAACTTCTGTTCCTTCCACCCGGAAACCCGGCGATCATCTGAGCACCATAGCGGCTATGATGACGGACATTGCCCCAAGCGACGGCCTAGAGGGCATGTTAGCCGCGCAAATGGTGGCTTGCCACAATGCGGCTATGGATTGCTTGGGCCGGGCTCACGTGGCCGGACAGACTTTTGAAGGCCGTAAGCTCAATCTCACCTTTGCGGACCGTTTCTTGAGAACGTTCACGGCGCAGGTGGAAGCCTTGGCGAAGTATCGGGGCAAGGGCCAGCAAAAGGTGATTGTGGAGCACGTACACGTCCACCAGGGCGGGCAAGCCATTGTCGGCAACGTGACAACCGGGGGAGGGGGGCATGGAACAGGAAATGACGGCACAACCTCATGCCAGCGCGCAATTGAGGCCGCCGGAGAATCAATCACGCTTCGATCTGCGGACGGTGCGGAAGTGTGGGGCGCGCTGCAAGGGGACGGGGAAGCCGTGCCAGCAACCCGCGATGCCGAACGGACGCTGTAAACTGCATGGCGGGAAGTCTCCCGGCCCGCCCAAGGGCAACCGCAACGCCTGGAAGCATGGGCGATACTCGGCTGAGGCGATAGCACGACGGCGAATGTTGCGGGCTTTGCTGCGAGAGATGCAAGAGGCGGCGAAGTTGGCAGAGCAATATTAAAACGGAAGGAAATTGGTAGGGCCGGGGGCGTTGGTTCCCGGCCTTATCTATTGGCTGGAGAATCGACCTCAGGGTTACAAACGGGCTTGATTATTCGACTGCTGTAAGCAAAGAATCGAGCAGTCCACGAAAGGCATCCTCCATCATTTGCTTATGCGTTCTATCAAACACCTGAAATCCAATAATATAATTATATACGGCTTTCGTTAGCAAATCTGACCAGCCGGTTACATTTTCGGCACCTGAGTTAAGCATTCGCTTAAACTCTGCTGCTGCAACTTCAAAATATTCCTCTTGTTCTTCCTTTGTCCGTAAAATTAATACTGTTACCGTCAGCAGGTGAAACAGTCCAGTTGGTTGAACATCAAACACTTCAGATTTTAATAAATTTGAAATTGAAAGCCCTACATATCCACCATACACTATAGGCAACATATGAAACAATCTTAGCCGCTCGTCACGAGTAGCAAACGATTCATTCATGCGCATACTTTTCGTAACTATGTGAACCGTGACAATGCTTAATGATTTTCTAAGTCGCTCGCATACGTCTTCTTCATTTGATATGTATCCAACATCGCCGTCGTCGCAAAGTTCATTATGAAGTTTATGTGCGAGAATTACCAAGTTGTGCGCCACACGCTGCGAATTATAATCTATCCCCGACAAAAGTCCCATGCCGACCCCCCCACCAGGCGCACACAACGTGCCAACCCATTGCAACCCAAGCTCACTCTCGACCTTGCCCGACCTGTACATGACCGGAGGGAGAATGGGAAGCATGGGCGCAAATGTGGCGGGTGCTGCTCAGTGAGTATCGGGAACACTTGAGGCGAGAAGGGTAAGGGAGAGGTCGGGGCGTGAGCTTCCGGCCTTTTGCGTTGACCTGCATACCGCCTAACGGTATTATTTGAGCAGAGCGATTATGGGGGCAGCCTGCTAGTGCGGGGGCATAATTGGGGGCATCTGTATTTTTAGCAACAGAAGATGTTTTGCAATACTAAGCTTTTATATGTTCTGTTCGACCGACTCCCCCGTTCCAACCGGCTTCACCACGCAGACTCCCGGCCCTGCGGCCGGGGATTGCGCCCAGCAAAACCCACCGGCAACAGGAGGCCCGAAATGCATCTCGGCAAGGCCATCAGACTGGAACGCATCATCGACCGCAACACCAAGCGCGCCATCATCGTGCCCATGGACCACGGCACCACCGTTGGCCCCATCGGGGGCATCGTCAACATGCACAGCGCCGTCAAGGCCATTGTCGAGGGCGGGGCCAACGCCGTGCTCATGCACAAGGGCATGCCGCGCTGCTGCCACCGCACCCAGGGCAAGGACGTGGGGCTCATCGTGCACCTCTCGGCCAGCACCTCGCTTTCCCCCTTGCCCAACGCCAAGACCCTGGTCTGCACCGTGGAGGAGGCTCTGCGCCTCGGCGCGGACGCGGTGAGCGTGCACGTCAACCTGGGCGACGAGAGCGAGGCCAGAATGCTGGAGGACTTCGGCCAGGTCACGGGCTCGGCGCAGAGCTGGGGCGTTCCGGTGCTGGCCATGGTCTACGCGCGCGGGCCCAAGGTCAAAAACGAGTTCGACCCCGAGGTGGTGGCGCACTGCGCCCGCGTGGGCGTGGAGCTCGGCGCGGACGTGGTCAAGGTGCCCTACACCGGCGACCCCGATTCCTTCTCCCGGGTCATCGACGCCTGCTGCGTGCCTGTGGTCATCGCGGGCGGGCCCAAGCTCGACAGCACGCGCGACTTCCTGGTCATGGTCCACGACTCCATCCAGGCGGGCGGCGCCGGGCTCTCGGTCGGCCGGAACATCTTCCAGCACCAGCGCCCGGACCTGCTGACCCGGGCCCTGGCCAAGGTGGTGCACGAAAACGCCGGGGTGGACGAGGCCATGCAGCTGCTACAGGGCTACGAATAGCCCGCTTTCCGGCGCGGCGGCGCCAGCGCGGATAATCAGCGCGAAATAGCGCCCCGGCTCCCGCATCCAGGGGGGGGCCGGGGCGCTTTCTTTGGTCCGGCCCTGCTGGACCGGACACCGGCCCGAACACCGGAAAGGACAGACGCCGGAAAACGCAGACACCGTTGTTGGGCCGGTACCCTGAATGAGCACACCACGCAGCACTACGCAACAAGAAGATATTTGGACAATCTCCGCAGCGCGCCCCTAAAGTTCCGGCACCTCACAGACGATAAGCAGTGTAGGGTAAGACCATATAATGCGGGAGGGGCAGATGGACATTCACACACTTTCAACGAGCATGATCAATCAGGCCACGGCAGCCGTCACCACCCAGAACACCCTGCCGGTGCAGCCGGTTCACGCGGACACGGCCAACAAGCCGAATGGAAGCGATTCCGTCAGCATCTCCACCGAGGCCCGCGTCAAGGCGGCCAGCATCCCGGCTGCGGCCAGCAGCAGCAGTTCCAGCGCCGCGCAGGGCACAGACGACACCCTGGCCAGGCGCATCACCAAGCTCCAGAAGGAACTCCAGCGGGAGCAGGGCTCCAGCGAGTCCGCTGAAGAAAAGGCCGGGCAATTGACCGCCCTGCGCGGCCAGATCCGGCAGCTGCAGAACCAGCAGAAGGGCAACGTAGCCGACGCCGCCACGACCTTCAAGATCAAGAACGTCGTCACCTAGGCCTGTCGCCCATGACCGGAGCACAGAGCCCCTGCGCGGATGCCCAAAAGCCCGCGCAGGGGTGAACCTGCGTCCAGCGCCAGCCTGAACGCTGCGCACCCTCCCCCGCTGTCCTGGCCATGAACTCCCTGTTGTCCACGGAATTGCCCGCTGTGCGCCGCACACACTGAAAACGCGCCGCACGGGCCGTGTCCGGCGGCCTGGCCAGCGCTTGTGGCCCGACGCGTGTCAACACGCGGCGGCGTGGGCATCTCGCCGAAGCCCTCCGCCTGAAGCGTGACGGAACCGCGTCCGCGCGCCCTGGCCTGGCGGCCCGGACACAGGCGGCCGGAGACCCATATCACCGCGCCCCCGGCAGCGGCCATGCGGAACGCGGGCGGCGGCTCAAACAGGCGCGCCGCGACCGGACAATCAGGCAATATCCCCAGCGCTGGCGCACATCAGGTCGCCGACTCGCACCCGCCGCGCCCGACGCGGCAGGGCAGGCTCAAGGCGATTTCCGGCCCGGCGATGCCAGGCACGGGCTCGCGCGGCTGTTGCCAACCAGCGCCAGGATGACTATGCTTGAACCTTCGCCGGACAGACCCCACACGCAAACCAGTCCCCCAGGCCAGCTCAAGCCCGGCCAGGGGCCGAAATACCAGGAGATGCGCCATGCGCTACGCTTGCCTGCGCTGCGGCTACGTGTACGATCCCAAGAAAGGCGACCCGGAAAACGGCGTGCCGCAAGGTACCCCGGGCGTCGAGCTGCCTGAGGAATGGGTGTGCCCCAACTGCAAGACCAGCCAGGACGAGTTCGCCAGATTGGAGGAGAACTAAGGTGCCGGATCAGGCGCTGTTCCCCCTGGCGGCTTTGGCTGCGGCGGCTGCCTTCGGCCTGCTGTACTGGAGGCTGCGCGGACGCTGCGCGCCCTGAATGCTCATGTATGCGGCGGTCGCCGCAGGAATCGCCGCCTACGCGCTCTTGAAGGGCCTGACGCGCTGACCGGCGTCCGCTCCCGGCCCGACTACGCCCCACCTACGCCATAATGTCCAGGATGCGCCC
>Ga0209083_1003806_pt1 | contig 12191 bp, 17 predicted proteins | sample AM7aDNAmetaG_FD_184132 | JGI IMG/M metagenome (GOLD analysis project Ga0209083, IMG submission 184132) | Freshwater microbial communities from Finland to study Microbial Dark Matter (Phase II) - AM7a DNA metaG (SPAdes) (version 3) | ecosystem: Environmental > Aquatic > Freshwater > Lake ...
CGCAATCGAAGACAATCCAGGCTTTTGCGGGAGAAACAGACATGCCAGTGCTGACTGTCGAAGCCATGCCGGTTGTGCAGCCAGTGACCATCGAATGCGTGGCCGAGGTTTCACGGCAGTATCAAATTCCGGTTGCCTTGCTTGGCGGGGTGTTGGCGCAGGAGCGTGGCCGACTCGGTCAGTCTTCCCCAAACAAAAACGGCACTTGGGACATCGGGCCGATGCAGGTCAACAGCGCTTGGCTGAAGTTCTTCGCGCCGAACGGCATTGACCAACACCGGTTGCAGCACGACGGTTGCGCCAACCGCCGTCGGCACTATAACCATCCGCACGGGCAGGGAAGGGTCAAGGGCGACCTTTGGCGGGCGGTAGGCCGCTACCATTCGCACCAACCCGGTTTGGCGGCAGCCTACCAAGGCAAGGTGGTCGTCAAAGTGGGCGAGTTGAACAGCGGCAGACAGACGCTTGCCCGGTCGCCTGCCTTCTCAGCCAGCCCCTGCCCGACATCCACCGCCACCTTGGCCCGGTCAGCCTGCGCGATGCGCTGCTCACCTTGGGCGGCAAGGCGTTTCTGGTCAATGTGGATTACGTCTACCGGAGGGTCGGCTATCAGGTGTCGCCTACCGGCACTCATGAACCCGAAACCACCGAAGCTGAAAAGGGTTGCGGCCCTTGTGGTTGCCATTTTCAGTTGGTGGCTTGTGCCAAATATCACTTAGTGCTATAAGAACGCAGGAGGTAACGGCATGGTGATTTATAAAACCCGTTGGTTTGACCGTTGGAACGGAAGGCAGATATTTACGAGGTAAACTGCGATGCGCAAGACTAAATCAGCGATTCTTGAAGCCGTCCACGAAACGGCCAAAGGGCCGCAAGCCGCCAGTGTGATGGATCAAGTCACGATGCGGGAGTTTGACCGGCTCTGCCTGCCGCCGATCAAACCCTTGCAGCCGGAGGAAATCAAACAAATCCGTGAATCCTCCCGCGTCAGCCAAGCGGTCTTTGCCGCGTTTCTGAATACCAGCGTGTCCACCGTGCAAAAGTGGGAAATCGGCCAGAAGCGGCCCACTGGCACCGCGCTTAAACTGCTGCATTTGGTGCAGAGCAAGGGATTGGAGAGTATTGCTTAATCGACAAGAACTATTGAGAAAAAAAATCCACTGATTCCGTGCTGCAAACTCATTTGCAAATTTGAATGAATCTTGCAGATAGCTACAATGGCATCTTTTTGTAAATGACAAGATATTTTATACCCTATGAATGACTTTGCACATGTCAAACCAATAATTGTCGATGGAGACGTGGCAATTATTATGCGGCACCTTCGCAATCATACATCTTTGAGTTACGTAGAATTAAGGCAACTTTGCATTCATCAGTTAGATGATGATAATCGATTTGAGCCAATATTAGAATTTATCAAGGAAAAAGATTGGGCGGTTTTTAGCAGTGAAAGCCTAACTCTGACAGAGGCTGGCGCATCATGGCTCGATCAGCAGGGCAATGAATTAGCGGTTGAACAGGAGGATGCGAGTAGCACTGACAAGCCTCCACACCCATATGATGTTGCCAAATTAAAAATGGAAAACAAACATCTCAGTGTCTTTCAAGTATTACGAAAAATTGAGAAAGGCGAGATTGAGCTAAACCCAGATTTTCAACGTGCATTTGTATGGGATTTAACGAAACAGAGCCGCCTAATTGAATCAATTTTGATCCGTATTCCGTTGCCTGCTTTTTATATAGACGCAACAGATAAGATTTCTTGGAATGTTGTGGATGGCTTACAGCGGCTAACCACAATAAATAATTATTGCCGAAAACAAGCGTTTCCACTTAAAGGACTACAGTTTTTGGTGGAACTTGAAGGGAAAAAATTCGACGATTTGCCGCAAGAGTATAAAGTGCTTATAGAAGATGATACCGTTCTGTTATTTTACAACCTAATGCCTGGAACTCCTGTCCAAGCTAAATATACGATATTCTCGCGGGTAAATACTGGTGGAATGCAATTAACACCTCAAGAAATACGACACGCTTTGAGCCAAGGAAAATCTACTGTATTACTACAACATTTGGCTAAAAGTGATGCTTTTCGTTCAGCAACGGATGGTGCCGTTGAAAGTTTAAGAATGAGTGATCGAGAATTGGTATTACGAGCATTGGCCTTTATGTGTATGGGTGTAGATAAGTATAAAGAATTTAACGAACTGGATAAATTTTTGCTTCATGCAATGGATAAAATTAATGGATTATCTGATTTTGATATAAACAAAATTGAGCAGGATTTTATCGGTTCTCTGAAAAAAGTACGTGCAATATTCGGTCGCCATGCTTTTCGTAAATTCACTAGTCGCAATGGACGGCGATCACCTTTAAACAAAGCGTTATTTGAGATTTGGTGTGTAGGTGTTAGAGACTACGATCAAGATATATTAGTTGCCAATAAAGATCGTATTATTGACGATTTTGTCAAACTGTTGTCGCCCGTGAACCTGTTCTCGCGGTCAATTAGTTCAAGTACAAGCAGCTCTTGGGCGGTATCGACTCGCTTTAATGCTATAAATAACTTGCTTAGAGAAAACTGCAAATGATTGAGAATATTTTGATTGATGGCTATAAATGCCTGAAAGATGTAAATATAAACACGGGCAACCTGAATGTTTTTGTCGGCCCTAACGCATCAGGTAAGTCTAGTGTTTTACAAGCATTGCTTTTATTAAGGCAATCAGCGGATAAAGAGGGCAATGTTAGTGAATTACATTTGTCTGGCCCACTTTATGAAGCAGGCACCGCACTAGATGCTCTTCATCCGGCTGCCGAACATCAAATTAAGCTTGCCTTGAAAAACAAAGATATTAATAGCGATTTTTTATTTTTCCATGATCGGGACAGCCAATCACAAGCCAATAAGCGATTATTACCAGCCCAAGCACCGCAGGTACTTCCTCACGCACTTTATGGTCGTGGCAAGGAGTTCGCTTATCTTAGTGCTGAAAGAATTGGCCCTAGGGTAAGGTATCCTCTTCCGTCCGATGAAGTCCATTTGGGAGGGCTCGTTGGAATTCAAGGCGAATATACTGCGGCCATTTTAGACAGAGCTTCTACTGATGGAACAATAGTTGATGGATGGGATGAAAAATTTGTGAGTTGGCTTTCCTCCGCGCCAGAAAAATTAGACTCATTGCAGTTTCATAATGACTTAATTGATACCCATGGCCGCCTTGATGCGGTATGCAACCAAGTGCTGGGTTGGATATTGCCTGGAAGTGAATTTAAAGTGGAAGAGCATCACCAAATTGATTCGGCAACGCTTCGATTTATACGAGACCCTAGGAAAACGAAGACATCCGTTCGTGCCACCCATATTGGTTTTGGCTACACTTATACCCTTCCTATTATAGTGGCTGCTTTAGCGTTAAAGCCAGGAGGGATAATGCTGATTGAAAATCCAGAGGCTCATTTGCACCCATTTAGTCAATCACGTATTGGGGTTTTTCTTGCCATGATGGCCGCGACAGGTAGGCAAATCTTTTTGGAAACTCATAGCGACCACGTCATAAATGGTATACGTTTAGCTCTTCGCTATGAATTCATATCGCCGACCCAAGTGTTCATCAACTTTTTCAAGCCCATCGTTGACGGCGATTCTGCAACAGTTATCCCGATTGGCGTTCGAGCGAATGGTCGACTAGAGCGATGGCCGGAAGGTTTTTTTGACCAAATTGAAAACGACCTTTCTAAACTGTGATCTGTACCACAATGAGCGACTTTTATATTAACCCTTTATCAGTCAATGAGCAGTGTCATTCAACGAATGATGTATTGAGTTTAATTAAATCGATGACGGCCTGTTTTGAGTATCTAAAACCTACCATCCAAAAACAACGAATCAAACTATGGTTTGATCCAATCATCGAAAACCGACAGTTTATAATAGGTGAGCATTTCTTATCATCAATCAGAAGGTTACCAAATGATGAAGATGACGTAAAAAAACTATGGTTCATATACACTAGAAAAGCAGAAGAGACTTGCCCTAGCCAGACCCTAGTTAAGCTTACCTCACAGTACTGTAGTAATGCGATAGTCGAAGGATTTATCAGCGATGACGATGTTATTCAAAAAAGTAAATGGTTAAGTTTCGAAGGACATCCATTGAATGAGACGACTGAATACGATGTGCTACAAGATGGATTTGTATCGTACTCCGTCAAAAACGCCTATCACCTTGATTCTTTAAAACCACTATTACCTCGATATGAGGCTAACGAAAAACATCGCAAAGAATCCTATTATGATCATGGTCGCGGTGAGCAAGTAGCTGCAATGCCGCTTAATCATGAGGAAGCACAAAACCTTTTGCTAATATCAATTAAGCAAAATGATGATCGTTTTGCTTATGATGATAAAGCGACAAAATCATTTTATAAATTCAAGCCAACTCATTTAGAACTAGAAATTTATCACGGTTTTCAAATTAGCGAAAACGATATTCCTCCTAATATCAAAAAAGCACTACAATCCTAAGCCAAATTCCGTTTGTTACCAAGCTCCACTTGAGAACCCGGCCTTGGAAGCTCTGCTACTTAAAGGCTCCGACTATTAATCAAAACATGAAGACAATTATGGCTATCACGCTAACGATCCCAGACGATGTTATCCAATCCTTGAAAATACCTAAGCAACGGATGGATATCGAGTTGCGGCAAGAAATGGCGTTTGCCCTGTATCAGCGCGGCTTGGCCTCGATGGGGGTGGCAAGGCGCTATGCGGAACTAGACAAATGGGCATTTCTCGACGGTTTGGCAAAGCGTGGCATTGTCAGGCATTTCGGCGAAGACGAGTTGAGCGAAGATATTGCCTATGCCCGCGATAGTCAGTAACTCGACACCGTTGATCCATCTCGCCCGCATCGGCCAGCTTGATTTGCTGCGGGATTTTTTTGGCAAGGTGATGATTCCTCCCGCCGTCTATGACGAATGCGTGGTGCAAGGCAGGGCTTACCGGGATGCCCAGCTTATCGCTCAGGCGGAGTGGCTGGAAATCAAGCCAGTAAGCGATAGCCATTTGGTGATATTACTGAATGCCGAATTGGATCGCGGGGAATCCGAAGCCATTGCGCTGGCTTTGCAACAACAGACGGATTTGCTGCTGCTGGACGATGCGGAAGGCAGGGGCAAGGCGAGGCTCTATGGCTTGAAATACACCGGCACCGTCGGCCTTCTCTTGAAGGCAAAGCTTGATGGAAAGCTCCCGTCATTGCGCGGCGCTTTGGACGCACTTCAAGATACTGGCTTTTGGCTGGATAGCCGACTTTACCGGAAATTGCTGCAAGAAGCTGGCGAATGAATCAACTGGCCTAACACGCGAGTTCGGCTGGCACTCGCCACACATCGTCGCTCGCGCCCTGTTCGCGATGGGCAAGCGCCCAAGTTATGACCTCATCACCCACTACATGACCAACATGGACCCCCTGTTCCTGGACTATTGCCGCCAATGGCTGTCGGGGGCGGCCCCGGACTGGGAGCGGGACGTGGCCGGTCGGGTTTCGCGGATGTCGGACCGCGACATCCCCAACTCCATGAAGGGGCGGGCCAAGGAAGTGGTCGCGCTGATCCAGTTCATCCGCGAAAACGGGCTAAGCGACGGCGTGGCGGACGGGCTGGTCTCGGCGATCAACTTTGGACCGCACTTATTTCGACAAGATCACCGCCAGTCTGCTGCCGTTGATGGAAAAACTCATTTCTGGACGGATCGGCGAGTTGATCTCGCCAAACTACGAGGACATGGCCGACACCCGCCCGATCTTCGAATGGCTGGATGTCATCAAGCGCAAGGGGATTGTCTATGTCGGCTTAGATGCCTTGAGCGATTTCACCGTTTCCGCCGCCGTCGGCAACTCCATGTTCGCCGATCTGGTCGCCATCGCCGGCACCAAGCACGGCATCGACGCGGGTGTCCCCGAATCGGTGCGGGACAGGGCGAAGCCGAAGATTTCCATCCACGCCGACGAAGTGATGAGATGATGAACAACCAGTGCCCCGCTGCCGATGAGGCCGGGGGTGCCGGAGTTCAAGTCACCGCCTACACGCAAACCTGGTCGGACATCGTGGCCCGGTTGGGCGACAGTGCCAAGGCCGGGCAGGTGATGGGGACAACAACTCGCTGATCATGCTGCGGGTGCGCGAACTGGAGACCGCCGAACTGCTGACCAAGCAGTTGCCGGAGGTGCAAGTCCATTCGATGACCCTGGTGTCCGGGGTGACCGACACCTCCGACACAACCCTCGACGTGGACTTCACCTCGACCAACCAAGACCGCATCAACGTCGTCGACGCGCCGATGCTGGTCCCCGCCGACCCGGCGATGCCGCAGGACGTGCGGCAAGTGGCAGAAGGCATGCTGCACAAGTACAGCACCGCCGACCAGTGGTGGTGGGGGCCGACCCGCTGGCGGGGAACGCCCGTGGCTGAAGCCTCCCGCCTGGTCCCGCCGCCCAAGCGCGGTCCGTTAGGCAAGCTGGTCGCGGCGATTTTGGCGTTTTCGTTCTGGCTGCTGCTGGGCATGCTCGGCAACATCCTGTTCGAGAAAGGTGTGGATGTTGTGCTCTGGCCCGGCGAAGGCCCGTCGCACGGCGATGGTCGAGGACGAACTGCGCGGGCTGGAGAGCAATTTCGGCGAGGGGATATTCATCCGCCGCCCCGCGCTGTTTGCGCGTAAAATAGCCACTCGACATTTATACCAACTTTCCAATGAAAACCGACAGCCTTTTCTACCGTTTGCTGCAAGCCGAGCCGACTCTGGCCTTTGAACTGGCGGGGGTGGACGTGCCACAACATGAGGGTTACAGCTTCATTTCACTGGAAATCAAGCAGACGGCGTTCCGCTTGGACGGCATTGCCGAGCCGCCATCCGACCGGCCCGATGCGCCGAGGGGCTATGTCGAAGTGCAGTTCCAACCCGACGATGATTTTTACCCGCGATTTTTTAGCGAAATCCTGCTCCACCTCGGTCAATACCCAAGCCTGAATCCTTGGCAAGCCGTAGTCATCTACCCCAGCCCAGCCATTGAGCGATTATCCCCGGCGACCGCACCGCTCCTTAACCTGCCCAACTTGCACCGGGTTTATCTGAACCAATTGCCGTTGCTCGACAGTGCCAACCCAAAGCTATGGCTAATCGCCCTGATCGTCACCGATGCCGCGAAGATCGCCCCCATCGTGCGGAAAGTCCAAGCCCATCGGGAAACCCAGCCCGCCGACGGCATAGACTGGCTGGAATTGCTGGAAACCGTGCTGGTCTATAAACTACCCAAATTCACCCGCGAGGAGATACAAAAGATGTTTGGCCTAAATGATGTTGATTTCAAAACAACCCGGTTTTATCAAGACACGTTCGCAGAAGGCGAAGCCGCCATGCTGCTGCGCCTGTTGGAACGCAAATTCCACTCCCTGCCGGAGTCCGCCCGTCAACGCATCGCCGCCGCCGATGCCGAAACCCTGCTGGTGTGGGGCGAGCGCGTCCTTGATGCTAAAAGTCTTGATGAGGTTTGGGGAAATTGATTTCTTTGATGTCGGCGACAATCCTCTGCGCCCGAAAAATAAACTTGGTATGGCCCCGCTTTTGCCGCTATGAACGCCGGATCGAAATCTTGTCGTCGATTTGTTTTGTACTCATGTTGCTTGTAGGCGTGAAATCTCACGGTGCCGAGAATGTACCCCCTATCCTGCGCATTAATGACCCTTTCGCCGCCCCCATCTGGCGAATCAATGTGGATGCCGATGAGCGCTATTTGGTTGCAGGCTCGGCAGACAAGGCGGTCACAGTCTGGACATTAAACGACTGGAAAAAGCCGGCAATTCATCGCGTTCCGCCACGACCAGAAGAGGATCAGCGAGCCCACCCAACTGCAATCAGTCCAGATGGCGCAATAGTAGCTTACGGCGTCCCACCATTACGCGACAGCAATGGATGGCCAGTACCCGGCACCAGTAAGATATACATTCTCGATACCGACACAGGGAAGATACTAAAGGAGATCGGAGATATTGCCAACCGACCCCAAGACCTCCGCTTTTCACCGGACGGTCATTATCTGGCGGCGGCTATCAGCGACGGGTGTGGTGTCCGTGTCTGGAGAACTTCCGATTGGAAAATCTTCGGACAAGATGACATCGGCTACGGGGGACAGTCTGACGAGACTGGTAGCATATGCATAAATACTCCCCCGAAAAAGCGTGACAAACTACCAGACACGCTGTACGAAGATGGTTGTCCGTAGCCTTGATGCAAAAGCCTCCTTACAGGAAACGCCAACACGATCTTGGATTCCTACTGTAATCAGGTCTTGGTTGTTCATGTCGCGCTGAAGAAAGCATGTAAGACAATATGTCCCAATTAAATGCTACGGCATATATTCGGCGGTTTTTTGAACAATGGGGAATAAAATATGAACAAACATCGACTACTTTTAATCGCATTTAGTTTGGTTCTAAGCTTGACGACCATCGCCATTGCTCAACCTACCAGTAGCCCGAAGTCCGCTGTTTCAGAAACCGTCAATTCGAGCCAAAAGACCATCGACGAAATACGTAACGCGGCCGCTAAACGATTTTCCATAGACCCAAGTAAAATCATGCCAGAGACAGATTTAGTTGCTGACATACAGCGTTTTCATATTCTAATAGTTACTATAAAAAATTATGGACATAATTTCAAGTTATTGATCCAATAAAACAAATTTCAATGGCGAAGTTCTATCTAGTAACTATTTGATGTTGAAAACGCTGTAGGGCTGGATCGGACTGATCTCTACTACTGGCTTAAGGAGCTATTTGAGACTTGGAAGATACCTCCCGCCCCGCATGAACTGACTCGTGTCCGCGACATCGCCAACTATGTTGACAATGCTGAGCCTTTGGCAAGCAATGGGACTAAGGGCATAGACACTCCGCCAAATAGTCAAGGAGAGAAGCCCAAGTCCTATGTGCAACAGGTGTTTTTTGCGACCAACCGAAATGCCATCAGTGATTCACGGCCTGAACGGGCCTTTGGTGGAGACAGGGCGGCGGCTGGCAAAGTCACCTATGGCATCGCATCGGTCAACATTCCAATAACACACAAGAAGGGCCAGATCGAAACACCCTTCATGCAAATACGAATCCTCCGCGACTCAAGCCAGCACATCTTATATACTCGGCCCCCTGAAGACCCTCAGCGATGCGGAGTTCTCGTCTGCTTTAGGTACAACCAAGGATGACTTGCTCGTCTACATTCATGGCTTCAATGTGACATTTGAAGATGCCATTACGCGGACTGCGCAAATCGCGTTTGATTTTGGCTTCCCAGGAGCGCCAATTGCCTATACTTGGCCTTCGGGTACACGTTCACCTCCCCTACACCGGCAACGGCAAGAGTTCTAACCCTTGGCGGCGGCGGGTAATGGCGGTTTGCAGGTAGTCCCAAGGGGAATGGCCACGCCGGCGGCAGGTGTCAATGACGCTGGCCAGCAAGGCGAAGTGACGCGACCCCTTGGGTGTGCGGGTGCCGTGGCTAATGAGCCGCAGAATCACCCAATGCCGCAAGGCGCGTTCAGCTTCGTTGTTGGTCAACGGCCAAAACGGATTCGAGAGGACAGCAAAGATCGCCTCCCAGTCGTTCAGGAATTCGACCGCTAGTTCATGCGTCTTGGCATGGGGATGCCCCCGCATCGCTTCGCAACGGCAGCGAAACGCCTTTAAGCGTTCCTCCCATTCGGGCATCAGGGACACGCCAGGGGGTCCTTCGCGGGCCTGTTGGACGGACACCCAGAGGCCGTTCCACAATGCCAGAACCTCTAGGCCAAAGCCTTGGGCGGCAGGGTTCAGGCTCTCGGCCAAGCCCTGTGCCTTGCGTTTCAGGTGCGCCCAGCATCGCAGGCGCCGCTCCAGCCACCGGTACGCCTGCCAGCCGTCGCTCATCAGAACACCGGCATAGTCTTCCAGCAGGTTTTTGACCAGTTCCTGGCCGCGATGGCTGACGTAATAGAGGACGGTGTGGGTCGTGATGAACACCCACAGCCACAGTGGCGGCGACGCGCCTTGCTCCGGCCAGGGGGTTTCATCGGCATGCAGCAGTTCGCTTTGCTGGATGGACTCCACCAGTTCCTGTTCCAAGGGGGCCACGATGGCCGCCACTTCCGCCAAGGCTTCATGGATCGCGCCCGTGCTGACCCAGATGCCCAGCCAGTCGTGGAGAAATTCTTGGATGCGCGCCCGCGACATCCTGTAGCGCTTCGACAGCACCACTATCAGGCTCGCCAACCCCGCGCCAACCAGCCGGAAACCGCCAATCTCGACATCGTCCTCCGTGACACGGAACGGTTCCGCACGGGTCACATGGCCACATCCGCAGGCGACCTCTTCAAACAGGTGCTTGGTGATCCGAACCGTCCAGCCGTTTCCTTCCCGGACCCAATCCGCTTCGTAATACCCCGTGTAAGCCTGTCCGGCTTGCCCCGTCGAACCCGTCCCGCATCCCGCGCACGCCTCCGGCCTGTGTATTTCCACCGCGTCCACCCGTGTCGGTGCGGGCCGCCCATGCCCCGGTGTGCCCGGCACCTTGCCCGCCCGTTTCCGGGCCATCGGTTGGGACTCCACCGCCGGTGCAGACTCGGCTTCGGCCTCGGCATCACGGGCGGCCTCCGCAGGGGTATCCTCGGCAACGGTTTCTTCCGGGTTTTCGTCCCGTTCCGCATCGGCATCCGCCGCACGGGTTTTATCCCACGGCGCTTCCCGGCTCGGTGGCAACGAACTGTTCCGGCTAGTTTGGTTCAACCGCTCACGGGCTTCTTTCAGGTCCAGCAGAAGCTTGGATGACAACGAGCGCAGCGAATCCTCTCCCAACCGATCCAAGTAGGCTTCATCGATCTGTCGTAGGCTGTGGTCGCTCAGTTGCATGGGGGGCGAGAAAGTTCAGAATGTTGCGATCATTGTACCAATTAGTCGAACTTGGCTATAGGGGGCTGGGGGGGATTGTTTACAAGGCCACACTCTCAGGAAAAGGCGGGGGGGGTGAACGCTTACGACCCGCGTGGCGGGGTTCGCTGGATTTTTCCCGAAAAGGCTAGCTATTGGAACGAGCCTGATAGGCATATTGCCAAATAACTTCTCAAGCAACTTGCTTGTCAGATGCTGAATGGGCGTATCGGTATAGCGTCTTAGGTTCTATATCGACCTGACCACCCAAGAATTCCAAGCATCCCCAATCAGAATTGACATAGGCCGTGTGCAGATCGTCAACGGTGACATATCGACCAATTAAATCCTTTAGGTCAGCCTCCCAGATTTCTCCGTTTTCAAAACTTAGCAAAAAATTATAGGCATGTATCTGCTCAAATTGTCGAAGTTTCATCGGTCACTCCAACGGTTGTATGGGATGGAAGTTTTGCGTGTCCCACATTTCTATTAACTCGTTTTGGTGAATCTCTGCCCATTCCCGGACTAATTGACGGCATTTTTTAGGGATATTGCCCTCTATGATATTTAGATTAATCAACTCCATTACCGCTTCGTACTCTCCATATTTTACATGGATATGTCGCGGCGGGTGCTCTCGATCAATTAAATACATTCTAATGATAATTCCGTAGAATCTACATATCTCTGGCATATTAATGACACCTACCGATTACTTCAACTATTAGAGTGATTTATTCCCTTGCTCAAAACTCATTCCATGCATCATCATCTTCTGGATTGTCCCAAATGTGCATTAAGGTCAACTCCTGTGCGGTCATTAAGTCCATTATTGTGGCTCTTTCCTGTTTCATTTTTAAGTAACGGATAAAATCCAATACTTCCCGTGCTTGATCGTCTGGAAGAGTTTTCAAATACTCAAATGCCAATTCTGCCAGTGTCATAAAAACACCAAATAACATAAATCATTATAGTCTTTGCGTTTTCGCGAATTGCTTTAGTCTTTGCGTACACCGAAGGTCAAATTAGCCGTGCCATAAGCAGAAACTTTATCAAGTATATACCGGACTAGCGATTTAGCAAGAAGCAAGGATGGAGCTTTCGGGTTACTTGAACACTCTAGGCACTCTTCTCCCGCCCACCTCCCGCATTTCCCATGCTTCCCTAGCGGGTGAGTCCGAATAACTGACATGGATGGGTCGGTCTTTGCCGTAAAAGTACAGCCTGTCATAG
>Ga0209083_1003807_pt1 | contig 12190 bp, 10 predicted proteins | sample AM7aDNAmetaG_FD_184132 | JGI IMG/M metagenome (GOLD analysis project Ga0209083, IMG submission 184132) | Freshwater microbial communities from Finland to study Microbial Dark Matter (Phase II) - AM7a DNA metaG (SPAdes) (version 3) | ecosystem: Environmental > Aquatic > Freshwater > Lake ...
GCGGGTTTTCAACCAAACTGCGCACCGCAAGCCGCCGACAACAAACCGCAAATGGCCAACAGTTTTATAAGACACCGGCGGATAGACTTTGACGGATTGGCAGGAAGGATTATTTTGTTCTCGTTGTGACAACTAATGCAAAGCCCGTTTCGCTCGTCCGGCTGGACGAATTGCCGCCGCGCGTCTGCGCCGTGGTGCGCAGCGTCACGACCGACGACGAGGACACGCAGCGGCTCAAGACGCTCGGCGTCTGCGTCGGGCGCCGGCTGGAACTCGTTCGCGCCGGGAATCCGCTCATCCTAAAAATTTTCGGTTCGCGCCTCGGGCTGTCCGCCGAACTCGCCGCGCGTGTGACGGTGGAAGTCTGCCAGCCCGGCCATTGCGCGATGCGCGAAGAAAATTGCGCATGAGCGCCTGTCACGACAGCGCGCCGGAAGCCGCCGCGCATTCCCATCACACGTTCACGCTCGCGCTCGTCGGCAATCCGAACGCCGGCAAAACCACTTTGTTCAACGCGCTCACCGGCCTGCGCGCCAAAACGGCGAATTTTCCCGGCACGACGGTCGAGCGCAAAGTCGGTCGGCTGCACCTCGACCACAAGCAGATTGTGGTCGTGGATTTGCCCGGCCTTTATAGTCTCGACAGCAAATCGCCGGACGAAAAACTCGCCGCCGACGCGTTGCAGGGAAAGCTCGACCACACCGCACCGGACGCCGCGCTCGTCGTCGTGGACGCGACGAATCTCGAACGAAATCTTTTTCTCGTCAGCCAGATTTTGGAGCTGAAGAAAATTCCCGTCGTCGTGGCGCTGAACATGATGGATATGGCGCGACGCGACGGCATCCACATTGATGTGGCGAAATTGCGCGAGGAACTCGGCTGCGTCGTCATGCCCGTGTCCGCGCGCAACGGCGAAGGCGTGGACGAATTGAAGCGCGAACTCGACCGGCTCGTGAAGGGCGCGATGCCGGAGGCTGTGGATCATGTGGATCCGAACTGCGCCGGCTGCACCGGTTGCACTTTTCAGGCGCGCTACGAATGGACGGAGCAGATTTCCACGCGCGTCATGGACGCCGCGCTCATCCAGCGTTCGGCGTGGACGGACCGGCTGGACGATTATTTCACGCATCCGGTCACCGGCGTGGTGATTTTCCATGTCGTGATGCTGGCGCTGTTTGCGCTCATTTTCTGGGCGGCGCAAATTCCGATGGAGCTGATTGACCATGCGTTTGCGGGCATCAAATCATGGACGGCCTCGATTCTGCCGCCGGGCGATTTGCAAAGCCTGGTTTCCGATGGCGTGGTGGGCGGCGTTGGCGGCATTCTGGTTTTTCTGCCGCAAATCTGCATTTTATTTTTCGCGCTGTCGCTGCTGGAAGACACCGGCTACCTGTCGCGCGCCGCGTTTGTGATGGACAAAATCATGCGCAAACTCGGCCTGCCGGGCAAAGCCTTCGTGCCGCTGCTCTCGGCACACGCGTGCGCGATTCCCGCCATCATGTCCACGCGCGTCATCGAAAATCCGCGCGACCGGCTGGTGACGATTCTAGTCACGCCGCTGATGGCGTGTTCGGCGCGCATCCCGGTTTACGCGATGGTCACGGCGCTGCTGTTTCCGCATTCGCCATTGAAGGCGGCGCTGGTTTTCACCGCCGCGTATGCGTGTGGTGTGGTGTCAGCGCTTGGTGCGGCGATGATTTTCCGTCGAACCATTCTGCCTGGCGAAAGCAAACCGCTGATGATCGAACTGCCGCCGTATCGCGTGCCGGGTTTGCGCGTGGCGCTGCTGCACACTTACGACCGTGCAAAAATTTTCGTGAAACAGGCGGGCACGATCATCCTCGCAATCTCGCTGGTTTTATGGGCGCTTTCGTATTATCCAAAATCCAGCCCGCCGGCCGCCGCCGTCGCGATGACGACGCAAGCCGCACAATTTGAAAAGTCCGGCGACACGAATCAGGCGGCAGCTTTGCTCGACACCGCTGACCGGCTGACCGCGCAGAATTCGCTGCAAAATTCCTTCGCCGGAAAAATCGGCCACGTCATTGAGCCGGTCATCGCGCCGCTCGGTTACGACTGGCAGATTGGCATCGGCATCATTAGCTCATTCGCCGCACGCGAGGTCATCGTCTCGACGCTGGCGATTGTTTATGGCGTCGGCAAGGATGCGGCGGAAAACAATCAGTCGTCGCTTTACAGCACGTTGCAACAGGCCAAACGCACGGACGGCACGCCGATTTTCAACGTGGCAACGTGCGCGAGTCTGTTGGTTTTTTATATTCTCGCGGCGCAATGTTTATCAACCACCGCCGTCGTGCGGCGCGAGACAAACAGTTGGAAATGGCCGCTGTTTCAAATCGCCTACATGACCGGTCTGGCCTATGTCGCGGCGTTGGTCGTGTATCAGGTGTTGCGGCATCTCGGTCACGCGTGAGCCGCAACACGCTTGCCGAGCAGACTGGCCGGGGCTAATCTCCTGTCGGCTGCGTCTGTAGCTCAGTTGGATAGAGCACCTGCCTTCTAAATAAAAAACGCATCTTTTACTATCGCTGATTTGGATTCTCAATCGTAAATTCTGCAATGTCCATAATGGTTTTATGAGGTTTCAGCTTTTGCAGTCGTTTACAAGTATTTGCCCAAAAAACAGCCTTCAGTATAGAAAAAAGTATAGAAAGAATTTACTGAATTCGGGGTGAAATGATTGGCGCTCCCACCCGGAATCGAACCGGGATACGCGGATTAGAAATCCGCTGCTCTATCCATTTGAGCTATGGGAGCACAAATTTTAAGCAGAATACTCGTTCCAGATTTTTTGCCAAGACGCATCATGCAAAGCGAAATAGACGTGGCGCTCGTGACGGGCTAACCTACACGAAATGACGTGGCGTGAATTAAGCGACTTTTTGCATTTGCAGCGGCGATCTGTTGCGCCCCGGCCAATCTCCGAGTTCGCCCGGATTGGAGAGAAAGCGTCGGACACTTTCGAGCGTCTTGAAAAAGCAACACACGAATCGCTTGACGAAGCCGTGTGCGGATTTGCTAAAGCAAAAACTTGGCCTGTGCTTTCAGACGAGCAAACAGTGATGCTGTATTTCCGGTTGAGTAATGGTGTGGATTTGGCGATAGCGTTGAGCACCTGCACAACGGGTCTTTTTCCCGCTTTAGAAAATCGGGATTCGGAAATGATCCAGTGGGCGCTCAACGAAGCGTGGGTTTATCCAGGTCTGCCACACACGCTTCGTATGTATTCTGAAAAACGACCAACTTTTGGCGACGACCCGATGCGGAATTAAGTTTATCGGTTACGGGTTACTGATTGGTTCAGACGCCGATTCTTGTTGGCCGACTTTCTTAATTTCAATCTCCTCAATAACCCCTTCGCTTTTGCCAAGCCCCTCATATTTTTCAGGGCGCACTCGGATTCGTTCCACGGCGAGCCGTTCCAGCGCATCGCACAGCGGCTCTAAACCTTTTCCTTTGACCAAGACGATTCGGTCTTGAAACTGGATTTGCACAACGTCCTTGCCGCTTTGCCGGATGAATTTTGCGTGTTGAAAATAACCGTAGGGAAACAAGTGAACTTCGTTGACAGTTTCCACGCGCAAGCATTGCGGACTTGTTGCCGTGCGCCAGCACGTCAGATTCTTTGTCCGCGCGTCCGTTGCGGTGTCATTCGAGGGCTTTGTTTGTGTTTCCATAAATCAATGTTCTCAATTTTTTGTTGAACCGTCTCCGAACGGCGGCTTTGAATCAGTCCGGCGATATATCTGCGAACCGGCGGTGGCGGCACACGCTGCGACTGTGCCGAATCTTGCTTCGCAAATTCAATCGCCAGTTCACGGTCGCCCAAGCGACCGACGTTCTCGCGCAACTGCGCTTTGTCCTGGGTGAAGATTTTGACCGCCCGTGTTCCGCGTGAAATCGTGACGAGCCATTGCTGATTATTCGTCGCGGCCTTAACGGACGAATCGGAAAACAGAACGTGTTCGACGGTTTTGCCTTGTGAGCCATAAGACGTAATCGCGTAACCACGGACGAACTCCCGATATTTTTCTGGCAGGACTCGCCCGTCTTTCAACTCAATGCGCCCATTTGAATTGACGGCTTTGACCGTCACCAGTTCGCCGTTAATTAGTTCTTTGCCGCCAAGCGACGGCGCATTGGCCTTGAGTTGCAATTGATCGCCCTTGGCGAGCGGCATTTCAACCGACTGGCAGACTGTGAGCCGGTTCAACAACTTGAAGGGAATTTTCTGCTCTTTCTTTTCCCCCTTGACCAGCAAATGTGTTGGCGTTGCGACCAACAGTTTGCCGATTTCGCCTTTGGCGAAATTCCCCGTCTCGCGGTTAAAAACAATCACCGCATTGGCCGGATAAAACCGCTGGTCGCGTTTTTGAGCATCCGTCAAATCCAGCCGCTCGTGAGCCGCCACCGTCGAATCGGCTTTATCAATCAGCCCCGCCATTCGCAGTCCAATCCGAATCCGCTCATTGATCTCCCGAATCTCCGCCCAAGTCTGCGAAACAATCACGGTGGACTTTTTCCTTTCCGCCAGCGTCAGATAATCGGCGACCAGCCGTTCGCGTTGCTCGTCGGTGGTGCGGCATTCGACAATTGCGCCGAGCCGATCCAAACGGTCGAATGATTCGGCGTATTGGCCGGACTGTGCCTTGCGAACCGCTGCGCGGTATTGCCTGATGCGTTTCCGCTCGGACTTCGTTTCACCCGCCTTTGGATTCTGTCGCCGAATCTTTGTCAGCCGCGCCGCTTCCAGACCGGCATACCGCTCGATGGCGCGCAGGGCGTCCGAGGCTTCGACCGCCCCATGCTGGCGCGTGTCGCCGGAAAGAATGACGCGACCACCATTCACTTGCACGAAACTCAAAAGCTCGCACATCTGCTTTCCGCCGATTTGTCCGGCTTCATCCACAATCACCACCGAGCCAGGCATCATCTGCCGTTTCGCCAGAAATTCAGAAACGGTTTTGGTATCGGCAAAACTCTTTTTCAAATCCAGAGCTTGCTGGCGCTGCGGCGCGATGACGTATGAATTGTGTCCGGCAGCTTTCAAGCCGTTGCCGATTTCTCGAAGCGTATGGCTTTTCCCCGTTCCCGCGCCACCACAGAACAGCGTGACAAAATCACGCGACCCCAGAATCAATTCGGCGGCGGTGCGCTGATCCGGCATGAGGTCGGCGGCAATGTTGTAACGTGGATTGAACTCCGTGAACTTGCCCCGCCCGTCGCGGGCGAGGCAGACGATTTCCCATTCGCAGCTTAAAATCTCGCGCGTCGTGATTTTTGACGGCGCGTGTTCGTTGCGAATGTAATCACGTTCCTGCCCTGCCGCCTTGATGCCATGAACCGTCAATTCCGATCCGCGCCCACGCTCCAAAGCCGCGCTCCAAACTTCGTGTTCGCGGACGACCGAGCGGCGGTCAAACAAGTGGTCTTCCGCCCACTGGACTGCGGCTTGCGCCGTGACGGACGGCGATTGAATCGCCGCCTTTGACTGGCGAGCCAGCGCGCGCAGGGATTGCCTTTCTTCGCCCGTAAGCTGGCTGTCCCAGAGGCGTTGAAGTTCAGGCAGGGCAATTCCTTCAATTTTCCGGCTGCGCTCCGCTTGGGCGATTTGTGAGCGCAGTTCCTTCAAATTGCCATTTGCCAGTTCCGGCTTCTCTTTCAGCATCCGTTCGATGCTGGCATCAATTTCTTTGTGGCGTTTGGAGAAACGTGATTGCAGTTCACTGGACACGCCCTTGATTTCAAAATCGCCACGAGGGTTGTTTTCAATCTCATAGCCGAATTGCCGCAAGTCGCGGGCGAATTCGTGGTAATAGACATTTTCGGCAAACTTCCGCACCTGAAGCATTTCGTAATTGGATAACGCCTTCCAACGATTTTCGGTTGCATCAAACGTGGCGTTGAACATGACGCAGTGTGTGTGCAAGTGGGGATCAAGCGCGCGGGAGGTGTCATGGCGGAATGTGGCGCAGACGACGTTGCCGGTGAGCCGCTCCGATTTGTCCATTCCACGATGCACCTGTGTCCCGGCGAAGTGCTGCAATTCGTTGACGGCAATCCGCACGGCGCGACTGTGTGCATCCAATAGCCGCTTGTCATTGGCAATCAATGCCTGAATGGAAACTGATTTGGGCGGTGAAAATGTGAAGTCGTAGAAAATCCGGCGATTGGCAACCTCTGCCATTCTGTCCGAATCCCAGCGTGTGGTTTTCATCCGCTGTGTCAGCAATTCGCCGGTGTTCGGATTCTGGTTGTGGCAGAGTTTCAGGAATTGATCCTGTTTCACCCTGCCTGCAAGCCCAAGCGTTTCAGCCCCGATTCCAGTCCATTCGCCGGACACGATATTTTCCTGACTGTAATAATCGCCGAGTTGCAGATGTTCTTTGAAGTATTTTTCGGCATTGTTCAGGTTGCATTGTGTCTTGGTTGAAAGCACCCCCACTTTTTAGCTCATCCTGCCCACAAAAGTTGTGATGAAACCATCACAACCTGATTGTCGGAAATCGGTTTACATGGAGGCATGAGTTCATCGCTGAAGTGGCTTTTTTCATGGCACGCCTTACGTCTAACCTTCGTTAGAGGTTTTGCTTATCGCCTTTTTGCCAAAGATTTTCGATTTGTTTGCCAAATTCTTGCCAACAATTCGCCAGCTTCTTTCGACGTATTTTCGGAGGTTTTATGAGCGAGCAAAGTCCATCCGACGAAATAAAAACTCGACTGGCGGGAGTGGTTTGTGGCTACCCCAAGTTGTCACCCAAACGGGCGTTGTTGCTTCCTTTCAAATCCCAAATTAAAGAGCTTCGCGCGCGCAATGCTGCCTACGACGACATCCGGCTGATTTTGGCAGAGGAGAAAATAATTGTTTCTCTTAACACCATTTACCGATTTTGCCGCGACGTGATCGGCGAGGAATCCGACCGACCTCATAAATCACGCCCGCCAAAAAATTCACCGTCAAAACCTATTCCGGTGCTACCGCCACCTGAAAAAATTGGGGCGACCTTGCGGGAACAGCGGGAGCGTTTTCCCGGCCCGTGGTCGCGGCGCAAGCCGGGACCACGCATCGCCGATTCAAAAAACCTTTAACCAAAAATTATGCAAAAACAATTCAATGCTGTCATCAACGGCAAGGGCGGCGTCGGCAAAAGTTTCTTCGCTGTCAATTTCGTCCAGTATCTTAAAGACAAGGACATCGCCCACATCGCCGTTGATACCGACAACGAAAACTCGACGCTGAAGCGTTTCCATCCCGAAGCCCTGTTTCTCAATATCGCAGAACCGACCGAAATTGATTCAGTTTTCGCCATGCTGGACAAAACGGATTTGGTTGTCATGGATTGCCGCGCGGCCTCGACCGACATTTTTCTCGATTATTTTGACGAAGTGCGAATCTTCGATCTGCTCAAACAGGTTGGCGCATCCTTGAATCTCATCATGCCGGTGAATCACGAAACCGACAGCTTGGAGCAGATTCGCAACATCACCGACCGGCTCAATCACAATGCCCGATACCTGGTTGTCAAAAATGAGGCGTTGTCGGAACGGTTTGACAACTACGAGCGCAGCGCCACAAGGATACGACTGATGGAGGAACTGGATGCCAAAGAAATCATCATGCCGAAACTTTACGATTGGATCGTAGCCGATTTGAACCGGCACGACCTGACCGTTTCCGCTGGCATCAATAATCCTGCCTTCGATTTCTTCAACCGGCAACGGCTGCTAAACTGGCAGCACCTGCTTTATAGCCAACTGGAATCTGTGTGCGGGATGTTACTGCCACCACCGCCGAAAATTCAAAAGTCGAAAAAGGAAACGAAATCCAGCGACTCACTTTTGTGAACGAGGAAAAGCACAGCTTCAACGAGGCGGTTTCCGAATGGCGGCGCAAGCACGGGATTCGGGATGATGACTCCGTTTTGCAGATGCTGGAATTGCTCAAGATATTTTTCCAGAACGTCAAAATTGAAATTCCGCCCGACATGGATTCCATCCAGTTGGTGACGGTTCGTGTCTCGCTGCAAACGCTTACGCAATTGACCAAGGAATTTTCAAAGGAGGCGCGGGAGTTGAAACAGGAAATTCGGAGCGTTCCCCAAATCACCCAGCAGCTTTCCGCCGGGCGTGCCGTGGCTTTTTTCTGCGTGGCAATCGCTTCGCTCTTGGCCGGAATCCTGGTTGGAAAATATTTACTCTGATTATGCGCTGGATAAATTACATCACGACCGGCCTGTCTTTGCTGATGGCGACCGGAGCACTCCTTTTTCTGCCCGCGCCGGCCTCGTGGATTGTGGCGGCGATCTTCGCTGGCATTGCTGCTTACGCGGCCACGGCGAAGGGTGGTAAAATTGCAAAAAGTAAATTTATCGTTCGGCTGAAGGGCTTTGCGTGGACACGCGAAGATTTTTGCCGAGGCTGGCTCATTACCGGCGACACCGGCTCCGGCAAAACCCGCTCCGGCATCAATCAACTGCTCTTTCAGGTTTTTCAAAACGATCCCAATTGGGGCGGCCTGTGCATTGACGACAAGGGCGTCTATTGGGAAACGCTCGTGGAAATGGCAGCGAAGTTTAATCGCCAAGACGATTTAATTCTGTTGCAAGTCAGGCCGGACAACCCGCCGGAGAAATGGAAACCGGCATACACATTCAATCTGCTTTCTGACCGGACAATTCCGCCGTCCACCTACGCAAAGTTTGTAGTGGATACGGTGACGAGCTTGGGACAGCGCGCCGAACAATCCTTTTTCAAGAGCCAGGCACAAACGCATATCGGTCTGGCGCTGGAACTGTTGACGCGATTGGGGATGGAAGCGACCCTGTTCAATGTCCGTGATTTTCTTCTCGATGACAATACGATGAATGAGGTGTTGGGAGAGATGCAGACGGATTATCCTACTGACCGCGACAAAGCCCTCATCAAACATTTTTCCGAACGCTATCGGGGACAGCCCGCCGAGCAGATGGGCGGCGTGAAAGAGACCATCGCCAATTATCTCCAATTCTTTTTGACGCCCGATGTCATTGAGGTTTTTGGCGACGCCAAAAACAGTTTCGATTTCAAGGAAATTGATCGTGGCAAAATAATCTGCGTGGCGATGCCGCAGAAATTTCAGATGGAACGACGCTACATAAACACGTTTCTCAAAATGCTTTTTTACGCGCACGTTTTGAGACGCTTCGACCGGCCAAAGGAAGAACGCGCCACCGACAATCTGCTCATTCTGTGGGCAGACGAAGCGCAACGCTTCGTCACAGCCAGCGAGGACGGCATGAGCGATTACAACTGCATTGACGTGATGCGCGAAGCGAAGGCGACGCTGGTTGCCGCCGCACAGTCGTCAACGTCATTCATTCCGCCGCTCGGCGAGGAAAAGGCACAAGTGCTGACGCTGAATCTTCGCAATCGGATGATTTTCAAAGGGGCAGACGAAGCGGGCGCAGTTGAAAGCGCGGACTTTCTTGGTCAACGAAAAGTCCGACAACGAACCTCTGGCTATTCTGGCGGAATGTTGACGCGCTCATACACAAACGTGGATGAGCATAAAATCAAACCTTACGAATTGCGTAACTTGAGAAAACACCAGTGCGTTCTCGTTCACTGTGAGAAAGGCTTCCACAAAACGGTTTTACCGCCGCTTGAAGCCGATGGCACAATTTCAAAATGGTTTCCTTGGTGGAAGCGTTTTTTGTAATCAATTTCGACAGCAGTTGGGTCGCCAAGGATTTTTCCAAATTGGTTCATCTGCCGTCACGGACTTTCGTCTATCTGCTTCCGATTGCACCATCAAAAATTCAATTATCCCCTAATTTGACGGGCATTTTATTGGAGAAATCTTCCCGACCGTCGCTACGCTGGTTGCGGAATGAGTTGGCGCGACGAACCATTCCATTCATAAAGATAGCTGCCCGGGCTTCAACCAAGCATGGTTATCGTATGCTAACGGATGACATGACTGGGGAATTAAACGACGCCCGTGCTCTAAACTCTATATGTATTCCTCAATTGATCGTAGATCTTGGTTTTAGCGCGCGGCGGATGAATCCGTGATAGCTGTAGAATGGGATTGTTTGCGTCAGAGCGAAATTTGCACAAGATAATGAGAAAATACTCTTCATGGCAATTGTGAGCTATTTACTCGCTCAAATCAATACCCTCCAAGTTACCGGAGCAGGTTGGCGGCAGGTGAATTCGAGTCAAGTTCGAGGGCACGCCGGGCGGCACTGCGGGCTTCTTCAAGTTTTCCCATGCGCACCAGCACTGCGGCCTGGGCATAGCCATGTGATTCCACCATTTTTTGACCGCCGGATGATTTAGCAAATCTGCGGCGGCGTTGCTATCGGACCGTTTCTGCGCGACAAAAACGTCAGTGTCGCTTCGTCGAGAAAGATTGACTAATCAGAGATGCCCGCGTCGAGGAGAGCGCGGGTAAGCTCCGGCCAGAGTTCATCATGTCGCCTTTTGTATTCTGCCGCCACATCGGGTTTCAGCTTCATGGTGAACGCAACGGTTTTCATCGGCCTCTCAAAGTTTTTGTTCCTGCTGCACGCTGCGCAGGTGAATCGTTTTGGTTTCCAGATCATGCACGGCACGGATGTAGCGCACGGTCCGGCTGCAGGCACGCATCAGGATGGAATGCGTAATCGCTTTTTTGCCGGTGAGTTTCACCCCCGGCAACATGGCACTGTCGCTGATGCCCGTGGCGCAAAAGACCGCACTTTCGCCCGTAACCAAATCGCTGGAACTGAAAACCTGAGTTAATTCCGCCTCGCTCATTTGTTCCAGCAATTCCGCGCGCTCTGCGTCATCGCGCGGCCACATGCGCAGGAGCATGTCGCCGCCCAGGGCGCGCAAGGCCGCCGCCGCCAGCACGCCCTCCGGCGAACCTCCGATGCCGCAATACAAATCCACGCCTGAATCCGGCAGCGACGGCGCGACTGCCGCCGCGATGTCGCCATCGCTGATCAACCGCAAGGCCGAACCGGCGCGCCGGATTTCCTTGATGAGATCTGCATGTCGCGGACGGTTCATGGTGCATACGACGAGCTCCTGCACCCGTTTGCCCAACGCCTCTGCCACCTTCGGCAAAATCTTTTCCAGCGGATCATCCAAATGAATCTGTCCAAGCCCGTTTTGCATCGCTTTTACGACGGCCGGGCCGAATGCCAATTTATCCGAATAAAACGCCGGCAGGTTTTTCATCGAGCGCCCCTGGCCGTTGCGCCGTTCGCTCGCGGCCATCACGGAAATGGAATGAGGCAGGCCGTTGGCGAGATTGGACGTGCCGTCCACGGGATCAAGCGCGATGTCGAACTCCGGCGCATCGGGCTTCCAGTTGCCCAGCTTGTCACCCAGAAAAATGCCAGGAGCGTTGTCCTTGATGCCTTCGCCGATGACGACTTCGCCGCGCATGTCCACGAGGTCGAATACGCCGTTGATGGCGTCGCAGGCGGCGGCGTCTGCCATTTCCTTTTCGCCGCGTCCCAGCCATTGCAGGACGTTGAGCGCGGCATTTTCAGTGGCCCGGACGAATTCGTATTCAAGCGTGCGTTCCGGATCAGTCGTGGTCAGTGATGGAATAGGCTGGTTCATGAATTATTTTCGGATGATGGTTAAAGGTAAACAAAACAATCTACCCCGTGCCCCACGCGGCAGGTTCATACCGCTGGACCGAACTGGATGCGCGGACGATTTCACGCATCTCGGTCAGTGAGGCGAGTTCGTCGTCGGCGCGAATTTGTGTCAGGAGATTGCCCATGGCCGTGGCTTCGACCGGCCCGGTGATAACCGGCCGCTGGCAGGCGTCAGCCGCAAGCTGACTCAAGAATTTATTTTGAGATCCCCCACCAACGATGTGGATGACTTCGATTTTTTCGCCGGTGAGTTCTTCGAGTGAGGCGAGGACTTCGCGATACTTGAGCGCGAGGCTTTCGTAGGCGCAGCGCACGAGTTCGCCATCGGTTTTAGGAACCGGCTGTTTCGTCTCGCGGCAATATACCTGAATGGCCTTCGGCATATCTGGCGGATTGAAAAAGCGCGGGTCGTTGAGGTTCAAGGTGGAGCGGAACGGCTTCGCCTTCGCCGCAAGTTCAGCAATCTGGACGTAATCATATTTCCGGCCCGCCGCGTCGAACGAACGCTTGCACTGCTGCACCAGCCAGAGACC
>Ga0209083_1003810_pt1 | contig 12188 bp, 13 predicted proteins | sample AM7aDNAmetaG_FD_184132 | JGI IMG/M metagenome (GOLD analysis project Ga0209083, IMG submission 184132) | Freshwater microbial communities from Finland to study Microbial Dark Matter (Phase II) - AM7a DNA metaG (SPAdes) (version 3) | ecosystem: Environmental > Aquatic > Freshwater > Lake ...
GCCGTCGGGATTGCCATTCCGCCTAAATTGGTACAAAAATGATAGAAATCCTTGGCACTAGGCGTTTTCGATTTTTGTATCCCCTTTATTTATAAGGACTTAACTTTTTCAGGTGTAGAAGATGAGTTTGACGAAACTTTGTTTGTTCAGCGGGGGCCCTTCTTTGTTATGGTCCTGGCAGGGTAGATCGAAGGAACCTTGGCGGGGCGCAAAGTTCATCTTCAAGAGGGGAGTAATCTTTATCTCGTGGGGAAATGAAATTTCATTTTCCGAATCCACTTCGAAGGAATGTCGCGCTCTCGCTTGTGACGGCCCCTTCGTGTTTGAAACCCCGTTGCTTTTCCGAGGTTCCCAGGCTGTCGGGGGATGAACCTTCCTTGCGAAACGTGGAGGCCGTAAATTCTACGGCAAAAGATATCCGTCCGCTGCTTGCGCCGTGTCCCTTATCGGGGATCTCTTTTCCGGAAGATCTCGACGCCAACGTTCTTAGCGTTCTTGAGTGCCGCGGGTTTACGGATCCTGAGAAGGAGATTCTTCAGCTTGAATTCCCGGAGAAGTATTTCGGCGAGGTGTTCGGCGAGAGTTTCAATCAAATAAAAACGGCTTATGGAAACAAGCTCGAAAATGCGGTCGGCGATCTTTTTATAATTGATAGCATCTTTAAGATCATCCCTGCGTGCTGCTTTCGGGACGGAGACTGGCAACTCCAGATCGATCGAGAGTTTCTGTTTTTTTTTGCGCTCCTGAGGCAGTGTGCCAATGATGCAACGCACTGCCAACTCTTCCACGAAGATTTTATCAGTCATGGGCGTAGTGTAGCGTTCCACGGGAGCCATTGCAACATTTCCGCGAACCGTGGTTCCATACACGCGGGGTGTGAAGTAGGTGAGAAAACATCGCTCGACGGGGTGGGGGCTTATCCGTAAACTATCGCACCATGCCGACCCAAACCGCGACCGTATCCAATCAGGGGAAGCCTCTGTGCCCGCTTTTCGGGACGTGTGGAGGATGCCAATACCAGGATATCCCGTATGAGGATGAGCTTCTCAAGAAAGAGGCGCTTTTAAAGGAACTTCTCAAGAGGGAAGCCGGTCTTGCGGCGGATCTTTTTGATCCGGTTACACCCTCTCCGGAATCATATTTTTATCGCCACCGGCTTGATCTGACCCTGCGTAAGAGGAATAACGGCGAGCGTCAGATGGGTTTTATGCTGCCCGGAACGCAGCGGCTTCAGGAAGTGACCAGTTGCCCTATTGCCCGCAAGGAGATCAATGATTTCCTGCCCGCTTTAAAGGAAGAAGCGGTCCGCAGGCTTCCGGAGGATTACAAGGTCGCGAATCTGGTCGTTCGCGTGGGAGACGGAGGCAAGGTTTTTTGGGGAGGGATCGGCCGTGGATCGCTCCGGATGAAAGAAGCGGATTATTTTTGGACCTCCGTCCGGGGGCGGAGGATCTTTTACTCGCTGGATACTTTCTTTCAGGCGAATTTGTCGATCCTGGAGCGTACCGTTGCGAAGATCGAAAGCTTGATCGAATGGAAGGAGGACACGGTTTTTTTGGATCTTTACTCGGGAGTCGGTCTTTTCGGGCTCGTTCTTGCGGATCGCGCCGCGGAAGTGGTCATGATCGAATCGGGAACCGACTCCGTGAAGCTGGCGCATTATAATGTCACACACCATCAATTGAAGCGTGTGAGAATACTCGAAGGACAGGTTGAGACGCATCTTCCGGAGGTTCTGACAGGACTTAGCGGTAAGTCGTGTGTGGCTCTGATCGATCCGCCGCGCGCCGGGCTCGCTCCTTCTGCGATCGAAACCCTGGGATCGGCCAAAGACCTCGAGACTTTATTTTATTTGTCATGTTCGCCGGAATCGCTTGCCCGCGATCTCAAGCATCTGGCGCGGGTCGGATGGAAGGTCAGGAAGATTATGCCGTTTGATTTTTTCCCCAGGACGCGTCATTTGGAGACTTTGGTATGGCTGATCCGTTCTCACTAACCCGGTCATCCCCGAATGCTTCTGCTGGGGATCCAGGATCTGGATCCCCGCTTAATACTTGCGGGGATGACAAAAAAAACAAGCGCGGAAAATTCCAGGAAGAGAAATACGCCCCCGTCATTTTCGGGGAGTTTTTCGGGAATTCCAATCCTGTGGAGTTTGAGATCGGCTGCGGAAAGGGGAAATTCCTCGTTGCGCGGGCGATCGCAAACCCGGGGACGAACTTCTTTGGCCTCGACCGGGTGAGTAAGTTCATGAAGCTGGGGAAGACGCGCGCGGAGAAACGGGAGCTCCCGAATATCCGGTTCCTCCGGGCCGAGGCCAAGGCGTTCCTTACCGGCGCTGTCGCGCCCGAGAGTGTGGGCATTTTTCATATCTATTTTTCGGATCCGTGGCCCAAGCGGCGGCATCAGACGCGCCGCGTCTTCACCGGGGAATTCCTCCGGTTGCTTCATGCGCGTCTTGTAGCAGGTGGACTGATCGAGATCGCGACGGATGATAAGGAATATTTTACGGCCATGAAGAAAACCATAGCGGCTACGGCGAAACTCTGGGAGAATGTCCGCGAGACGGTTAATGAGAGGATTCTGGACACTATGAATAAGACGAGTTATGAGATCAAATGGGCGGCTGAGGGGCGGGACCTTTATTACGCGGAGTTGAAGAAAAGGTGAGGATCGCGCACGCTTTGGCCAGCGCGGGGCTCGGCTCCCGGAGGAAATGCGAGGTCTTTGTCACGAACGGAGCCATCTCCGTCAATGGCGAGGTCGTGCAGGACCTGGGCCGCCAGGTAGATTTTCAAAATGATACGATCATGTATCGTCAGAAGGTTCTCCAGTTGGCGCCGCATGTCTATTATCTTCTGAATAAACCCGAAGGATATGTGGTGACGGCGCAGGACCTTCACGCCAAAAAAACAGTCTTTGATCTTTTGCCCAGGCATCTGGTGAACGCGACGCGCCAATCCGCGACGAACCGCGTTCGCGTGTTCCCGGTGGGACGCCTTGACAAGGATACTTCCGGTCTTCTTCTCATGACCAATGACGGCGATCTTGCGAACCGTTTGATCCACCCCCGTTATCACGTGGAGAAATGGTATCAGGTGAAGTTGCACCGGGCCTGGGACGTCAAGGACCGCCATAGGGTGCTCGAAGGTTTTCATTCCTATGACGGATTCCTGAAGCTTGAAGAAATACGCCCGATCTCCCCGAGGATCGTGATGGTGGAGCTTCGTGAGGGGAAGAAGCGCCAGATCCGGCGGGTGTTCCAGCGCTTTGATTATACGGTAGTGATGCTCAATCGCTACTCCTTTGGCCCTTTAAAGCTCGGACATCTGAAGCCGGGGCAGGGCCGTTTTCTCACCTCGTTCGAAGCCCGAGAGCTTCATAAGGCTGTGGATCTCTAAACGCAGCGCGTAACGGTTTTTCTATAATATCCGTTGTCCCCTGAGCCTTGCGCGGGAGTTTATTCCTCGATCGTTTTTTTCTACGGATGATAGAAGAGGCTTTTTTGGGTTCTTCCGTTCTCCGTGACGATCACCAGAAGATCGTCCACTGAAAAGGCCGGATGCATCCGGATCGCGTCTACCCTGCCCTTTAGAAAGTTCAGAAGAAATTCCTGCTCCGGTTCTTTGAGCGTACACTTGATCTCCAGAAAATCCCGCACCAGATATTCCCACATCTGTTTTGCGATGAAGCTTATCGTGATCCCTCCTTTTTGGTGGAGTGCCCTAAACCCTAGCGGACTAGAGATCTTTTTGAAAGGGGAGAGGGTCGTTAGGACATCAGACATCTATTCCTAATAGATTCGGATGGATCTTTGTGTTCCTACGGCTGGCTTCAATGCGGGCGATTTTGATTACGGGGATCATAAAATAAATTTGACATCAAGGAAAACGGCGGCTATACTCAGCCCATTAACCTATGGGACTTGTAGACTATGATATCAAATAAGACAAAATATGCTTTGAAAGCTGTCCTCATGCTCACGGAAAAGTATGCTTCCAGGGATCCTGTCTTGATCGCTGAAATCGCTGAAGCGGAGTCGATCCCTAAGAAGTTTCTTGAGGCCATTTTGTTGGAGCTTAAGAATAAGGGCCTTCTTCGGAGTAAGAAAGGCAAGGGGGGCGGTTATCTTCTGGCAAGGGCTCCGAATCAGATCAGCTTTGGAGAAGTGATCGGGATCTTTGAGAACCCCTTTGGTGCGTTGCCTTGTTTGGATTCAAAGGCGTATCGCCGCTGTGGTGAGTGTAAAAAGGGTAGCTCCTGCGGAATACAGATCGTGATGCAGGAGGTCTACCAGACGACATCAAGCATCCTGAACGTGACATCGTTCCAGGACGTTCATGAGCGGATGCGGCATACGAACCAGGAAGTCATGTATTTCATATAAACGTAATTATCAAAAGTGGCTGTCGCCGAAATTGACGGTCACTTGAGAAAACCAAGGGAAAAGGGAGACTCAAATGAGCAAGATCGATGCGAAATTAAAACCGGAAACATTGGCACTTCACGGAGGACAGGAAGCAGATCCGACCACGGGCTCGCGCGCGGTTCCTATTTATCAGACGACTTCCTATCAGTTCAAGAGCACGGATCACGCGGCAAATCTCTTCGGGCTCAAAGAGTTCGGGAATATTTACACGCGCCTTATGAATCCGACGACCGATGTATTTGAAAAACGAGTGGCTGCTCTGGATGGCGGGGTTGGAGCTCTCGCGGTCTCAAGCGGCCAATCCGCGATCACTCTTGCCCTGTTGAATATCGCTCAGGCGGGGGATGAGATCGTGTCCGCGGACAATCTGTACGGAGGGACTTACAACCTCTTCCACTACACGTTCCCGCGCCTGGGGATCAAGGTTCACTTTGTTAAATCCAATGACCTGGACGCGATCCAGAAGGCGATCACGCCCAAGACCAAAGCGGTCTACGCGGAGTCGATCGGAAATCCCAAACTGGATGTCGCGGACCTCGAAGGGATCTCCAAAGCCGCGCACAAGAATGGCATTCCGTTCGTACTCGATAATACGGTATCGCCTTATCTCCTGCGTCCTTTTGATCACGGAGTCGATATCATCGTGTATTCAGCAACGAAATTCATCGGGGGACATGGGACTTCGCTTGGCGGCGTGATCGTGGATTCAGGAAAATTCGACTGGACGAACGGAAAGTTCCCTCTGATCGCGGCTCCGGATCCGAGCTATCACGGCATTAATTTCGTGGAAGCTTTGAAGCCGCTGGGGAATATTGCCTACATCATCAAGGCGCGCGTAACTCTATTGCGCGATCTGGGGACGGCTGTTTCTCCGTTCAACTCTTTCCTTTTCCTGCAGGGACTGGAGACGCTTCATCTCAGGTTGCCGCGTCATTCCGAGAACGCGCTGGCGGTGGCGCAGCATCTTGCGAAGCATCCGAAGGTTGCTTGGGTGAATTATCCCGGACTTCCCACAAGTCCTGAAAAGGATCGCGTGAAGAAGTATCTTCCCAGGGGATCGGGCGCGATTCTCGGATTCGGGATCAAGGGGGGATTAGAAGCAGGGAAAAGGTTCATCAATTCGCTGGAATTGATCTCGCATGTCGCGAATGTGGGCGATGCCAAGAGTTTGGCGATCCATCCGGCGACGACGACGCACCAGCAGCTTTCCGAAGCCGAGCAGCTTGCCACCGGCGTGACGCAGGACTTTGTCAGACTTTCGGTCGGACTCGAACATATTGACGATATTATCGCCGATATTGACCAGGCGTTGAGTAAGTCATAAGGGGGAGATCTGGCAGAGGGCCGATGGTTTTGTCTACCGGATAGCCGGCCGACACAGTGAATAAAAAATATTAATTTTCGCCTTTCTGACCGGATCACCGGATATTGAGGGCTCACACGATCAGAAACGGAGAAAACTAAAATGAAGAAGTTCATTGTGTCCGGCCTCTTGGCCCTGTTTGCAAGCTTGCAGTTTACCGGAGTATCGTACGCCGGTGTTCCTCTGAATAATCTGGAAGGCGTCGGGGGTATTGCGTTCAATCCGTTGGCGTATCTGGCCAATGCGGGAAGTAAGTGGAAGAAGGCGCCGCCGGCAGCGCAAGCGGTGGGAGCCGAGAAAAAGGATTTTAGCAATTACGGGTTCCTGGAAAATGTCAGTAAACCCCAGGCCGGAGCATGGTATGTGCGTTTGCCAGAGGCCCATGTGGACTGGACGGCGCTCGGGACGGCTTTTTCTCTGTATGACCGGGTCGAAGTTTCGTATGGATGGGAAGCTGTGGCTCCCCATGGCGGTCAGACGATCTATAAGAATAATATCGGTACCAAGTTTCTTTTGGTTCCGGAGAATGCCGGAGATCATAAGTTTATTCCGGCAGTCTCGATCGGAAATATTCTCAAGATCACGGATCATGTTCCTTCGGGGACGCACAGTGTCGGCGATGATGTTTATCTTGTCGCAAGCAAGCTGATCAAGGAAACTCCACTGCCGGTTTTGCTGTCAGGCGGTTTATTGGCTACGAATAGCCGAACGACCGGTGTTTTTGGTTATGATCCGAATTACCGGCTGACCTGGTTCGGGAATGCGGATCTGATCGTTCTCAAAAATCTTGCGGTCGGTTATGAATACAAACAGGGCGCAAAATTCCACGACTGGCACGATGCGGATTATCAGGATGTTCATGCAGCGTGGTTTATTACAGATAAATTGACGCTTGTGGGGGCTTGGGTGTACGCAGGGAAAGCGAAGGGAACCAAAGAAGTCGGATTGGGTGATGGATTTACGGTCAGTCTGCACTACGCATTATAAACTGACAGGAAATTTTGTTGCTGTTAAAATAAAAAGCGTTTAGACGGTCAGCGCCATTACAATCCAGGCGCGCCGTCTGAACTCTTTGGAATATTAAAATCAAAATTAAAAGAGGAGGAAGTATGGGGATTTATCGTGATATTACTAAAACTGTGGGAAACACGCCGCTTGTGCAGTTGAACAGGCTGACGAAAGGACTGGAAGCGACGGTTCTTGTCAAATTGGAATCCTCGAATCCGCTCTCAAGCGTCAAAGACAGGATCGGCGTGGCGATGGTCGACGCCGCTGAAAAAGAGGGAAAACTCAAGCCCGGCAGCGTGATCGTGGAGCCAACGAGCGGGAATACAGGCATTGCCCTGGCTTTTGTGGCCGCCGCGCGTGGTTACCGGCTGATCCTGACGATGCCGGAGACCATGAGCATCGAGCGCCGTCAGCTTCTGAAGATCCTGGGCGCGGAACTGGTGCTGACCGAGGGACCGAAAGGCATGCGCGGTGCCGTTGAAAAGGCTGAGGAGATTGCGAGGAGCACGCCGCACAGTTTCATCCCGCAGCAGTTCAATAACTTTGCGAATCCGGAAGTCCACCGGAAGACCACCGCCGAAGAGATCTGGAGAGATACGGATGGAAAGGTGGATATTTTTATCGCGGGAATCGGAACCGGCGGGACGATCACCGGGGTTGGTGAGATCCTGAAAGAGCGGAAGTCCTCAGCAAAAATTATCGCCGTGGAACCTGTGGATTCTCCTGTGTTGTCGGGTGGAAAGCCCGGGCCGCATAAGATCCAGGGGATCGGCGCAGGTTTTGTTCCCGGCATTCTGAACACGAAAATCTATGATGAGATCGTCAAAGTCCGCCACGAGGATGCGGGAGAAACGGCCCGGCAGTTAGCAAAGCAGGAAGGGATCCTCGGCGGTATTTCCTCGGGGGCGAATGTCTGGGCCGCTCTGGAAGTTGCCAAGCGTCCGGAGTCGAAGGGGAAGACCATCGTGACCGTGATCTGTGACACCGGAGAGCGATATCTCTCCACATGGCTTTTTCAGGAGTTTGCGGGATGACATCAAAAAGCATCCGTCCTGTTGAGACGAAATACTTTACGTTCGCGGAGCCGCCGAACGGGTTCAAACTCGAGTCGGGACGGATCTTTGGTCCTGTCACGCTCGCCTATGAGACTTATGGCGAGCTGAACGCGGACAGATCGAACGCCATCCTTGTGATGCACGCTTTTTCGGGGAATGCTCATGCAGCGGGCCTTCACGGGGGCGATAAAAGTCCGGGATGGTGGGATTTCATGATCGGGCCCGGGCGCGGGTTGGATACTGAAAAGTATTTCGTGATCTGCATCAACGTGATCGGCGGTTGCAAGGGCAGTACGGGCCCCTCCTCGATCAATCCCAAAACAGGGAAACCCTACGGGATCGATTTCCCGCTTGTGACGATCGGGGATATGATTCGGACGCAGAAAGTGCTGATCGATCATCTGGGGATCAAGAGGCTTTACGGAGTGATCGGCGGTTCGATGGGCGGCATGCTCGCGCTTCAGTGGATCGCTTCTTTCCCGGATTCTGTGGAATGCGTGATCCCGATAGCCACGACGCTGAAGCATTCCGCGCAACAGATCGCTTTTAATGAAGTCGGCCGCCAGGCGATCATGGCGGATCCCTCGTGGAGTGGCGGCAATTACTACGGAGGCCCTTTTCCGGATAAAGGGCTTGCGGTCGCCCGTATGCTGGGTCATATCACGTTCATGAGCAATGAATCGATGGAGAAAAAATTCTCGCGCCGTCTTAAGGACGACAATTCGGGATTCAACTTTTCCGCGGATTTTGAGGTGGAAGGCTATCTCCAGTATCGAGGGATGAGCTTCACGAAGCGTTTTGACGCGAACACCTATCTCTACATCACCAAGGCTATGGATTACTTCGATCTCTCGGACGGGAAATGGATCCCCAAAGATGGTCTGCCTGATGTCCGTTTCCTGGTCATCGCTTTCAAATCCGATTGGCTTTATCCCTCAGCGCAGTCTCAGGAGATGGTGAAGCAGTTGAAGATGCGCCAGATCGATGCGACCTACTGCGAAAGTGATTCCACTTATGGCCACGATACCTTCCTCATCGAAAGCGAAGCCGGCAAACAGTCACATTTGATCAAACATTTTCTCGCCAAGAGAAAATGAAACATTCCGCTTTGAGGGGGACAGGAAAACAGGTTCATCGTCCGTTTCACACCCCCGGGGTGTGGAGAGGGTTCGCAAGGAAATGCCTGGTCCCGGTGTTCGATCTCGAGACTGATCAAAAAGCTGTGATCCCTGTGTTCTTCGAAAGGCCTGGGAATTAAAAGTGTTTGTTCTTGAAAAAGAGCCGGCAACGTCATACCATCTCAATCCATAGAGGAGCGGTGATGACGCATTCCATTCAACGAGTTGATCACAAGATCATTTATGGCCTTATTGAGAACGGCGCGAGGGTCCTGGACCTGGGCTGTGGGACGGGGGATCTTCTTGACCTTCTTGTCCGCGGCAAAGGCATTAAGGGGCAGGGAGTTGAGCTTAATAATGAAGCCATACACGCTTGTGTGGAAAAAGGGTTGAGCGTTTTCCACAGTGATATCGACAGCGGACTACCGTACTATCCCGATCAGTCTTTTGACTATGTGATCCTCAACCAATCCCTGCAGGAAGTAAAAAAGATCGACACTGTGATCGCGGAAGCGCTCCGGGTCGGTCACAAGGCGATCATCGGATTTCCGAATTTTGCCCACATTCAGGACCGTATTCAGCTTTGCTTCGGGGGGCGCGCGCCGGTCAGCCCTTCGTTACCCCACGAGTGGTACAGCACGCCGAATCTTCGTTTTCTCTCCATTAAGGATTTCAGGAATTATAGCGCCAGGAAGAATTACAAAGTTCTGGCAGCGCATTATCTGGACGATCAGGGACCGGTCCGGGTTTTGCCCAACCTCTTCGCCCAACTCGCCATTTTTGTTATCACGAAATAAAAAAAGGGTCTGACCCCTTTTTCGTGGTGCTTATTTTGCGAGGGCGTTTTTCAGATCCTCGATCAGATCGTCCGTTCCTTCGATGCCGGTGGAGATCCTTATCGTTTCCTGAGTGATGCCTGAGGCCTTAAGGCCGTCCGGCCCCATGGAGGCATGGCTCATGCTCCACGGATGTTCGATCAGGGATTCCACACCGCCGAGCGACTCCGCAAGCTGAAAAAGTTTCATCTTTTTGAAGAAGCTTTTAAGGGGAACCTGCTTCGTATCGAGTTCGAAGGCCAGCATGCCGCCGGCTCCCTTCATCTGCTTCTTGATCAAAGCCTGCTGGGGATGGCTTTCGAGACCCGTGTAATAGACATGATTGACGAGAGGGTGGCCTTCAAGGAAGGCCGCGATCTTTCCTGCATTCTGCTGATGCGCTTCCATGCGGCAGGGCAGGGTCTTGATCCCGCGGAGGACGAGCCAGGCATCGTAGGGCGACTGGCTTACGCCGAGTCCGTTCACGAAAAACCGGATCTTTTCTTCGAGGGGCTTGCTGTTATAAACAACGGCACCGCCGACCACATCGCTGTGGCCGTTCAGATATTTGGTGGTGGAATGAATGACGATATCCGCGCCGAACTCGAACGGACTCTGGAAATAAGGGGAAAGGAAAGTATTGTCGACAACGGTCAGGAGGTTTTTCTTCCGGGCCAGGCCGATCACCGCTTCGAGATCAACAATGTGCAGGAGGGGATTGGACGGCGTCTCGATCCAGATCATCCGTGTCTTGGGACGTAGGGCTTTCCGGATGGCCTTCAGGTCCATCATGTTGACGAAGGAGAAGGAGATCCCGCGTTTTCCGAACACATCCTTGAAAAGACGGTAGGTTCCGCCATAGATGTCATTTCCCGTGACTACATGATCGCCCGGTTCCAGAAGAAACAGGACGGTCGTGATGGCCGCCATTCCGGTTGCTGTCGCTGAAGCGCCGAGGCCGCCCTCAAGTGCCGCAATATTTTCTTCCAGTGCCGCGCGCGTTGGGTTGCCACTCCGGGTGTAATCATACCCTTTATGCTTTCCCAGCTCTTCAAAACGGAATGTGGAGGTCGGGTAGATCGGCGTGATGACGGAATTGTATTGCGTATCTTTGGCGGTCCCCGCAAGGACGGCCTTTGTCCGGATATCCATAAGTTCCTCTCAATAGTAAGTTGTATTGCGTCAGTGAGCCGTCATGCTAGCTCAATCGCGCGGCGTAGTGCAAATAAAAAGATTTTTCTGCCTTGTGCGGATGAAATGTCCGGATATGCTTATCCCGTTGACTCCGGTAACCCGGAAAAAGATGTTTAAGGCAATGGTTAGCGAGAGTGCTTCCTTGGTGCTGTATAGGAATCATCACGGCCAAAAGCTCGCACACGTTCAGTCAATTCACTCAACCGGAGTCAACGGGATAAGCATATGTCCGGATTACTGTGTCTCCGCTGTTTTTTCGCCGGCGAGGAGATCCCTGACGACGGCTGAGGCGGCGATCAGCCCGGCCACCGAGGGGACAAAGGAGATGGTTCCGGGGATATCATTCCGGGTGGAACATTTCCGGATGCTGCTGCCTTTGGGGCAGATGCATGACTGGCTGCAGTTAGCGTCTTCCACTTCAAAGGCTTCCATGACAGGTTCTTTGGAATAGACGACTTTAAGTTTTTCGATCCCGCGCTTGCGAAGTTCAACGCGCATGACCCGGCAGAGGGGGCATATCGTCGTATCAAAGAGGTCGGCGATCTCAAAACGCGTAGGATCCATTTTCTTTCCGGATCCCATGCAGCTGATAACCGGGATCCCGAGTTCTTTGGCCCGGATGACGATATCGATCTTAGCCGTAACGGTATCCAGAGCATCAACGATGTAATCATAGCTTTTTTTGATGAGTTCCGCGCCAATATCGGGAAGATAAAACACCTGGTGGGTTTCGACTTTGATCTTCGGATTGATATCCAGGAGCCGTTCTTTCATGACCTCGACCTTGGCTTTGCCGATGGTTTTCCGGGTGGCGTGCAGCTGGCGGTTTATATTGGTCATGCAGATGAGGTCGTCGTCCACCATTACGATATGACCGACGCCGCAGCGGGCGAGGGCCTCGACCGTGTAGCTGCCCACTCCTCCGACGCCGAAAACGGCCACGGTGGAGTGACGCAGCTTATCCAGCGCCTTTTTCCCGATCAAGAGTTCTGTTCGTGAGAATTCATTTTGCATAGGGGCAGGATTATAGCAGAAGTCTGTCTTTATTGAGTAAACTGGTCAGGAAGATGATATGATATCAGACCTCCTGACATACCCCTGATGCGTCGCATCGGAAAATAAGGAATGCCCCACTAAAAAGTGTCCGCGATAACCTTTCCGCTTTTTCGTCAAAATCCGCTGACTCCCGAGGGAAAAACGACGGTG